>Ga0194136_1001829_pt1 | contig 10460 bp, 11 predicted proteins | sample TARM_MetaG_T3A_1_FD_134023 | JGI IMG/M metagenome (GOLD analysis project Ga0194136, IMG submission 134023) | Freshwater microbial communities from Pennsylvania, USA, analyzing microbe dynamics in response to fracking - TARM_MetaG_T3A_14 (version 2) | ecosystem: Environmental > Aquatic >...
ACATGGATCGGCAGACGGATAGTGCGCGTCTGATTCATGATCGCGCGTTCGATAGTTTGGCGGATCCACCAGGTGGCATAGGTCGAGAAGCGGAAGCCACGTTCGGGATCGAATTTTTCAACCGCACGGATCAGGCCCAGATTGCCCTCCTCCACCAGATCCAGCAATGCCAGACCCCGGTTGTTATAACGACGAGCAATTTTAACCACCAGTCGCAGATTGGATTCAATCATGCGCTTGCGGGCTGCAGCATCACCACGCAGTGCCTTCCGAGCAAAGAAAACTTCTTCTTCTGCGGTCAGCAACGGAGAGAAGCCGATTTCACCCAGATAGAGTTGGGTAGCATCCATCGAGACGCGAAGTGATTCGGTGCCCGGTAATTCTTCTGTAACTGCCTCGTCAATGTCTTCCACCTCCGCTAATGCCTCGATGGATTCCAGTTCTTCGTCAACCTCGAAAACGTTTTCAGATATTGTCAGTTCTGTGTCGCTCATAGGTTGTTCCCCCAACCCGTCAGAGAAATCGCTTCAGGGTATTATCGTTTCGGAAGAAATCGTACCGGGTTGATGGACTGCCCCCGATAACGGATTTCGAAATGTAGCCGCACATCTTGAGAGTCACTGCTACCCATATCGGCTATGCGTTGACCTGCTTTAACTTCTTGTTGCTCTTGCACACGCAATACATCGTTATGGGCATAAGCGGACAGATAGTCTTCGTTGTGCTTGATTATTATTAAGTTTCCGTAACCTCGAAGAGCACTTCCAGCGTAGACCACCCTGCCAGAGGCGGCAGCAACCACGGCTTGGCCGCGAGTTCCTGCTATGTCTAAACCTTTGTTGCCCTGCTCAGAGAGCGAAAATCCTTGGACAATTCGACCGCGAGTCGGCCATTGCCAAGTTAAATAGTTGTTGTAATTCTGTGTACTTCTGGCTTGAGAGTATTCCTTTCGCTCGGGGGCAGCAAGCCCCTGCGTCACAGCTCCGCTCGAGTTTTGTACATTATTTTGTCGTGGATCACGCTTCGCCACAGAAGATCCGGATGCAACCGATTCAGGTTGTGATCCAAGCAACAACAGCTGTCCCGGGTGGATGGTGTACGGCTTCTTTAGATCGTTCAGACGCACCAGAACCATCATGGTCGTACCATGATTTTGTGCCACCATGGACAAGCTATCACCACGTTTGACCACGTAGCGCCCAGCTTTGGGGTTATCGAGGTCCAGCTTCAGGATCTGACCGGCATAGATGGCATAAGGGGGCTCGATGCCGTTAAATCGCGCAACAGCCTGAAAGTCGAGACCATACATCCAGGCAATGGCATACAGAGTGTCACCGGCCTTTACCCGGTAGCGATTCTTGGCTAGGGGCTGGTTATTTGCAGCCGCGTTTTTCGCGCCATGAGATGCCTGTTTTCCTGAGCGACCACCGGCGTCACGCACAGGGGCTGCTGCCTCCTGACTGCTACAGGCCGCCAACAGGATCAGAGAAAATATCGTGGCTAGAACTCGCATCATCCTTACGCTTCGCAACATCAACCCTTGAATATCAAATAGGCGGCGATTGCCGCAACCACACAGGACCAACCAATCCAATCGATGTACTGGCGCAGTTTATGCTCCATGCGCGCTCCGCCCCACCTCATGAGTGCGGCGACCAGAAAAAAACGGGCACTTCGCGAAATAATGGACGCCAGCATAAACGGCAACAGCGCCATTTGCATCATACCTGCCGTCACGGTGAACAATTTATACGGGATGGGTGAAAAACCGGCCAGAAAAACCACCCAAACATCCCAGTGTTCAAACCATAACTTGATCAATTCGAACTTCTCCTGGTAACCCAAGAGTTCAATGGCTGGCAACACAGCAGTCTCGAACAACCAGAAGCCAAGAATATAGCCAGCCAGACCTCCCAATGCCGAGGCGAGCGCAGCAACCAGCGCATAACGCCATGCGCGTTGCGGTTGAGCCAGGCACATGGGCGCCAGCATGACATCGGGCGGGATCGGCCAGAAGACTGACTCCACAAAACTATTGATCGCCAGAAACCAGATCGCGCGGGGATGTCGGGACCATTGGATCATCCGGGTGTAGAGATGGGAAAAAAGCTTCACAGCAACTCCCCGTGCACCAGGGGCACAAAGCGCACTGCTTCGAGGACTTCGGTGCGGACTCTCATTCCCGACTTTTCAATCAGCAACAACTCCTGCCGACTCTCACCGACCGGAATAATCAGCCGCCCTCCATCCCGGAGCTGGTGGATCAAGGCATCTGGAACCATTCTGGCCGCCGCGGTCACAATGATGGCGTCAAAAGGGGCCTTGGTCGGCCATCCAGCCCAACCGTCACCATGCCGGGTGGAGACATTGTGCAGGTCCAGCCGCTGTAAGCGACGCTTGGCCTGATATTGCAGCGTCTTGATGCGTTCCACGGTGTAAACATGGCCGACCAACTGTGCCAGCACTGCCGTCTGGTATCCGGATCCAGTGCCAATCTCCAGCACCGTCGTGGGCTGAACCATCAAGAGTTGTTCGGTCATCCGGGCAACCATATAGGGCTGGGAGATGGTCTGACCAAAACCGATCGGCAACGCCATATTCTCCCAAGCCTGATGGGCAAACGCCTCGTCGACAAAGGCTTCCCGGGGAACATTCGCCACAGCAGCCAGCACTCGCTCATCACGGATGCCCTGATTCAGTAACTGCTTGATGAGTGGTTGCACCGCATTGTTACGCAACAGTAATCACAGCCCCTCAATCCACGTTTGCAAACCTGCTAGATGCCGATAGGCGGTGATATCCACCTGTAACGGCGTAATCGAGACATATCCGGCTTCAATGGCGGCAAAGTCGGTACCCTCTCCCGCATCCTGCGTTGCTCCGGGGGGGCCAATCCAGTAAATCGGTCGGCCACGGGGATCCTGCTCCACAATCACGGCTTCTGCCGGATGTCGGCAGCCCAACCGGGTAACTCGCATGCCCTTAATCTGTTCCAGCGGCAAATCGGGAACATTGACGTTCAGGATCTGATCCGCCGGAAGCGGCTGCGTCATGAGTGCTTGAACCAACAGTCGGGCGTAATGAGCCGCCGAAGCAAAGTGCTGGCCTCCCACCAGGGACACCGCTATTGCGGGCAGCCCCAGATGCCGTCCTTCCGTAGCGGCAGCCACTGTCCCCGAGTAAATTACATCATCGCCCAGATTTGCACCGTGATTGATACCGGAAACGACCAAATCGGGCGCAGGCTTGAGTAGTTCATTCACCGCCAGATGTACACAATCAGTTGGCGTCCCTTTCACGGCGATAAAGCCGTTATGCACCATGGTCTCGACGCGCAGCGGATTTTCCAGCGTTAGCGAGTGGCTCGCACCGCTATGATTGCGATCCGGCGCCACCACCACCACCTCTGCGATGGCACTGAGTGCCTCACTCAGTGCCAGTATCCCTTCGGCATGAACACCGTCGTCATTACTGACCAGAATCTTCATGACCATCCGCCTGATCGACCAGCACCAACTCCCGGATGATGCTCGTGGCATAACAGCCAGCAGGAAGCCAGAAGCTCAGTTCCAGGCCATCCTCTTGCCACTGCCAGCTCCAGTTCACAGGTTTCAGGATCAGGGGGCGACGCTCCTGATTCAGGCCTGCGGCCTCCAGCCCCTCTTTCCAGCTGGCAAAGGCTTCCAGCTTGTCGGTTTCAAAGTCCAGTGCATCCCCTTGAGACCCAGCCCGTCCACGCCCCCACAAGGGAGCCGTGAGCTGCAAATCACCCTCTTGCAGGCGTTGAGTCAAGGCTTCGCTAACTTCCGGCTCACTGAAGAAGGAGTGGGTACCAGCCAGCATCAGACAATCACCGGCCAGCAGAGTCCGGGATAATCCGGCTTGCAAGCGTTCGCTTACCAGGTGGTTAAACAGATAGCTGCGAGCGGCGGACAGAAAGAGCGAACGCTTATCCCGATCCTTGATTCGCTTGCCCTGAAACATCGACTCGGCCGCTTCCAGGTTATTACCGCCCCGACCAAAGCGCTGATCACCGAAATAGTTAGGGACACCCTGTTCCCCAATCGCGGCCAGACGCGCGTCGAGTTCCGGGCTCTGAGCCAGATCACGCAGCAGAATGCGGAAATTATTACCTTTGAGGGTACCGGTACGCAGTTTGCGCGAATGGCGGCTGCGCTTGAGGATCTGGATAGTCTCACTTTCCACCGAGCTTAAATCTGGCTCATCCTTGCCCGGCACATGGATACCAAACCACTGCTCGGTGACCGCATGGCGATCTTTCAATCCACCCCAGGTCACAGCGCTGCGCTGCACACCCGCGGCTTTAGCCAGCAGGCCTGCAACCCAGGCGGTGTTCTCACTCCGTTTGCGCACGTAGACCAGGATATGCTCTCCGGCACCGTCCGGTTCGAAGCCCATGTCTTCAATGACCACAAAATCTTCCGGCTGCTGTTTGAAACGCGCCGAGTGTTGCGGTTTCCCATGCAGATAATTCCATTCTGGCAAGCTCATGCTTTTACCACCAATACGACTGCTTCCACGGCTATGCCCTCTTTACGTCCGGTAAACCCCAGCTGTTCACTGGTGGTTGCCTTGACGTTGATCTGTTGAATGGTGGATTGAAGGTCGGCAGCCATGACAGCCCGCATACCCTCAATATGAGGCGCCATCTTCGGCGCCTGTGCGATGATAGTGACGTCCAGATTTCCCAGACGGTACCCTTCGGCTTGTACTTTGGCATAGACGTCCCGCAGTAGAATGCGGCTGTCGATACCTTTATAGGCCATATCATTATCCGGAAAATGGCGACCGATATCCCCGGCCGCAATCGCACCGAGCAAGGCATCCGACACGGCATGCAACACCACATCGCCATCGGAGTGGGCCAGCAGCCCTTGCTCATAAGGCACCGGAACCCCACCCAACATGCAGGGACCTTCACCGCCGAATTTATGTACATCAAAGCCATGACCAATACGAATCATGCACTTGCCTCCTGTTGGCTGAGAAATAGTGCGGCCAGGGCCAAATCCTCCGGACGGGTCACCTTGAGATTATCGGCACGCCCTTCCACCATCAGGGGATGCCAGCCAGCCAACTCCATGGCCGACGCTTCGTCGGTAATAACAGCACCGGACTTCAACCCCTGCTGCAAGGCAGCTTCCAGGTGCCGGGTCCGGAAAAACTGTGGTGTCAGTGCATGCCACAGCTGATTGCGATCGACGGTTTTCTGGATCCGGCCACTGGCATCACTGCGTTTCATGGTATCGCGCACCCGGTTGCCCAGGATGGCACCATCTCCTGCCAGTCCAGCATGGATCAAGGCATCAATATCCTGGTGGGTGATGCAGGGTCTGGCCGCATCGTGAACCAGCACCCAATCGCTCTCGACCAGAGCCAGCCCTTGCAGTACAGAGTCTGCTCGCTCAGCGCCCCCCGTAGTGATGAGAATGCGCGGATGACTAGCCACCGGCAGGGTGGCAAAGAATTCGTCATCGGCGGCGATCGCCACCACCACCCGTTCGATGCGCGGGTGGCCAAGCAGGCGCTCCAGGGTATGTTCAATCAGGAACTTTCCGACCAGTGGTAAGTATTGCTTCGGGCAACTAGCCCCCATGCGACTGCCAACACCGGCAGCCGGAACCACAACGGTAAAAGTCAGCATCATCAATCACTCTTGGGTAGGGAACTGGGCAGGCTATTGGCTTTGCCATCTTTTGGCAAAATACGATAGAAGGTCTCTCCAGGCTTGATAAAGCCAAGATCGTTGCGGGATAACTCCTCGATGGCTTCCAGACCGCTCTTGAGATCATCAATCTCTTTGTAGAGCATCTCGTTGCGTTCTTTGAGTTGTTGGTTATCAGCCTGCTGGCGCAGCACATTGTCCGAAGTCTGGCGGTATTCCACCAAGCCATTCTTGCCAAACCAGAGTTGCTGTTGCAGTACGCCCAACACCAGCATCAGAACAAGGGTAAATAGTCGCATCGGTGATCCTCCCGGCGGCATAGTTTCCCACATTACGCCATAAAAGAAAGCCCCGCCGTTTGGCGGGGCTTAGCGTACTTTCGCGAAGTGCGTCAGCGATTAAGCTTGACCCTTCACTTCCTTCAGACCACGGAACGGAGCCTTCTCACCCAAAGCTTCTTCGATACGGATCAGTTGGTTGTACTTGGCAACACGGTCAGAACGGCTCATGGAGCCAGTCTTGATTTGGCCAGCTGCGGTACCAACAGCCAGGTCAGCGATGGTAGCGTCTTCAGTTTCACCGGAACGGTGGGAGATAACGGCAGTGTAACCGGCATCCTTGGCCATCTTGATGGCAGCCAGAGTTTCGGTCAGAGAACCGATCTGGTTGAACTTGATCAGGATGGAGTTAGCGATACCGTTGTCGATACCACGCTTCAGGATCTTGGTGTTGGTTACGAACAGGTCATCACCCACGATCTGGATCTTCTTACCCAGCTTTTCAGTCTGGTAAGCGAAACCTTCCCAATCAGATTCGTCCAGGCCGTCTTCGATAGAAACGATCGGGAACTTGTTGGTCAGGTCTTCCAGGAAGTCAGAGAAACCGTTAGAGGTGAAGATACGACCTTCGCCCTTCAGGTTGTATTCTTTCTTCTCGGCGTCATAGAACTCGGAAGCGGCACAGTCCATGGCCAGAGTGATGTCGGTGCCCAGCTTGTAACCGGCAGCAGCAACGGCTTCAGCGATAACTTCCAGAGCTTCAGCATTGGACTTCAGGTTAGGAGCGAAACCACCTTCGTCACCAACGGCAGTGTTGTAGCCCTTGGACTTCAGAACCTTAGCCAGGTTGTGGAACACTTCAGCGCCCATGCGGACGGCTTCTTTCAGAGTCTTGGCGCCAACTGGCTGGATCATGAACTCTTGGATGTCGACGTTGTTATCAGCGTGCTCACCACCGTTGATGATGTTCATCATTGGCAACGGCATGGAGTAAACACCGGCAGTACCGTTCAGTTCAGCAATCCAGGCGTACAGTGGCATGCCTTGGGCAGCAGCTTCAGCCTTGGCGTTGGCCAGGGAAACAGCCAGAATCGCGTTGGCGCCGAAGTTGGATTTGTTTTCAGTACCGTCCAGATCGATCATGATTTGGTCGATGGCAGCTTGGTCCTTGGCATCTTTGCCAACCAGAGCAGCAGCGATCGGGCCGTTAACAGCGCCGATTGCCTTCAGAACGCCCTTGCCCAGGAAGCGAGACTTGTCACCGTCACGCAGTTCCAGAGCTTCACGGGAACCAGTAGAGGCACCAGACGGAGCAGCAGCCATACCAACGAAACCACCTTCCAGGTGAACTTCGGCTTCTACAGTCGGGTTACCGCGTGAGTCAATGATTTCACGAGCCAGTACTTTAACGATCTTAGCCATTGTATCGATCCTCGATGTTTGAAATAAAACAACACTAAAGTTGCAAAAAAATGCGGCTGCGAAACTATGCCCACGGCCGCGGATTTTGTCGACTTAATTTAGGTGACGTTTCTGGTATTCACCTGCCGCCCGAATGAAGCCTTCGAATAACGGATGACCATCCCGCGGCGTGGAGGTAAATTCCGGGTGGAACTGCACCGCCACGAACCATGGGTGATCCGGGATCTCGATAATTTCGACCAGTTTTTTGTCCGCTGACAGACCAGTCACTTTCAACCCGGCCGCTTCGACTTTCGGCAGCAAGGTATTGTTCACTTCATAGCGGTGGCGATGGCGCTCATAGATGGAGTCATTGCCATACATGGCGCGGACCTTGGAGTCATCCGCCAGGTGGCACAGCTGGGAGCCCAGACGCATGGTGCCGCCCAGATCCGAACCTTCTGAACGCTGTTCGACCTTACCTTCGTCATTGATCCACTCGGTGATGAGACCGACGATTGGGTACGGGCTGTCCTTCCGGAACTCACTGGAGTGTGCGCCTTCCAGGCCGGCCACGTTGCGGGCAAATTCGATCATCGCCACCTGCATCCCCAGACAGATACCCAGGTAAGGGATCTTGTTCTCACGGGCATATTTGGCGGCCAGGATCTTGCCTTCGACACCGCGCTCACCAAAGCCGCCAGGAACCAGGATCGCATCCAGCCCAGACAGGACTTCGGTACCCTTGGTCTCGACATCCTGGGAGTCGATGTACTTGATATTGATGCTCAGGTGGTTCTTCAAACCGCCATGTTTGAGGGCTTCGTTGACCGACTTGTAGGCATCAGGCAGGGATACATATTTGCCTACCATACCGATGGTCACTTCACCGCTGGCATTGGCCTGTTGGTAAATAACCTTTTCCCACTCGGAGAGATCCGCTTCACCGCAGCTCAGGCCGAAGCGATCGACCACCAGCTGATCCAGGCCTTGAGCCTTCAGCATGGCCGGGATCTTGTAGATGGTGTCCACATCCTTGAGCGATACCACAGCCCGCTCCTGTACGTTACAGAACAGGGCAATCTTGGCGCGTTCGTTGGCCGGAATGGTCCGGTCAGAGCGACAGATCAGAATATCCGGCTGGATACCGATGGAGAGCAACTCCTTCACGGAGTGCTGGGTCGGCTTGGTCTTCACCTCTCCGGCGGCAGCCAGATAAGGAACCAGGGTCAAATGCATGAACAGGGCGTTGTTGCGGCCGATATCCACCGCCAGCTGGCGAATGGCTTCAAGGAATGGCAGGGACTCGATGTCGCCGACGGTACCGCCGACTTCGACGATGGCCACATCCTGACCTTCGGCGCCGGCGACCACCCGCTCCTTGATGGCGTTGGTAATATGCGGGATGACCTGAATAGTCGCGCCCAGATAATCACCACGGCGCTCTTTGCGCAGCACATCGGCATACACGCGGCCAGTGGTGAAGTTATTGCGGCGACTCATTTTGGTACGGATGAACCGCTCATAGTGGCCCAGATCCAGATCCGTTTCGGCACCGTCTTCGGTCACGAAGACTTCACCGTGCTGGATTGGACTCATGGTGCCCGGGTCCACGTTGATGTAAGGATCCAGCTTCATGATGGTGACCTTGAGGCCACGGGCTTCCAGAATGGCCGCCAATGAGGCTGCTGCAATGCCCTTACCCAAGGATGAAACCACCCCGCCTGTCACGAAAATATATTTAGTCGTCATGCTGAACCTGAAGATGTTTAGGAATTACACGGGTGCGTGTCGGAGGTGTATCAAGACGGGGTCATAGTATAGCAAAGGCACCACTCCCTAACAACGGACAAAAATTTAGCAATCATCCGTGTGCAAGGATTTGCGTTACATCAACTTTGTTCCGATTGTTTGACCCTTTGCCACGCTTCTTCCATCTCATCGAGTGTGACATCGCGCAAAGTTTGACCTTTTGACTGGATAATTGCCTCCACACCGCGAAAGCGGCGTTCGAATTTGGCATTCGCCTGACGCAGCACCTGCTCGGGATCTTTTTTCAAATGCCGTACCAGATTGACGGTGGCAAACAGCAGATCCCCCAGCTCATCGGCAACCTTGGCTTCATCCCGTTCGACCTGCAGTACCTCGTGCATCACCTCGTCAATCTCTTCATGCACCTTCGCCACCACGGGACCCAGCGTATCCCAGTCAAATCCGACCGCAGCACAGCGCTTCTGGATCTTGTTCGCCCGGGTGAGAGCCGGCAATGCCAGCGGGATATCATCCAGCGCACTCAGCGCGCTGGCATCCTTTTGCTGCCGCTCCTTGGCTTTTTCCGCCTCCCAATTGGCGTTAACTGCTGCGGTATCGGCAAACTCGGCCTCGGCAAACACATGGGGATGACGGCGGATCAGCTTCTCGCTGACGGTATCCACCACCGCATCAAAGCCGAACAGCCCCTGCTCACTGGCCAACTGACAGTAGAAAATCACCTGGAACAGCAGATCGCCCAATTCGCCCTTGAGGGCCTCCAGATCGTGCCGCTCTATGCTGTCGGCGACCTCATAGGCCTCCTCCAGGGTGTAAGGCACTATGCTGGCAAAGGTCTGCTTTTTGTCCCAGGGACAGCCCTGTTCCGGATCCCGCAATCGGGACATGATAGTCAGCAGATCATCGAGCTGGTAACGGGATTGGGTCATGGTGAGGTCCATTGAAAAAAAGGGGCCGAAGCCCCGTTAATCTGGCAGATGATTTACAGCCGTTTGGCGCTGACTACATCATTCATCTGATTGATTTTTGACAACATGCGATTAAGCGCCTCGATGTTGTAGATCTCCATATCAATATCGATATCAGCGGTCTGCATCTTGACGTTAGAGCGCGAACGCATGCCCAGTACGTTGATCTTTTCGTTGGCGATGATGGTGGTGATATCCCGCAGCAGACCAGAGCGATCGTTCGCCGTGATGCGAACCGTCAGGGTATAACCGCCGGAGTAACTCTCGCCCCAGACCGCTTCGATCATCCGCTCCGGATTGCGCCGCATCAGCTCCTTGAGCTGCTCGCAATCCTCGCGGTGCACCGAGATACCCCGC
>Ga0194136_1001831_pt1 | contig 10454 bp, 7 predicted proteins | sample TARM_MetaG_T3A_1_FD_134023 | JGI IMG/M metagenome (GOLD analysis project Ga0194136, IMG submission 134023) | Freshwater microbial communities from Pennsylvania, USA, analyzing microbe dynamics in response to fracking - TARM_MetaG_T3A_14 (version 2) | ecosystem: Environmental > Aquatic >...
AATAACGCTTCTTTCAAAAATATGACCGTCTCAAAAAATAAGTATCGGGGAATCTCACTGGTAACATCTGGTCAGGCGCAAGGGGTTGAAAATATTATCTTTGAGAACATGACGATTTCGAATAACAGCCAAAGCGCTCCAGGTTCCAATGATGGCGTCAGAATAGATGCATGGGACGCTAGCGGCTATATCAAGAATGTAAAATTCCTAAATTGTAAATTCATTGATGATCAAGTAAAGAAAACTCAAGCCTATGGAATGACTGTTGGTTTTAACAGCAAGGTAAGCGGAATTACTTATGACTCAAGCTGCGTATTCTCAGGAAATATGTATGGTGGTCTCGTTGGTGACAGCGCCATTGTAAAAAAAGTATAAGTCAATAATTATCACAATAACTTCGAATTGCAAGGATAGTTGGATTCTCTAACTATCCTTTGTTATTAAGATTAATTGGATTAGAATTAGATCGGATGTTTTAGAACCAATAGCATAACAAATAAGTTCACGATCAAGTAAGCTTAATTCTACGATAAAGGCAAACCAGTTGAAAAGCTGGGACGCAAAGCTAAAGGGCCTAGAAAATAAAGGCAGCCAGCTACCGAAAGGAATGTTAATGATGAACGCCAATAAAAGTTTAAATAAAGTAAAAATGTGTTTAAGAAGAACCGCAATTCTAATGAGTATGCTGATTCTTCTTGCTACAAACACATTTGCATCAGAGCTTGAAACGTCTTCGTCAAATTCTGTCGGCGCAACCTATCGAACGCATATCCAGAACGAAGGTTGGGCTCAGGGATGGATGAGTAACGCAGCGCTTTCCGGATCAGAAGGGAAGGGTTATCGTTTAGAGGGAATAGAAATTAAGCTAATCGGAAATAACCCAGCAGATCTCGGAATTGAATATCGTACGCATGTTCAAAATATCGGTTGGGAACAGAAATGGGCTGTTAATGGGGGCTTCTCAGGATCAGAAGGAAAAGGTCTGCGGCTGGAAGGTGTCCAGATCAGATTAACCGGAACAAGGGCAGCGGATTATTCAGTAAAATATCGAACCCATATCCAGAATGAGGGTTGGGCTCAGGGTTGGGTCTATGATGGGGCACTTTCAGGATCAGAAGGAAAGAGTCTCCGTTTGGAAGCGATCGAAATTGTTATCGAAACCAAGACTACCGCAACAACGCCTCCGCCGGCAGCGCCAGCACCTGAAGGAAAAAATGTCAGAGACTATGGTGCTACCGGGAACGGATCGACAAATGATACCGCAGCCATTCAAACAGCTTTAAATGAAAACACGACCGTTTATATTCCGGATGGCACCTATATGATTAATGTCGATCAGCCATTAAAACCAAGGTCAAATCAGACCATTACCCTCAGTTCAAATGCAGTGTTAAAAGCATTGCCATCGGCAAATGGCTATAACGCTGTTGTCAGAATGTCGGGTGTCAGCCAGGTGAATATCTCAGGCGGCAAAATAGTCGGTGAACGATATCAACACAAAGGTTCATCAGGTGAATGGGGAATGGGAATCCATGTTATTCAGGGATCAAATAACATTTCAATCAGTAATATGACAATCAGTGATTGCTGGGGCGATGGTATTTTTCTTGGAGATTCTCCCTATGTTAGTGATATCACCATCGACAATGTAATCTCTGACAATAATCGACGACAAGGGCTATCAATTACCGATGCCAAACGCGTGATTGTCAAAAATAGTGTTTTTAAAAATACCAATGGGACATTACCAGAAGCCGGCATCGATATCGAACCGGATGCCAATCAAACCGCAGAAGATATCAAGATTATCAACACCCAAATGGTCGGTAATCGCGGATCAGGACTTGATCTATGGGGAATCAACGGAGTGATTCAGAATGTTGAGGTTGTCGGCAGCACCATGCGCGATAATTCGAATATGGGGATTCGGCTGATCAAAGCCAGTCATTTAACCTTTGACAGTAATACTGTCATCAATAATCTCTATGGAATTGAGCTTGAAAAAGATGTATACAATGCTTCGTTTAAGAACATGACTATTTCAAAGAATAAATCCCGCGGCATTTCGCTGGTAACTTCTGGTCAAGCCCAGGGTGTTGAAAAAATTGTCTTTGAAAATTCATTGATCGCAAACAACAGCCAAGGTCAGCCAGGCGCAGCCGATGGTGTCAGAATTGATACCTGGGATTCGACCGGTTTTATTAGAGATGTTAAATTCTTGAATTGTCGATTTATTGATGATCAAGCCCAAAAAACCCAGGGATATGGTTTGACAATCGCGACTAACAGTAGAATCAGCGGCGTTGCCTATAATTCAGGTTGCAGTTTTACCGGAAATATATATGGAAATATGGTTGCAGACAGCTTAACCTTACAACGTATTTAGTTGGTAGGGGGATTAAATTAGCAAAAGCTAGAGCCTATTTTATTAAAGATAAATGCAGGTAATCGGAATAGTTTATAAACTATTCCGATTACCTGCATTTTTGTTATTTAATCCAATTTAAGTGACTTTTGCTTTATTATTAGATAAGATGTGTTATAATCTAAATACTAATTTTTTGTCTGAAGATTATCGCACGTGTTAAATCAATTGCGTTGTGAGTTTTATTATAACGAAAACAATTGGTTTTTTTAAGATGAATGGGGTAAAAATAGAGAGAACAGAAAAAAAGATTAAGAATTTTATTTTAGAATAATATTAAGTTTGTAATACGCGAAACCTGAATTCAAATTGATGCGTTCCGAAAGGAGACCGTGATACTATGATTGACACACATATTCATATGATACCTGGTGTGGATGATGGGGCAAAAGACCTGAACATCTCCGGACAAATGATGCAAATGGCCATAAATGAGGGCGTAAATGGGATGATATTGACACCTCATTTTAATATCCCGCGTTATGACAACAAAAATGTCAAGGAACAGTATGGTTTGTTAGGTGACTATATTAAAGAAAATGAGGTCGAGTTTGAATTGCATTTGGGCAATGAGATTCATTTAAGTGAAGAAAATGTTGAAGCAATCAAATCCGGCAAAGTCAATACCTTGGCTGAAAGTCAGTATTTATTACTGGAATTACCGCATTATCATTTTTATCCATTCCATGAAGATGCCATTTATGATCTTTATCACAACGATGATTATAAGATCATCTTGGCACATGTGGAGCGCTACCAGGTTTTCACCAAAAAACCTGAGATGATCAGGGAATTCATACAAGATGGTATTTACGCTCAAATGACTTCAGAATATATTGTCAACAAAAAAACGCGGAAAAGTGCTTTAAAATGGATCGAAGATGGTTTAATCCAACTTGTCGCATCGGATGGACATGATATAACCAGGCGACCGCCGGCCATGAAGCAGGCCTATGAAATTGTCAAGAAATCGTTTGGTGAGTCTTGTGCCCAGACATTGTTTGAGAATAACCCACGCTTAATTATCAACAACGATGCGCTGCTGATGCCGAAAATTGAAAAAGTTAAGCGTTTTTCTTTCCGAAACAATTAGATAATTGTCCATTAGAAGCGGCGAAGCACGCGCAATATTTAAAATAAGTTAAACAACGACAAAAAAAGTGAGGTTCACAATGGATACAAAAATCAGTCGGCAAATATTTCTGCTGTTGGCAGATGCGGTCGCCGTAAATATGGCTTTTCTGCTAACCCTGTTTTTGCATTTTGAAGCAAATATTCCTGCAGAAGTTATCAGCATTTATTTAAATAGCATCTTTATTTTAACACTGGGCAAGATTTTAATTTTCAAATATTTTGATTTATATAATAGTTTATGGTCCTATGCCTCAGTTGAGGAATTTCTAAAAATCATTCTAGCGGTAGTAGTGGGGAATATTTTCGGGGTTATTTATCTCATCTACATGGGCGAGCGACTTTTCTTTGGTGTCTATATCACCAGTATGCTTTTCGAGTTCATCATTGTGGCAAGCATTCGTTTTAGTCACCGATTAATTAGAAGTTTAAAAAACCGGAAAATATTTAACAATAAGAAAGATGACAAGAAGATTCTCATTATCGGCAGTGGTTCAACCGCGACTTTGATCGCAACTGAAATTAAAAATCACTCAGATAATTATGGTCAGGTGATCGGTTTTATTGATGATGATGAAAAAAAATTAAACAAAACTATCGCTGGGGTAAAGGTTTTGGGTAATAATTACGACATTGGCAGTGTTGTCCATAAATACTCAATTGATGAAATAGTCGTTGCCACACCTACTGCCGATCCAATCACCTTACGAATGATTTTAGGTGAAAGCAAGCGAACTTCCGCGAAGGTGCGAATCATCCCAGGCATCCGTGAAATGATTGATGGTCAGGTGTCTCTTAATAAGATCAGAGATGTTGAAATTGACGACCTTCTGGGCAGAGACACAGTTAACCTCAATGTCAGAGAAGTAATTGGTTATATTGAAGGAAAAATAATCATGGTAACCGGTGGTGGTGGCTCAATCGGATCAGAGTTATGCAGACAGATCGCCAGATTTAATCCCGGTAAACTGATTATTCTTGACAACTATGAAAATTCCGCTTATGAAATTCAAAATGAGTTGATAAATGATTACGAAAACAAGCTAAATCTCGATGTGATCATCGCATCCGTACGAGATCGTGATGATATTTTTGCAATTGTCGAAACATTTCATCCCGACGTCATTTTTCATGCAGCGGCTCATAAACATGTGCCGCTAATGGAGCGATCACCGAATGAAGCGATTAAAAATAACGTCTTTGGAACGCGAAACGTTGCCGAAGCGGCTCACGAATATGGAGTCGATCGCTTTGTCATGGTTTCAACCGACAAAGCGGTAAATCCGACCAATATTATGGGTGCCAGCAAGCGGATTTGTGAAATGATCGTGCAGGGACTGGCCCAGCAAAGCAAAACAAAATTTACCGCAGTGCGATTTGGCAATGTCTTAGGAAGCAATGGTTCGGTAGTACCCTTGTTTAAAAAGCAGATTCGCGAAGGTGGACCGGTAACCGTTACCCATAAAGAGATTATTCGTTATTTTATGACCATCCCTGAAGCCGCACAATTGGTTATTCAATCGGGCGCAATTGCCCGAGGCGGTGAAATATTTGTTCTGGATATGGGACAGCCGGTTAGAATTTATGATTTAGCTGTCGATTTGATTAAGCTTTCAGGACTTAAGCTAAATGAGGATATCGAGATCGAAATTATTGGCCTTAGACCAGGAGAAAAACTCTATGAAGAACTGCTGATGGATGAAGAAGGGCTTAGTGAAACCCGTTATGAAAAGATACGCGTTGGTCGCCCCGGTGAAATAGATTATCTGAAGCTTAAAAAAACACTGGATGAATTGATTCCGATTTTAAAATTCTCAGATAAAAACAACATTGTTGATCGCGTTAAAGACATCGTACCGACTTATAAGGATAGCTGTGAAGTGAATAATCAAGTCACCCATTCCTGATAAAGACTGCTGCAGTAACCACGCTCAAGACAGATTTCCTGGTAAGAATCACCGATTGGTAAGACAAAGGAAGGAGCTGAGTCTGATGAAAAATAAGAAAAGACTGATTATTGTTATAGCAAGTATAATTCTGATCGCTGCGGTATTAATCACCATAGAGCTTGTTAGCGGAAGCACAAATTTAGCATCCTTGTTTACAAAAACAAACAATTTTGTTAACACCGATGGCGATGCACCTCAGGATCAAGCAGACTTGTCACTACAGGATGTCCTTAACAAAAACAATGAAGACCTCTTAAAATTAGTTGATACCAGAAAACAGGTGGTCTTTGCCCTGTATGGAACAGATGAAAAAACCGAAGAAACCGGTAGAAGTGATATCATTATGGTGATCAAGTATGATCCAACTGAAAAAAAGTTGATTATGGTTTCGCTTCCTCGAGATACACGGGTAAATGTACCCGGTTATGGGATGGATAAAATTAATCATGCTTACGCCTACGGGGGAAGAACCCTTAGTGATCAGACTATTGAAGCGTTATTGGGAATAAAGCTGGATTTTTCAGTCAATCTTGATTTTGAGACCTTTTCAAAAATAATTGATAAGGTCGGTGGTGTCAGTGTTGTTGCTAAAAAGGACTTTTATTACAACGAAGACAACAGCCTTGCCATCAAGCAAGGCAAGCAGATCTTAAATGGAAGAGATGCATTATTCTATGTTCGTTTTCGTAAAGATGAAGATGGCGACTTCGGTCGTATCGAGCGGCAACAGGAAGTGATCAAGTCGCTGATGGAGGCTCTCTCATCGACTAGTTTAAAGCAAAGAATAAATCTGATTGAAAGTTTTTATAACAATGGATTAGAGACAGATGCTAATGTTTCAAAAATAAAAGAATATGTCAGCATGAGCAGTGGCGATGCCAATATAAGCTATGAAAGCTACCGCTTGAACACCTACTCTGAAATTATCGGTGGATTATGGTATGAAATTTATAATCAGGGTGATCTCGATACAATAAAGAACCTATTCAGTAATCAAGAAGCGGTAGATCCAGAGAATTGGAAGTAAAAAGGAATAATACACTGAATTGAAGGGAGATAAGCATGGAATCAGCAAAAGAGATTGACTTAAAAGAATTACTGAAGATTTTCGCAAGAAAATGGTGGCTTATATTGATTCTTACTGGCTCAGGATTAGTGAGCGCATATTTGTTAACGACATTCCTGGTGACACCAACCTATGAAGCGAAAACAGTTTTGTACATTGGTCAGGAAGACACTGGGTTGGGCACAATCGGAATTTCACTTGGTCAGTTACAGGCTGATAGCCAGTTGATCATTGACTATAAACAGCTGGCATTGACCCGCCTGGTAATTAATGAGGTAGCAAAGAATACCGGCTTAAAAATAACAGAAGATGATTCGGGCAGCCGAAGCTGGGTGATCGGTAAAGGCTTTCAGGAAGATCCAATGACCATGACCTACAAAGATTTTCAAAAAAATACAGTGATCCAAACCGTTGAGAATTCCCGTCTCTTTACGGTTGGATTCATCCACTCCGATCCGCAAATGGCACAAATCGTGGCGGATGAATTGGCAAAACAACTGACCCTGGCAGTGCTGGAAGTTGTCGGCGTTCAAAATATTCGTATTTTAGATCAGGCGGTTGTTCCGCAAAAACCGGTTGCGCCCAACAAGCTCCAAAATGGACTTGTCGGAGGAATACTGGGTTTTATGCTGGCAATGATCATTATAACAATGCGGTTCTTATTAAACGATACGATTAATGACGAAGCGGATATTGAAAGCTTGATTGGCGTATCAGTGTTAGGCGATATTCCGGAGTTTAAAGGGGAGGCGAGGTAAGATGGATTCAGTAAGTTTGATAACATTAAACGATGCAACATCATTTGTGACAGAAAGTTATAAATTGTTAAGAACGAACCTAAATTTCAAGAATGTCAACAATCGTTATCAGGTGATGCTGGTGACGAGTGCCGGCAAAGAAGAAGGAAAAACTACTACGATTTCAAATCTAGCGATCACATTTGCGCAGTCGGGAAAGCGCGTATTACTAATCGATGCGGATTTAAGACTGCCACGGGTTGGCGGGTATTTTGACATCAACAAGCGAAAAAAAGGATTATCAAACATGCTTGTCGACTCGCTGCCATTAGATTCGCTCATCAATAAAGTTGAAAAATTAGAGCTGCTTGAAGTTCTTACTGCCGGAAATAAACAGGTTTCACCAACTGAACTATTGAACTCGGAAGCTTTCAAAGAAATTATTAGTGCGGCTCGAGAAGCGTATGATCTTATTTTAATTGATACGCCACCGGTTCTGAGTTTTGCCGATGCCAGCATTGTTTCACAGGTCGTTGACGGTGTGCTACTGGTAGTGGCAGCTCAGGAAACAAAGAAAGCGATGGTAATTGAGGCAAAGAAAAACCTCGATAAGGTCGGTGCCAATCTGATTGGCGTTATTCTGACTAAGGTAAAGTTTAAACGTGATGACAATTATTATCGCTACGCCAAGGACAAATCGCAATCATCATAAGTACAGTCCAGGAACAGCATGATTGTAGGAAGATCAAATCTTCAAAACGACTAAAATGAGTAGTGTTGACAGTTTTATTTGCTAAACAAAATTACAAGAGCATCTGCAGTAATAAAAACTGTAAATATTTCTTAAAAAGACTGGCAAAAAAAGTAAAAAAAGGATATAATAAAACGGCTTATCGTAGAGGCTCTTTATCAGAAATCTGATAAAGGCCTCTTCTTTACGGAACGGCGGCAAAATTATTAAAATCAGGTTCGTGATGAGATGACGATAACGCACTGCTAGGCTAGTTAATGGGCAGTGCCAAAATAAATAAGAGAACAGACAGTTTATAAAACTGTCAGCGCTTGCACAGCTGCATTGCCGAATAAATAAATCAGTGGAGGATTATCGATTAATGATAACTGTATCAGAACTAAGTTTGAATTTTAGCGGAACAAATCTTTTTACCAACGTCAATATAAAATTTACCCCGGGGAATTGCTATGGGGTCATCGGCGCCAACGGCGCCGGAAAGACCACCTTTTTAAAAATTTTATCAGGAGAGCTCGAACCATCATCCGGTAATGTTTTTATTCCCGAAAACATGCGAATGTCGGTCTTAAAGCAGGATCATTATGCTTTCGATGCGTTTTCGGTGCTTGACACCATCATCATGGGAAATCATCATCTTTATTCTGTGATGAAAGAAAAAGATAGCTTGTATATGAAGGAAGATTTCTCGGATGAGGATGGTATCCGAGCAGGTGAACTTGAAGGCGAATTTGCTGAAATGGGCGGTTGGGAAGCTGAGTCCGATGCCTCGCGAATCATCCAGGGTCTGGGTCTCGGGGTTGATATTCTGGATGCCAATATGGATAGTCTTAGTGGCAATCAAAAGGTCAAGGTCTTATTGGCTCAGGCATTATTTGGCAAACCGGAGATCATCTTACTGGATGAGCCAACCAACCATTTAGATATTCAGGCGGTCGAATGGCTGGAAGAATTTTTAATGGACTATGAGGGAACTGTTATTGTGGTCTCCCATGATCGCTATTTCCTGAATAACGTCTGTACCCATATCGTTGATATAGACTTTGCCAAGATCAAGGTTTATGTCGGGAACTATGATTTCTGGTATGAGTCCAGCCAATTGATTCAGCGCTTATTAAAAGATCAAAATAAGAAAAATGAAGATAAGGCCAAGGAACTGCAGAACTTTATTGCCCGGTTTTCGGCCAATAAATCCAAATCCAAACAGGCGACCTCCCGTAAGAAAATGCTGGATAAGTTAAACATTGAAGATATGCCATCGTCCTCACGGAAATATCCCTGGGTTGGTTTCCAAATCGACCGGGAGCCTGGCAAAGAGATTTTAACCGTTGAACATTTATCAAAAACAGTTGATGGGGTCAAGGTATTGAACGATGTCAGTTTTAGAGTCAACAAGGATGATAAGATTGCCTTTGTTGCTGATAATGAAATTGCTATGACGACCTTGTTTAAAATCCTGATGGAAGAAATTGAGCCAGATGAAGGCAGTTTCAAATGGGGCGTCAGCACTACCCAGTCCTATTTCCCCAAAGATAACAGCGACTATTTTAACGGCTGTACGTTAAATATCTGCCAATGGTTGCAGCAATACACCGAAGAAATCACTGAAACCTATATCCGTGGATTTCTGGGGCGGATGCTTTTTTCCGGCGACGATATTTATAAAGAGGTTCAGGTTCTTTCAGGCGGCGAAAAGGTTCGTTGTATGCTTTCAAAAATCATGATGTTTGGCTCAAACGTCTTAGTACTCGACCAACCAACTAATCACCTGGATCTGGAATCGATCACTGCCGTTAATAATGGCCTGATTGATTTTAAGGGCATCTTACTCTTTGCCAGTCATGACCACCAGTTTATGCAAACGGTAGCTAACCGAATTATTGAAATCAAGGCTGAAGGTATCATCGATCGTTTATCAACTTATGATGAATTCATCGAGTATAAAAAGAAACAGGCATAATATTATCATTGAGCGCACCACAAAGATCAGAAGAAAAATCTGGTCTTTGACGGTGTGCTTTTTTGCTTGGACGATAGCCCTTGTTCTTTTTTCTGACAATTTAGCAATTAAATGGTATAATTCAAATAGTATAATGCGAATAGTATAATTCAATAAAAGCAGCAGAAAATTTAGAATAGCTCAGAAGAGGTGGTTCATGGAAAATATGGCGTTTATATTATCAGTCGTCTTTTTTGTGTTTTTTATCTTTTATATGGCAGCAGGACTTTACATTTTTTTCAGATCTCCTAAGGAATCGATTAGCTGGGTTTTATTAGCAGCTCTGGTGGCGCTGAGCTTATGGACTTTTGGCTTTAGTATTGCAATCTCAGCCGCTGATTACGAGACCTGTTTATTCTGGCGGCGTTTTGCGGCGCTGGGATGGGGATCTTTTTTCGC
>Ga0194136_1001835_pt1 | contig 10448 bp, 5 predicted proteins | sample TARM_MetaG_T3A_1_FD_134023 | JGI IMG/M metagenome (GOLD analysis project Ga0194136, IMG submission 134023) | Freshwater microbial communities from Pennsylvania, USA, analyzing microbe dynamics in response to fracking - TARM_MetaG_T3A_14 (version 2) | ecosystem: Environmental > Aquatic >...
GATGGGTGTGATCGTACGCTGGGAAACCGACCATGACTATGTGTTGGTGCATATTCACCAGGATATGTTCGGCGACTGGATTTTCAGCCGCGCCTGGGGGCAAATCGGCACCCAGTTTGGCGGGTTGAAGCACCAGTTGGCGGATAGCCTGGAGCAAGCACAGATGTGGCTGGAGGATGAAACAACGATTCAATCCTCCCGGGGATTCCGCAAAGTGCTGGAAGCCGCCGACCACACGCCGGAAGGCCAGGAAGCGATGCGCCAGCTGTCGCTATTAGACGCGCTCTGACGCATCACCTGTTAGCCGAATTCGCCCGTTTCGTTAACCTAAGAAGCGCCGCCCGTTGCGCTGATGCGCGCCCACGGGGGGTGCTTGTTCTGGCGGTGTGGTGAGCGCGGTCAGCGCCGCTTCATCCAACCAGCCCCGCTCGTTCAACCAGTGGCTTAAACGCGCCACATCGAAGCCTCGATCCAGCTCAGCTCCGCTTGCATCCACCAGCACCGGAATCCGCGTGCCGTATTGCTCCACTAGCACGTCGTCGTCGCTGATTTCGATGTGGTGCAACCTCACCTCTTGATTGGCCAGTGTGGCCACCAACGCCTCTAGCTGGGCGCACAGATGGCACCCCAGCGTGGTATAAATCGATAGTGCAATCATCGCCCTTGCTCTTTATCGGCTCAGAAGAAGTGGCTCACGAAGAGTGGCGCAGCAAAAACACGTGGTGCAGGTTGGTGCGCCGCTGGAAATCCGGGTCGAAGGTGCGCGTGGTGATCTCCTCTACCGCGTAGCGCTCGCTCAGCGCTTCATCTAGCTTAAAGCGCCGCTGGTTGTTGGAGAACACCAGCGTACCGCCGGGGGCTAGGCGTGCCATGGCCAGTTCCACTAAGCGCGGGTGGTCGCGCTGCACATCCAGCGTGTCGCGCATCTTCTTCGAGTTCGAGAAGGTCGGCGGGTCCATAAAGATCAGATCAAACTGCGCGTTGGCGGTTTCCAGCCAGCGGAAGCAGTCATCCCGCACCACGCGGTGCAGCCTAGGGTCGAGCTTGTTGAGCGCAAAGTTGTCCCGCGCCCACTCCAGGTAGGTATTGGACATATCCACGCTAACGCTGTCGCTGGCCCCGCCCAGCGCGGCTTGCACAGTGGCCGTCGCGGTATAGCAGAACAGGTTGAGAAAGCGCTTGCCGCTGGCCATCTCGCCGAGCATCCGACGTACCGGACGGTGGTCCAGAAACAGGCCAGTATCCAGATAATCGCGCAGGTTGACCCATAGCCGAGCGCTGCCCTCCTGCACTTCAAAACGCTCACCGCTGGCTTCGCGCTTTTGGTACTGGGCCGCACCGGTTTGGCGCTCGCGGCGTTTGACGTAAATCTTACTAGGGTCGACACCCAGCGCCTCGGGCAGCACTTCCAGGGCATCAAACAGCCGTTTCTGCGCCTGCGCCGGGTTAATAGAGCTGGGCGCGGCGTACTCCTGCACATGCACGCGGTCGCCGTAACGATCCACCGCCAGCGCGTACTCCGGCATATCGGCATCGTAAATGCGGTAGCAGGTCTCACCGCTCTGCCTCAGCCACTTTTTCAGGCGTTTCTGGTTTTTCGCTAGACGATTGGCAAACATCTGCGCATTTTCCGACACCGCCGGTTTTGCAGTGCTGCTTGCCTGGGGCGCCACGCCGGCTTCTGACGGCTCACCGCTCTCCTGAGGCGCAGGGCGGGCGCTGCCAATCTCCATTAACAGCAGTTTGGCATCCAGCGCGCCGTTTTTCAGCGCATACTGCTTGTGGGCACGCAGGCCTAAGCGGTGGCCAAGATCCGGGTTGCCGGTAAACATCGCTAGCGTCCAGCCAGGGAACAGCGCCTTGGCTTTTTCACCTAGCTGGGCGTAAAGCCGCACCAGCTCAGGCAGCTCGCCCAAGCGCTCGCCGTAGGGCGGGTTGGTGATCAATAGCCCCTGCTCGGCAGTCAGGGTCTCTGGCCGGGTCAGCTGGGCAAGACTCTGGCCGTGGAGCGTTATCAGCGCAGGAATGCCCGCCCGCATAGCGTTAGATTTCGCGGCGGTCAGCGCTGCCGGGCTTTGATCAAAGCCCATCAGTTCCGTTGTGCAGCGTTTGCGGCCAATCGAGGCGCGTGCTTCAGCTTCGCGTTTTAATTCACTCCATACGGCCTCTTGATGGCCTGCCCAGCCGTGAAAGCCAAACCGCTCGCGGTTTAGGTTAGGGGCTTGGTCAGCCGCCATCAGCGCCGCCTCAATCAGCAGCGTACCCGCACCGCACAGCGGGTCAATCAGTGGCTCGCCCGCTTTGGCCCGCTCTGGCCAGCCTGCGCGCACCAGCAGCGCTGCCGCTAGGTTCTCTTTAAGCGGCGCGTGGCCCACATCGCGGCGGTAGCCACGGCGGTGCAGGCTCTCGCCAGAGAGATCAATCCCCAGGCTCAGGTTGGCCCAGTGCAGGTGGGCGTAAATACGCAGGTCGGGGGTTTTAGTATCGACATTGGGCCGTTCTTGACCGGCCAGCTGCAGCGCATCCACCACGCCATCTTTCACCGTTTGTGCGCCAAACCGCGTGTGGCGGATGTGGTCGCTGCGGCCATGAAAATCCACGGCCAGCGTCTTGCCAGTGGCAAGGTGATGGCTCCAGGAGATGCGTGCAACCACATCGCGCACCTGCTCTGCGGTCTCTATCATCGCTTCACGCGCCAGTAGCAAAATCACGCGGTTTGCTAAGCGAGACCACAAACATACCCGATAGGCGGTGGCTTGGTCGGCAGAAAAATAGACCCCTGCCACGGTGGTTTTACCCGGTTCGGCGCCCAGGGCCGTGAGTTCGTCCGCCAGCAGGCCTTCAATGCCTTTAGGGCAGGTCGCCAGGAGGTTTAGGGGGGCAGTTTGGCTCAGCTCGGTCATGGTGATCGCCGCGCGTAACCGCGCGATATTCCTGTATATGGCAAATGAATGTATGTCTTATGACAATTTGATGGTCGACAAGTGACCCCATCATGGTCTAACAATAAGAGGGTAGCTACTAAAAACGCATGCGTTGCTTGTCAGGGTCATTATTGTGCATGTTTCATAACATCGGTAACGACCCATGGCTTGTTTGAGTTTGCCGCTTCTTCCGTTCAGCACGTGAGTGCTAGGCATTAGCGCTGAGGCAGCAGCTCACTCTTGAACTTGAAGTCACTTCTCGAAGTGGTGTTGGCAATCTGGGTAAAGCACACCTATGGGCCTGCTGTTACTACGTTGCCTTGTGACCTACTTCTTATCAAAGGCTTTCATGCAAAGAGGTTAGCCAATGAAACGACAAAAACGTGATCGCTTCCAACGGGCTTATGTTCACGGCTATAAAGCGGGCATTACGGGTCGCTCCCGTGATGATTGTCCCAGTCAAGATGTCAATTTACGCGAGTATTGGATGAGCGGTTGGCGTGAAGGTCGCGGCGACCAGTGGGATGGAATGACCGGCGTTTCCGGTATTCATAAAAACCCCATGGTTATGACCTAGTTTATTTACCTTTTATACATACATTTGGAGAACGGAGCCCGCTGCCAAGCGGGCTTTTTAATGCCCCAGCGGTAGCCGCTTCATTCACCCTTGAGCGCTTTCGCACACTGCTGTACCAGCGCTGGGCCTTGGTAAATCAAGCCTGAATAGAGCTGTACTAAGTCCGCACCAGCGGCCATTTTCGCCTTTGCCGCATCACCGCTATCAATACCGCCCACCCCAATAATTGGCAGCGTGGGGAGATGGGCGCGCAGCAGACGAATCACCGTGTTGGACGCCTCAAACACCGGCTTACCGGAAAGCCCACCCGCCTCTTGAGCCTGGGGGTCATCACTGACCGCGTCCCGGGAAACGGTAGTATTGGTGGCAATCAAGCCATCTAGCTCGTTACGGGCAATGCTGCCTGCCACTAATGCCACTTCCTCTTCGCTCATGTCCGGGGCAATTTTCACCAGCAACGGCACGTTGCGGCCTGCTTGGGCATCCAGCTCGCGGCTTTTAGCGCGAATGGGTCCCAAAAGAGCATCTAACTGTTCGCCAAACTGCAGCGTACGCAGCCCCGGCGTATTGGGTGATGAGATATTCACCGCAATGTAGTCCGCCGAGCCGTGCACCGCGTTGAGGCAGGCCAGATAATCATCCAGCGCATGCTCAACCGAGGTGGTTAAGTTCTTGCCGATATTGATACCCACAATGCCGTTGTAGTGGCGCTTTTTAACCTGGGCAACAAGATGCTCCACCCCTTTGTTGTTGAACCCAAAGCGGTTGATGATCGCCTCGTGCCCAGCTAGCCGAAATAGGCGCGGTTTGGGGTTACCCGGCTGTGCTTTAGGGGTCACGGTGCCCACTTCTACAAAGCCAAACCCCAGCTCGCCCAGCGCATCAAGGTGGTCGGCGTTTTTGTCCAGCCCGGCGGCAAGCCCGACCCGGTTAGGAAAGCGCAGCCCCATGAGTTCGACAGGATCACTCACCGGCTCGCCATACACACGCTTAATACCGCCCACCTTATGCAGCGCGTCAAGCGCGTTCAGCGCCATGCTATGGGTAGTTTCGGGGTCCAGGCGGAATAGCAGCGAGCGGGCAATTGGGTACATCAGCAAGACTCTCCTGAGCGGTGGGCGAAGTGCGGGGCGGGCGCAGTATAACGCACATCGCCCCCTCTTCGCAGAATGAAAAAAGCCGCGTCCTGGTCTCCCAGGGCGCGGCTTTTCGTTAGAACGTAGCTTTTCTCATAGAACCCGTAAGGGCTTATGCTTTGTTATCGCTCTCCGCTAAATCCACCAACTCACGAACCGCGACGGCAAACAGCGCGAATCCGCCTTCGCTTCCGCCACGCACTTCGTCGATCAAGCGGCACCAGCGGCGGTGTAGCTCGGCGTGCTGCTCCAACCACTGGGCCACCCGCTCCTGGGTGTCGCGGCTGCCCGCCTCCAGCTTCAAGACGCTTGTCGTCAGCGCTAGCTGCTGGCGGTCGATATCATCGCGGAAGGTTTCCCGCGCCTGCGCCTGCCAGGAGTCGCGCACCTCAAGGTGCGTGACCTGCTGAATCATCCAGGGTAGCTCCAGGCGACTGCCGATTTCGTAGAACACCTCGGCTACCCGCTGGGGTTTCTCGTTGGTGATGCGGGCCGCTTGAATGATCCCCAGGCCAGCGTAGAGGCTCGGTGCCGCTGCCACGGTAGCAGCCAATGCTTCTGGCACACCAGCGGCTTGCAGCTCGTCGCAGCGCTTGCGCCATGCGACCTGCTCTTCACCGCTCAGCAACTCGCCAATGCTCTCCTGCAGCTGCGCTAAGCGCGGACCGAAGTACTCAATGGTGTCCTGGGTCGAAAGCCCCAGGTGCTGACGCAGGAACCAGCGTGTTGCACGGCGAATCATGCGCATCAGGTCCAGCATCATGGAGTACTGCACACGGCTGGGCACTTGGTTATCCAGTGCTTCAATCTGCGCCCACAAATCGGTCAGGTTGAAGGCATCCCGGGCGACGACGTAAGCGCGGGCAATGTCGGCTCGGCCAGCACCGGTCGAATCCATCAAGCGGCGTACGAACACAATGCCCATGTGATCAACGAGGTCGTTAGCCACCTGCGTTGCCACGATTTCCCGCTTTAGGCGGTGGTCATACATCTCGGCTTGATAGCGTTCGGTGAGCACGGCGGGGAACAAGCGCTCCAGATGACGGTGAATATAGAGATCGTCCGGCACGTCAGAGTTGATCAAGTCGCCCTTCAGGGTGCTCTTGGCGTAGGAGATTAGTACCGACAGCTCCGGCAGGCGCATGCCCTGGTTGTTGCTGGCACGCTCTTTCAGAACGTCATCGGCAGGCAGGAATTCAAGCTCGCGGTCTATTTGACCGGCGGACTCCAGCTCGCTAATGAAGCGACGGTACGGCCCCATGCCCTGGTGAGACAAGATCTCCGACAGGTCCAGTGCCTGGGTCTGGCGGTAGTTATCCAGAATCACTAGGTCGGCGACCTCTTCGGTCATGTCAGCCAGCAGCTGGTTACGCTGCTTGTTGGTCATATCGCCACGCTTGACCACTTCATCGATCAAGATTTTGATGTTGACCTCGTGATCCGAGCAGTTCACGCCGCCCGCGTTGTCGATAAAGTCGGTGTAGACGCGCACGCCGTTGGCGGCAGCTTCCATCCGGCCACGCTGGGTCATGCCCAGGTTACCGCCCTCGCCGACCACGCGGCAGTTCAGCTCTTTACCGTTGATGCGCAGCGCATCGTTGGCTTTGTCGCCCACATCCGCATCGGTCTCTTCTGAGCTTTTCACATAGGTGCCGATACCGCCGTTCCAAATCAGATCCACCTTCGCCTTGAGCATGGCGCGAATCAGATCGTTAGGAGACAAGCGCGTTTCTTCGATACCAAACACCTGCTGCATTTCCGGCGTGATGGTGATCGACTTGGCGCTGCGGCTGAACACCCCACCCCCCTGGGAGACCAGTTCGTTGCTGTAATCTTCCCAGCTGGAGCGCGGCAGATCGAACAGGCGCTTGCGCTCGGCAAAGGCCGCTGCGGCATCCGGGTTCGGGTCGACGAAGATGTGCAGGTGATTGAAGGCGCCCACCAATTGGATCTTATCGGAAAGGAGCATACCGTTACCGAACACGTCCCCCGCCATGTCACCAATACCCACCACGGTAAACAGGTCTTCCTGGGTATTGACGCCCAGGTTCTTGAAGTGACGCTTTACGGATTCCCATGCGCCGCGGGCCGTAATCGCCATCTTCTTATGGTCGTAGCCGTTGGCACCGCCGGAAGCAAAGGCGTCACCCAACCAGTGGCCATACTCGATGGAAATTGCGTTGGCGATGTCCGAGAAAGTAGCGGTGCCTTTATCTGCGGCAACCACTAAGTAGGTGTCATCTTCATCGTGACGCACCACGTTTTGCGGCGGTACCACCTCGCCACCCACGAGATTATCGGTGACATCCAGCAGCGCACGAATGAAGATTTGGTAGCACGCGATGCCTTCTTTCTGCTGGGTTTCGCGGTCGGCGTTTTCCGGCATGCGTTTGCACACAAAGCCGCCTTTCGCACCAACGGGCACGATTACCGCGTTTTTCACCTGCTGCGCTTTAACGAGGCCCAGCACTTCGGTACGGAAATCTTCAAGACGGTCCGACCAGCGCAGGCCGCCACGCGCCACTTTGCCACCGCGCAGGTGAACGCCTTCGACACGCGGCGAGCAGACGAAAATCTCGTAGGCCGGACGCGGCTTGGGCATACCGGTCACTTTTGACGGTTCCAGCTTGTAGGCAATGTAATCCTTGAAGCGGCCATCGTCAGTTTTCTGGTAATAGTTGGTGCGCAGCGTGGCCTGGATCAGCTCCATGAAACGGCGCAGCAGCTGGTCGTCATTGAGGCTGGCAACGCCTTCCAGGTGCTCGTTAAGGCGTGCTAAGCAGTCGTCTAGGTTACTGGGCTGTTGGGCCGGGTCGAAACGTAAGCGGAACAGCTCAACCAGGGTTTGGGTGATGGCCGGATAGTTGGCCAGCGTTGCGGCGATGTAGTCCTGGGACATGCCGAAGCGGATCTGTTTCAAATAGCGGGCATAGCCGCGCAGCATAGCCACTTCACGCCAGTCCAGGCCAGCACTGATAATCAGACGGTTAAAGGCGTCATTATCGGCCTCGCCTGCCCAAATGCGCTTGAACGCTTCGCTGAAGGTGTCGCGCATTTCGCTCAGGTTGACGCCTTCGCGGCTATGTTCCAGCTCAAAGTCGTGAATCCAATAGCGCTGCTGCGGCGCATTGATATCGTAGGGGCGCTCGCCAATCACGCGCAGGCCGAGATTTTCCATCATCGGCAACACATCAGAGAGCGGAATTTGCGATTCGCGGTGGAACAGTTTCAGGTTCATGCCGCCTGCCTGTTCTTCCAGCGGGCGGTAGAGCGATAGCGACAGGTCATTGCCACTATCCAAGGTTAACAGGTGGTGAACGTCAAATACCGCCGTGCGGGCATTGAAGTCTTCCCGGTAACTAGCGGAGAACGCATCGTGGAACTGATCGATCAGATGGTTAGCACGCTCTTCACCAAAACCTTCGACCATGGCTGCCTGCAGCTCGTCGCGCCAGCTGCGCGCCAAGCGGGCGACTTTGCTCTCCAAACGCTTCAGGTCGTACTGGCTGGGGGCGTCGCCGTTAAAACGTAGAATAAGCTGGATACGCGCCAGCACCGACTCGGATAAGTAGGTATTGAAGTCGCCAAAGTGGGCATCCAACTCATCACACAGCATGCCCTGAATGCGCTGGCGCAGGTCGGTAGAGAACACGTCCCGTGGTACAAACACCAGGCAGGAGTAGAACTTACCGCTGACATCGGCGCGGATAAACAGGCGCACCTGGCGGCGTTCACGAATATTGAGAATACCCAACGCGGTGCTGGCCAGGGATTCCGTGCTGATCTGGAACAGATCATCGCGGGGGTAGACTTCCAACACCTGCAGCAGCTGCTTGCCGTTGTGGCCCTGGGGGTTGAAGCCGGCGATATCCATCACGGCCTTGAGCTTGCGGCGCAGCAGCGGAATATTGCGCGGCGACTCGTTGTATACCGTGGCGGTGAACAAGCCAAAGAAGCGACGCTCGCCGATCACATTGCCGTCATCGTCGTAGCGGTCGACGGTGATGTAGTCTGGATAAGTGGGGCGATGCACGCGGGAGTGGTGCGCGCTTTTGGCGAACGAGAGCAGTTGCGGCACCAGCACGTAGCCGTCGTGCTCGTCGATGCCCTCTTCGGTACGGATACGCTCACGGTAGCGCGGCTGATCTAGACGGAATACGCCCAGCACGCTGTTAGGATCGCGCTGCAGCTCGTTACCGTCCAGCAGGTACTCGTCGTAGCCCAGGAAGGTGAAGTTATCCTTCAACAGCCACTCTAGGAAGGCAATGGCTTCTTCGTGGTCATCCGGGTCAATTTGCGGTGGGCAGTTCTTTTCCAGCTCTTGAATGGCGGAAGTAATCTGACCGCACATGGCATCGAAATCGCTCACGGCGGTACGCACATCGCGCAGCACTTCATGCAGATTGCGCTCAATTTTTGCCAGGAACTCAGCGTCGGTGTGGCGATCGACTTCGATCACAATCAGCGATTCACGGGCGTCCGGTGCATTCTCATCTTTGGGAGAGGTGAGCGCCTTCAGCTGATGCTGGCTATCACGGGCCACGGCGAACACGGCGTTTTGAATGGCGTGTACCGTTAGGCCGCGACGGTTGAGTTCGATGCGCACGGAGTCGACCAAAAACGGCATGTCTTCATGGAGCACCGCCACAAAGGTGTGGGTCGACTGCCAACCATGCTCTTCAAAGTCCGGGTTAAAAATACGCACTTTGGGGCTTTGCGGGTCATGGTGCTGTAAAAACTGCCAGATGGAGAGCGTCGCGCCGTAAAGGTCATCCAACCGACGGTCTATTAGGTCTTCCACTGGTACCGTGGCGTAAAAGTGGCGCGCAAAGGCTTCGATGGCGGCCGCCCTTGCTGGCTCCAGTCGCGCTTCCAATCGCTCTTGTAGCTGCTTTAAAAGATCCCGCCGACTCTCTTCAATCGCAACGTAATGCATCCATCACCTCGACTGCCTGGGGCCACTACATAGGCCAAAAAAACGAAGGACAATAGGCCTTTAGGCCACTCTACCTGTTAGCTTACGCTACCCAGGATCGCCACCCTAACCATCTGACAGGTTATTCATGGAGTATGCCGCTTGTGCATCATAAGCACTATTGACAAGTTCAGCGTATCAGCTTTGTGAGGCCACTTGTGGCTGCCGACGGGTCAGCAACACACCACACTCACAGTGGTGGGTAAACGGGAACTGGTCAAATAGCGCAAAACGCTCAATATCGTGGGTCTTAGTCAGTAGCGTTAAGTTTTCGGCAAGCGTGGCCGGATTGCATGAAATATAGACGATTTGAGCGTATTCGCTGATTTGTTGGCAGCTTTGCTCATCTAGCCCGGCCCTGGGCGGGTCGACTAACACGGTTGAAAAGTCATACTCGTCCAGCACCATCTCGGCCACGCGGCGGCCCTCTTTTTCCCCTTTCAGTGCCAGTGCAAACTCTTCCGCCGACATGCGGGCCACGTGGGCATTGGTCACGCCATTGGCTTCAAGGTTGACGTTGGCGCTAGCGACAGAGGTGCGTGAAATCTCGGTGGCCAGCACGCGGCGGAAGTTCTCAGCCAGCGCAATGGTAAAGTTGCCGTTGCCGCAATATAGTTCCACCAGATCTTCTGTTTGGCGGCCTTGCGTGGCTTCTTTAGCCCAGCTCAGCATGGTTTGGCAAATATGCGCGTTGGGCTGGGTAAAGCTATTTTCTACCTGCTGGTAGTGCAGCGTGCGGCCATCCACCGTGAGCCGCTCCCATACGTGATCCTGGGTCAGTACCAGGCGCTGCTTACGCGAACGGCCAATGATCATGATATCTAGGGCTTTTTCCA
>Ga0194136_1001841_pt1 | contig 10436 bp, 8 predicted proteins | sample TARM_MetaG_T3A_1_FD_134023 | JGI IMG/M metagenome (GOLD analysis project Ga0194136, IMG submission 134023) | Freshwater microbial communities from Pennsylvania, USA, analyzing microbe dynamics in response to fracking - TARM_MetaG_T3A_14 (version 2) | ecosystem: Environmental > Aquatic >...
CCAGCGCATCCGCGCCGTCGAGCAGTCACCGGACGGGCTGCTGTGGCTGCTGGAAGACGGCAGCAACGCGCGCCTGCTGGAGCTGCGCCAAGGCCCCGCCACGGGGAGCTAAACGCACACGCCGTCCCGTTCCGCGCGCGGCGCGGGAGCACACGTGGCGGCAGGCATTGTCAGGCGGCGTGCGATTGCGGCGAATACGGCAACGCATCCAGCACCCTGCTGGTCACCTTGCGCACCGGCTCGCCGATGTCCTCGTCCATCCTGCGCTTGATGTCGATCCATTCCGCATCGGCGAGGAACTCGCGCCAGCGGCGCTCCATGGTGTCCGCATCCGGCCAGCGCAGCAGGTACACCAGTTCGAAGTCGGTCACCGTGGTGGATTCCCACAGCGCAGCGATCTCGAAACCGTAGCGGGCCATGATCCGCATCGCGTGGTCGCGGAAGCGTGCGTGGAAGGCCTCGCGGCGGTCGGCCGCCACCTCGTAGATCCGCAGCTGGTACAGCGGTGCGGAGGATGTCGTCTCGCTCATGTCGGTCTCCACGGCATCAGGCAGGCAACAGCTCGAACTGCACCGCCTCGCCGGCCGTGCACGAGGACGTGACCCACACGTCGAACAGGCCCGGCTCGGCCGCGAACACGCCATCCACGCCGGTGAAGGCCAGCGCATGGCGGTCGAGGGTGAACTCCACCTCGGCGCTCTGGCCCGGCTCAAGCAGGATCTTCTGGAAATTCTTCAGCTCGCGCACCGGCCGCACCCGGCTGGCGACGCGGTCGTGCACGTACAGTTGCACCACTTCCTCGCCGGCCCGCTTGCCGGTGTTGGCGACGGTGACGGTGACGGCCAGCGTCGCGTCCCAATCCAGCCGCGCGGTGCTCAAGCGCGGCGTGCCGTATGCGAACGTGCTGTAGCCCAGGCCATGGCCGAACGGATACAGCGCCGCGTTCGGGATTTCGCGCCAGCGGGCCTTGAATTCCTTCATGTCAGGCAACTCGGGCCGGCCGGTGCGCGGGTGGTTGTAGAAGAACGGCTGCTGGCCCGGTGCCATCGGGAAGCTCACCGGCAGGCGCGCGGACGGGTTGTAGTCGCCGAACACCACGTCGGCGATGGCATGGCCGTTCTGGCTGCCCAGGAACCAGGTGACGAGGATCGCCTGCGCCTCGCGCACGGCGCCTTCCAGCGCCAGCGCGCGACCATTGCGCAGCAGCACCACGACCGGCGTGCCGGTGGCGGCCACGGCTTCGGCCAGCGCCTGCTGCGCGGCGGGCACGTCGATGCGCACGCGCGACTGCGCCTCGCCGCTGAAACGCTGCGGCTCGCCGATGGCCAACAGCACCACGTCGGCGGCGCGCGCGGCGGCCACTGCCGCCTCGATGCCGGCGTCGATCGCGGTTTCGAATTCACTGCCGTCGACCACCGCCAGTTCCGCGCCCTCGCCCATCGCCGCGCGCAGGCCGGCCTCCAGGCTGACCCGGCGGTCCGGGTCGCCGAACAGCGTCCACGGGCCTTCCACATTGGCGGTGTCGCGCGCGAACGGACCGATCAACGCGATCTTCTGCCCGTGCTTGCGCAGCGGCAGCAGCGGGCCGTCGTTCTTCAGCAGCACGATGCCGAACACGCCGCGCCGTGTCGCGCGCCAGCGCGGCGTGTTCGGCATCGTGCGAGGCATCGGCTTCGCGCAGCGGGTCCAGCGAGCGGTACGGCTGGTCGAACAGGCCGATGGCCTCCTTGGTCCACAACACGCGCCGCACCGCATCGTCCAGCATCGCCATCGGCACCTGGCCATCGGCGACCAGCGCCGGCAGATGGTCTGCGTAGAAGCCGCTCTGCATGCTCTGGTCCAGGCCGGCGGTGAAGGCCTTGAGCGTGGCATCGCGCGCATCGGCGGCGTAGCCGTGGGCGATCAGCTCCATGTCGGCGGTGTAGTCGGACACCACCAGCCCGGGGAACTGCCATTCCCCGCGCAGCAGGTCGGTCAGCAGCCAGCGGTTGGCGCTGGCCGGCACGCCGTTGATGTCGTTGAACGAAGACATCACCGTGATCGCGCCGGCATCGAAGGCGGCCTTGAACGGCGGCAGGTGCACGTCGCGCAGGGTCTGCTCGGAAATGTCCACGCTGTTGTATTCCATGCCGGCCGCCACCGCGCCGTAGGCGGCGAAATGCTTAGGCGTGGCCAGCAACGCATCGGCAGCGGTCAGATCCTCGCCCTGGAAACCGCGCACGCGGGCGGCGGCGAACGCGCAGCCCAGCACCACGTCCTCGCCGGCGCCCTCGGCCACCCGGCCCCAGCGCTGGTCGCGGGCGATGTCCACCATCGGCGCGAAGGTCCAGTGGATGCCGGCGGCGGTGGCCTCCACGGCGGTGGCGCGCGCGGTGCGGTACGCCAGCTGCGGCTCGAAGCTGGCCGCCTCGGCCAGCGGAATCGGAAACACCGTGCGCATGCCGTGAATCACGTCGGCCGCGAACAGCAGCGGGATGCCGAGCCGGGTTTCCTCGACCGCCACGCGCTGGATCTCGCGCCCCGGCACGGCGCCGACGCCGTTGAACAGCACGCCGACATGCCCGCCGCGCACCTGCTCCAAGGTCTGCTCGGCATTGCGCGCGTTGGCTTCCGGGTTCACGTCCGGCGCAAAAGGCCGGCCCATGTCGGCGAACACGCCGAGCTGGCCGACCTTCTCTTCGACGGTCATGCAGGCGATCAGGGCTTCGATGCGGGGGGAGGACGGCATGGGAGATGTCTGGAAAACGGTTCCAGCCATTCTATCGAAGCCACGGGGAGGCCGTCGCTTCCCCTGTTCAGCTTCAGGCCCGCAACAACGAATGCGACGGCATCAGCCCGCGTCGGGCCAGCATCGCGTCGAGCCTGCGCTGGGCCTCGACCCGGCGGACAGGCCCGGCGGAAGCCATCGTGCGCACGGCTTCGGCAACGAACCAGCGCCAGAACAGGCGTTGGGGCAGGCACAGATGCAACAACGCCACCTGCCGGTCAAGCCAGCGCAGGCGGCGTTCGAATTTCGATCCGGCGGTCGTCGCGGCCACGGAAAGCAGCTCGTGTGGAGTCCGCGTACAGCCTAGGCTTGCACCATGTCCGGAAATTGTCGGCCCGCCGACGGGCAGCCGATCACTCCTGCTTCTGCTTGCCGCCTTCGGTGCCGGCCGGCGGAGCGACCTGCATCGCGGGGGGGTCGAGCAGGCTCGACGCCGCCGTGGCAGCAGGCGGCTGGCCGGACGTGGCGGCGGCCGGCGCTGCCTGTACCGGCACCTGCGCCGCCGGCGACAACGCGGTGTACGGCACGCTGCCGGGCATCGCCGGCGACAGCATGTACCCGGCGTTGCCCGGGGCAGCCACCGAATACGCGGGCACCATGATCACCTGCGGCATCGACGCGGCCTGCGGAGCCGGTGCCTGCGGAGCCGGCGCGTTCGGTGCCGGCGGCAACGGCTTGCCCGGGCTGGTGGCCGGCAGGTAATGCTCGACCAGCTTGAAGAACTGGCCGTAGAACGAGGCGCTCTGCACGGTCTGGCTGGCCACCTTGACCAGCGAATCGTCGGTGGAACCGATCGGCAGGGACAGCGAGCCCAGCGCGCTGACGCCGACGCTGGCATTGGTGTTGCTCTTCTTCAGCGCATACCGGTCCTGCAGCGCGCTGACGAACATCCAGGCATGGCCGTCGTCCTTGGACACGCAGGACACGTGCACCTGCACCTGCTCGTGCACGTCCACCGTGGGCTGGAAGTTCTTGGCCGCCTCGACCGAGTCGGCATCGGCACGCGCCACCACGTAGGCCTGGCTCAGCAGCGCGCGCCGCGCCGCCTCGCAGGCCCACGCCGCGCTCACGTCGAAGGTCTGCGAATAATTGTTGCTGACGCTGAACGACTCGTCCGTTTCCGGCATCTTCTTGTTCCGATGCAACAGGCTGCCGACGGCACTGCAGGAGGTCAGCGCGAACGTCGACGCGACCAGTGCGGCCAGAACGGAGATCGGACGGATGGGCGGCATGAGCATGTAAACGGATTCAGGATCGGCCAAGCATAGCGCCCCGACATGGCATGGCACGAGCCGGCACCTGAACGACAGCAGACGGATGCGGATCTCAATTCCCGCGCGGGCCCGCCGATATGAAAGCACTGTCCCTGTCCCATACTCGCCTCAGCCCGTGCCGCGTGCCGGTTCCGAAAAAATCGCCATGTCCGATCAGAACGACGATCCGCTTTCCATCGCCAACCTCGGCCGGTGGCTGGGCCGTCGGCGGCCTGTCGCGGCCCCGGCGGCAAGCCGGCCGGCCATCGAACGCCCGGAGCAGGCGATTTCCTCGTCGGCGCTGGTCGCCCTGTTCGCGCACGCCGGCGGCCCGCTGGAGCTGCTGCATGCCTTCGCCGCCGGCATGCGCGGCCTGCACGGCGAACTGGGCGACATGGGCGAACGGCTGGAAACCGCCTACGAACGCCAGGACTGGCCGTCCTATGGCCGCGCGATGCGGCAACTGATCGACAAGTACGTGCGCACCGTGGTGCTCGAACGCCCTCATGGCAACGATGCACCGGACGAAACCGGACAACTGCGCGACCTGCTGCGCGTGACGGTCGGCACGGCCCTGCCGCCGCTGCTGGCGGACCAGCCCGAACTGGCCGCCGATGCGCGGGCGGCCGACGCGGCCCTGGCCGACTGGCAGCCCGGCGGCAGCCTGGAGGCACTGGCACGCGACCTGAAATCGCTGGCCCAGCGCATCGACATCCGCCAGCACGACGCGGGCCGGCGCGATTTCGCCGACCTGCTGCGGGTGGTGATCGGCACCGCCCTGCTGCCGCTGCTGGAAGGCGCACCCGAACTGGCCGCCGAAGCGCGCCGGCTCGACGCGGCCCTGGCCGACTGGCAACCCGGCGGCGATCTGGACGGAATCACCCGCGGCATCCGCGCGCTGGCCCAGCAGGTGGACATCCGTGCGCACGAAGGCGACGAGCAGCGCGACCTGCTGATCGACCTGTTCAACCTGCTGCTGGAAAACGTCAGCGAGCTGCTCGACGACAACAGCTGGCTGCATGGCCAGATCGACGCGGTGCGCGACCTGATCGCACGGCCGGTCGAGCGCGAGGACATCGACGAGGCCCGCGACAGCCTGCGCGAGGTGATCTACCGACAAGGCCTGCTCAAGCAGGGCATCACCGAATCCAAGGGCGCGATGAAGGAGATGATGACCTCCTTCGTCGACAACCTCGACGGCATGGCCACCAGCACCGGCGAGTACCACGACCGCATCACCGGGTACTCGCTGGCCATCCGCAACGCGCGCAGCGTGGCCGATTTCAACAAGCTGATCGACGAGGTGCTGCAGGACACCCGCCGCACCCAGGAGCGCGCCCGGCATGCGCGCGACGACATGCTGGCCGCGCGCGATGCCGCCGACGCGGCCGAAACCCGCGTGCGCGAGCTGGAGCAGGAGCTGCAGCGGGTCAACGGCCTGATCCGCTGCGACCAGCTCACCGGCGCGCTCAACCGGCGCGGTCTGGAAGACCGTTTCGCGCGCGAGGCGCAGGACGCGCGCCGGCAGAACCAGCCCTTGAGCCTGGTGATGCTGGACGTGGACGACTTCCGCCTCGTCAACACCCGTTTCGGCCATCCCGGCGGCGATGCCGTGCTGCGTCACCTGGTGGAACTCGCCCGCAACACCTTGCGCGCGGTGGACACGGTGGCACGGTTCGGCGGCGAGGAATTCGTGATCCTGATGCCCAACGCCACGCTGTACGAAGCCCGCGCCAGCGTGGCGCGCATCCAGCAGGTCTTGGGGCTGCGTCCGCCACAGTTCGACGGCCAGCGCATCGCGCTGACTTTCAGCGGCGGCGTGGCCGAATGCCGCCAGGACGAAACGCTCGAGGACGTGGTCAAGCGCGCCGACACGGCCCTGTACCAAGCCAAGCAGGCCGGCAAGAACTGCGTGGTGTCGGCCGGCTGATCGAGGTCTTCATCGCCATCGGGCCGGCATCGTGATCTTCACTCCCCGATGGCGATGACGGCGGCAACCGCCCACGACCGCCCGTGCCGAGGCACGCACGGCGACCCGGAGGACTCAGCCGCCGGCGGCGGGCGCAGTTTTCTTCGCGGCAGCTTCGACCGCCTTGCGCCGCTGTGCCGCATCCTCGCGCGCCTCGGCGAAACGCGGCTCCTCGCGCAGCAGCTTCGAATCCGGGTCCAGCGTGTACAGCGCACCGGCGGGCAGATCGACATGGCCGCGGCCGTCGCGCATCGGCACCGTCACCGTGTGGCCGGCATTGCCGCCGATGCGCACGTCCACCGGCACCGGGAACGCGCCGTCGCCCGGCACCTGCCAGTGCAGCGCCAGGCCGGTCGCGTCGCGTTCGGCTAGCAGTTGCGGCAACGCGGCATGGCGCAGGTACGCGTCGAAGAACCAGCCGTAATCCTTGCCGGTGACGCGCCCGACGATGTCCACGTAATCCTGCGTGCCGGCGTAGCGCGGCCGGAAGTTGCCGGGGCGCGGCGCGTCCGTGCCGTACACCAGCTCGCGGATGCTGCGGAAGAATGCCTCGTCGCCGATCAGCCCGCGCAGCATGTGCAGCATGTACGAGCCCTTGTAGTAGATGTCGTTGCCCGGGCCGTTGTCGGGGCTGTACACACCCTCTTCGGTCATCGTGTGGCCGCTGACCATCGGCACCTTGTTGGCCACGCCGGCACGCTGGTCGAGCAGGGCGGCGTGGTAATCCATCTGCCCGCGCAGGTACTGCAGGTACAGCGGCTGCATGTAGCTGCCGAAGCCCTCGTGCAGCCACATGTCGTCCCAGTCGGCATTGGTGAGCTGGTTGCCGAACCACTCGTGCGAGAACTCGTGCTGCAGCAGCCAGTCGTAGCCGTACTTGTCGCGCTTGTAGCCGTTGCCGTAGGCGTTGATGGTCTGGTGCTCCATGCCCAGGTGCGGGGTTTCCACCACGCCCATCTTCTCGTCGCCGAACGGATACGGGCCGATCACGCCTTCGAAGAAATCCAGCATCTTCGGGAATTCGGCAAACAGCTTTTCCGCCTTTTCGCGGTGGCCCTTGAGGTACCAGAACGCCAGCGGAATCACGTTGCCGTAGCGGCTGCGGTAGTCGGCCTGCAACTGCTCGAACGGGCCGGCGTTGAGGGTGACGGCATAGGTGTCCGGCTGACGCGCGCGCCAGTGGTAGGTACGCCAGCCGGCGTGTTCGCGCATGCCCACCAGCACGCCGTTGCCCGGCGCCACCAGCGGCGCCGGCACGGTGATGTGCTCGTCCACTTGCGCCGGTTCGCCTTTCGGATGGTCGATGCACGGCCACAGCAGGTCGCAGCCCTCGCCTTCCACCGCCGTGGCCACCCAGGGTTCGCCGGTCGGGGCGGTGGCCCAGACGATACCGCCGTCCCAGGGCGCCTTCTTCGCCTCGTGCGGGCTGCCGGCATAGACGATGCGCAGCGTGACCGCCTTGCCCGCCGCCAGCGGCCGCGGCAGCGCGATGCGCATGCGTCCTTCCGGGTTGCTCCAGTCGCCAGGCGCAATCGCGCGACCGTCCACCTCGACCCGGCCGACTGCATAGTTGCGGTCCAGATCGACCACCAGCGCCGACAGCGGCGATGTCGCACGCAAGCGCAGCGTGGCATCGCCCTCCAGGCGCTTGTCGGCCGGGATCAGCTTGAAGGACAGGTCGGCATGCTCGAACACCACCGCCGCCTGCTCCGGCGCGATCGGCCGGCCGCTGTCGCGCGTGGTGTCGGTGAGCTCGGCCGATCCGGCCGCCAGTGCCGAGCCGGCGGCGACCAGGGTCAGCAGGGAGAGGGATGACGCCAGAAAAGTGCGTGGCATGCCGAGGGCCGGGACGGGGGTGCATCAGCATCGCAGCTCGAGGCCGCTGCGGCATGGATCGTTGGTCATGCCCGGCCGAATCCGGGCACCCGCATGCACAGGTGCCCGGAAAGATCAGCCGGCCGTTTTCCCGGCGGCTTTCTTGACGACTTTCTTCGCAGGCGCCTTTTTGGCGATTTTCTTGACTGGCGCCTTTTTCGCGGGCGTCTTTCCGGCCATCGCCTTCTTCACCTTGGACACCTTCTTGGCCACGGTCTTCTTGGCTGCCTTCCTGCCGGCCGTCACGTCCTTGCCGACTTTCTCGACGGCCTTTTTCACCGCGGCTTTTTCGGCCGCAATCTGCTTGACGGCTTTCTTTTCGACCAGCTTGACCTTCTTCGCGGTCGCGGCCTTCTTCGCGGCCGCATGCTTCTTCAATGCGGCGGCTTCGGCGCGCGCATTGGCGCTGGCCGAGGCCAGTTTCTTCTTGGTGTCGGCCACGGTTTTTTCGGCCGCCTTCTTCATCGTGGCGGCCTTCTTGGCCACCACCTTCTTCGCCTTGGCCACTTCGGTTTTCACCGTCTTGCGCGCCTTGGCGATTTCGCCCTTGGCCTTCTTCGTCGCCTGACTGGCGGCCTTCCTTGCCTTGGCCACGCCGGTCTTCACCTTGACGCCGGCCTTGGCCGCGGTTTCCCTTGCGGCCTCGATGGCGGCGCCGGCCTTGTCCAGCGCGACGTGGCCGAGGTCGTCGGCGGTTTCCTTGACGCTTTCGACGGCCCCCGTGAGGGTGGCCGCCACACCGTTTCCATTGCTCATCTGACCCTCCTGGGGGCGTCGGTTGATGTCATGCACCACATTGCGCAAGCAAACGTCTGGATCCGCTGACGGGGCGGCACTCATGCGGGATGCGCGTCCGTCACGCATTCGGCCAATGCGAACGAGAACACAACCCGGCCCGTCCGCATGCACGCAAAACATCCGGCTCCGACTCCCGCGACGAAACCGCATCGTCAACCGCACTCCCATCCCTTGGGGCCGGATGAAAGATGGCAACAAGATGTAGTAGCCAATGCGGCGGACGCTAACCGCGCGCCAGCAGGCTGTCAATGCGCCTGCGCATGGGGAGGTGCGCCTTCGCGCACCTCCCGCCGCGGGTTTTCACTGCCCGTTAAATCGTCACCCAGCAAACTCGTTCAGCAACGTGAGGCCAGCACCTCTTCTTCCGCTCCGCACCACGTTCCGTCCACATCACGGCACCCGACTCCGATGACACGTCTGCGCCCGCTCCCGACCCTGCTCGCTCTGTCCTTCGCGGCCGCGTTCGGCGGTTTTGCCGCCACCGCGATCGACCACATCCTCGACAACCGCGCCGAAGCGGCCACGCCGATGGCCATCCCCACGCTGGCCGCGTTGCCGCCGGTGGTGGACGGCACGCCGGTGCCGTCGCTGGCGCCGATGCTGCAGAAGGCGATGCCGGCGGTGGTGAGCATCAACACCAAGCAGGTGGTGCGGGTACGCAACCCGTTCTTCAGCGACCCGTTCTTCCGCCGTCTGTTCCCGGACATCCCGCAGGAGCGCATCAACGAGTCGCTCGGCTCGGGCGTGATCATCGACGCGGCCAAGGGCTACGTGCTGACCAACCACCACGTCATCGAGAACGCCGACGACGTGCGGGTGACGCTGGCCGACGGGCGCAGTTTCAAGGCCGAGTTCATCGGCTCGGACGCGGACACCGACATCGCCCTGATCCGCATCCCGGCCGAGAAGCTCACCGCGATCACGCTCGGCGACAGCAGCCAGCTGCGCGTGGGCGACTTCGTCGTGGCCATCGGCAACCCGTTCGGCTTCACCCAGACGGTCACCTCGGGCATCGTCTCGGCGATCGGCCGCAGCGGCATCCGCGGGCTGGGCCTGCAGAACTTCATCCAGACCGACGCCTCGATCAACCCCGGCAACTCCGGTGGCGCGCTGGTGGATCTGAAGGGGCAGCTGGTGGGCATCAACACCGCCAGCTTCAACCCGCAGGGCAGCATGGCCGGCAACATCGGCCTGGGCCTGGCCATCCCGTCCAACCTCGCCCGCAACGTGGTCGAGCAACTGCTGAAAAACGGCACCGTGGTGCGCGGCACCCTGGGCATCGAATCGCAGAACCTCACCCAGCAGATGGCCAAGGCGCTGGGCATGGACGCGCCGCGCGGCGCGCTGGTGACGCGCGTGCTGCCCGGCTCCGGCGCGGCCGCCGCCGGCGTGCAGACCGGCGACGTGGTGCTGTCGGCCAACGGCCAGCGCATCGACAGCGCCGAGTCGCTGCACAACTACGAAGGCCTGCAGGACGTGGGCGGCGCGGTCACCCTGGACGTGCGCCGCGACGGCAAGCCGTTGACGCTGAAGGCCGTGCTGAAGGCCCAGCCCAAGGCGGTGAGCGGCGACACGCTCGACCCGCGCCTTGCCGGCGCCACCTTCGCCGACCTGCCCGAATCGCTGCGCCAGTCCGGCATCAACGGCGTGCTGGTCAGCGACGTGGCGCGCGGCAGCCGCGCGGCCTCCAACGGGCTGGCCGCCGGCGACGTGGTGCTGGCCGCCAGCAGCGGCGAGTTCGCCGACCTGGCCGCGTTCCGCGCCAACTTCGCCA
>Ga0194136_1001844_pt1 | contig 10426 bp, 8 predicted proteins | sample TARM_MetaG_T3A_1_FD_134023 | JGI IMG/M metagenome (GOLD analysis project Ga0194136, IMG submission 134023) | Freshwater microbial communities from Pennsylvania, USA, analyzing microbe dynamics in response to fracking - TARM_MetaG_T3A_14 (version 2) | ecosystem: Environmental > Aquatic >...
AAGCAATAAGTTGAAAAAGCTTTCCACTGACAAGCTCCTAAAAGTTGTAGTCGTGGACAACGAACTGCCAAAAATGGTAACGGCTACAGCTCAGAAAGTATCTATTTACGACATATGTATGATTGCCAAAAAACAGAAATCGGCTTGATTGCAAAGTTATAGATATTTTTATTTGAGAAAATCTCGAGGAATTGTCTGGATAGTGTTCTTATGGATATTTGTTGTTGTACACGTTTTTAAAAAACAGAAATTTTCCATTAATAGAAAAGCATGTGCATTTTATTTATGAGGAATAAAGTTTGCAAATGCAACCCTAACCACGTTGCGAAGCGAATGTCTTAGCTGCCATAGGTATAGAGCATTGGATGAGGCAAGAGTGCTAAAAGCACGTTTGACCGCGTTGCTCATATAATTATTTACTGCTCGCTGGATGCTTTTTAATGGGTCTTATAACATGAGTGCGTTATTAAATTAGTACTGCTTTTTTATAAATGGCTTGGTAGAGGAAATAAAATATTTAATATTATTTTCATTAAGGCCTGAGATATTGATTCTTCCAGATCTTAGCATATATATACCAAATTTATCTCTCAGTGTGTCTATGTGTTTAGGTTGAATAGAAATCATTGAAAAAAGCCCAACACCATATTCAATTTCAAAGAAAAAGTTAGCACAATTTTGTCGTTTGCTTTCTTCTAATAATATTCTTCTAGCAGATATAGTTCTATCTTTCATGTCTTTTAACTCACGCTGCCATATTTCTTTAAGCTCTTCAGATGATAATATTTCATTTATAATATATGCACCATGTATGGCAGGGCTTGAAATGCTTAATCTAGTGAGTCTAGACAGGTGCAGCATGGTTTTAAAACAAGTCTTTCGATTCTTTGCTACAACAATTAAAGCGCCGATTCTATCATTATAAAGGCCGAAATTTTTAGAGCATGAATATGCAATAAAAAATTCATCTATTTGAGAAGAAAACAAATCAATGCAGTAGTTGTCGTCTTGTAAACCTTTTGTTAATCCATGGTAGGCCATGTCTATAATTGGCACTAGTTTTCTATATCTAATTATTTCTAAAATTTTAGCCCACTGCTTCTTTTTTATATCAAAACCAGTCGGATTGTGCCCGCAACCATGTAGAACAATTACATCGCCTTCTGGTATTTTACTAATACTCTCAAGCATTGACTGAAAATCTAATTCCCCCAGAACTCCACTATAGGGGTAACTGTAGATTTTCATACCTAAATGTTGAAAAATATCTCTATGATTATCCCACGTAGGGTTACTAATCCAAACACCTTTGTCAGGATTAATTTGATAAATTATTTCAGCAGAGAGACGAATAGCTCCAGTCCCGCCTATTGTTTGGAATGATAAAATTCTTCCTTCTTTTATAAGCTCATGTTTTCTGCTAAAAAGCAATTCTGAAATTGCTTCGCAAAATCCATTGAAGCCATTAGATCCTTTGTATTTTTTATCGTAAGAGAGATTTTTAATGACTCTTTGTTCAGCTATTTTCACACACTCCATAATAGGAGTTTTGTTTGATTCATCTTGATATAAACCAATTCCAAGGTCAATCTTTCTAGGGTTAGCATCTTGGTTGAAGTGATCGCTGAGAGTGAGTATTGGGTCGGGAGAAATTTTTCCTAGAGTTTCTAACATTGGTTACCTCATTAATTATAAATAAATAGTTTTAAAGATACACCATAGTTGGTGCGCTTAGATTATGGTGTACCTATTAACGCCTGATTTAATTAGGTGAGCTGCTTTTTTGAAAGCTTAGTAGCTTCCTCTATAATGATGTCTTCTTGACTAGCAACTAATTTTCTTGCGGCAAGTCTTTCGCATAATTCAAAAATATCTATATCAAAATCAGAGGAAATTTTCTGGATATATGTTCCGTAACCAGTAAATAATCCATGCATACCTGTCATTATATTTATGGCTTTTATATCAGGAGTTCTACTTGTTATATTATTTTCTGCGTATAATGATAAATTAATTAGATCTTTAAATTTTACATTCATTTTGTAACCAAATCGCTCAAAAACAGCTACGACAGCTTCTAACTGAGTATTTCCGGAACCAGCGCCGAATCCTTTTATAGTCGCATCGATGACTGTTGCCCCTGATTTAGCTGCTTCAATAGAGTTAGCGACCGCGAGTCCAAGGTTATTATGAGCATGGTAGCCAATGGTAATCCCTAGGCCATTAACTAGAGTTGAGACCTTTTCGCCCACCATGTCTGGAGTTGAGTATCCAGCACTATCCATTAGAATAATGCCATCAGCTCCTGCGGCTTTCATCCCAGATGCTTCCTCCAAAAGTCTAGTTGCGTCTGCCATGTGTGACATAATAAGAACGCCAAAAACATTTTTGTGTTGCTCTTTCAAATAATTAATTGATTTATAAGTTATATTGCTTTCTGTGCAATGGCTTGCAATTCGAAAAACATCAACCCCCATATCAATAGCCATATCAAGCTCAGAGTGCTTACCTACACCAGGGACAAAGTGAATGCCTAGTTGGGCGTTTTTACATTTTTCTCTAGCAATAGACAACATGGTTTTGTCATCTACTTTGGCAATACCAAAAGCACTAGAAGATGCACCAATTCCGTACCCATGACCAACCTCTATAATATCTAATCCTGCTTGGTCCGCTTTCTCACAATATGCTGAAATTTGATCAATAGTAAGTTGATGCTTAATGGCGTGATTACCATCCCTTAGTGAGCAATCACTTATTTTTATGGCGTGGTTTTGCATGATATCTCCTTTTTTATAAAATAGATTATACAATGTTAGTTGATCTTGATTCTGCTATAGATATAGCTGCAGAATTAATTATGTCAAGGTTTCCTGCATGTTTGGGTAGGTAATCACCGCTTCCGTAAACCTGCACTGCTAATGTTATTTTGTCTGATTGAACAATAGGCTCTAACGCCAACTGATAGCCTGGAACATATTGTTTAACCATGTTGATTATAGCGGATATGTTTTTTTCCAGGGCGTCGTTGTTTATTTTTTTACAATGTGCATACAGAGTGGTTTGCATGCAGACCTGTGGCATAGCTGGATTTATATTTAAAATTGCCTTTGCAGATTTTGAGTTGGTGAATTTTTTTAATGCAAACTCAGTAGTTGTTATATATTCATCTAGATTCTTTCTAGTTGCTATTCCTGCACTGTCAGAGGATATACTAGAAATTACTTCAATATACTCAATTTCTTCACAAGATTTCTTGATCGCATATGCAAGTGGTAAACTAGCTTGACCTCCGCATGTTATTAAATTTATATTTCTACTCTGTTTTAGGGAGTTGATGTTTATAACAGGAACACAAAGTTCTCCAATCTTTGCTGGAGTAAGGTCAATTATTAATTTATTATATTTTTTAAAGATTTTATCATTTTCTACATGTGCATCTGCTGATGTGGCATCAAAAACAATATCGAAATCATTAATGTGTTTTTCCAAAAAATCGACACCTTGACTAGATGTTGTAATGCCATTTTTATTTGCTTCTTGAATTCCAGGGCTATCGACTCTACGTCCAACAAAAAAGCTTAAGTCTAATTTTTTTGACTTAATTGTTTTATACATTAAGTCAATGCCTATACTACCTGTTCCGATTATTGCAACTTTGCGTAACATTTCTTCACCTATGTTGAATTTGAAAGATACTGATTGACCATAGAGAATGGTTGTGGGTGGTGTTTAGTTATTTAATCAATAGTGCTTTCCTTTAAAAACATTTAATACTGTTTTAGATGGTGTTTCTGCAGGGTGTCAATGGAAGAAAAATTAAAACTTTATTTTGATGTTTAAGATTTTAGCCTAAATAACTTAGCAACTCTTCATGCCGCTCAGGATGAGCTGATAATAAACTTTTCCACTGGAGTGGCGATGGATCACCATTAAGATCTGTCACTTTACAGCCTGCTTCACGAGCAATAAGTATACCCGCAGCAATGTCCCAAAAGTCCAACTCTGCGCCCTGTGACCAAAAAGCATCAAACCGTTCAATGCTGGTATATGCGATTTCAAGAGCTGCAGATCCTGGACTACGAATACCAGCAACGATAGGCATTAATTTCTTGAGATGATTTAGTGAAGTTAAGCAATCTCCTTTACCATGATATGGAAGGCAGGTGCTTACTATCATTTCTGAAAGAGGGCGAGCGCTTTGTAATTTGAGCCTTTTTTTATTTACATAAGCTCCACTTCCTCGAGCTGCCCAAAGCATTTCGTTAAGTAGAGGCTGATAAACTAGACCCAGTAAAATTTCACTGCCCTTAGTCACTGCAATTGAGACGGAAAAATGGGGTACGCCATGAATAAAGTTATTAGTGCCATCTATTGGGTCAATAATGACTGTGTAATCGCTCATGTTCCCAGCCGTACTACCACTTTCTTCACCCATGAAAGCTATTTCTGGGAATAATTCTCGTATACGCTTGATAATGCATTTTTCAGCGGCTCTATCATAAAAAGTAACAAAATCTGATACTCCTTTACGTTCAAAGTCTACCCTTCTGTAAGAATAGTATCCTTCTTTTAAAATCACTCCAGCTTCTTGGGCAGCGACCTTAGCTGTTTCTAAAAGTTTATACTCATATTCTGTAATTGAATCTTCCATTTTTCAGGCCTGCTAGATTTAAATCATTGAATTTTTGCTATTCAGGGAGTTAGATGAAAAATTTTCTAACCCGTTGTGAAATCATGTCCAACATAGTTACTGAGATTATTATTACGATCATAATAGTGGCGGTTTCTGTGTACTGGAAGCCACGCATAGTTTCCCAAAGAGCCACACCAATTCCACCGCCACCAACCATACCAAGTACTGTCGCGGATCGGATATTGGACTCGAATCGGTAAAGGCTAACAGAGATCCATAACGGTAGAACCTGAGGAATCAACCCAAACATGATTTCCTCAATACGTCCGGCACCTGTCACGCGTACTCCTTCCATGGGGCCTTCATCAGCAGCTTCGACTGCTTCCGAGAAAAGTTTGGCGAGTACACCTGTCGTGTGTACGAATAAAGCCATTGTTCCTGCAAATGGACCTAAGCCTACAGCTACTACGAAAAGCATCGCGAAAACGAGTTCATTTATTGCTCGGCTAGCATCCATTAACCGCCGCACTGGTTGATAAATCCACCATGGAGTAAGATTTTCTGATGAAAGTAAACCGAACGGTATTGCACATAAAACTGCTAGGAAAGTACCCCATATAGCGATTTGAACTGTTACTAGCATCTGATCAATATAATATTCCAGATGCCGTAAACTCGGTGGAAAAAAATCTCCCGTAAGGGTTGCCATATTCCCTGCATTAGCTAATAACTGAGCAGGTTCTATTTCAGCACCCTCCCATGCCCAAGCGAGTAATATGAATGTTGCAATCCAGCCGGCAAATTGCCACCAACTAAATTTTTTGTAGTAGTTTTTAGTATCAGTAGTTAATGTAGAGTCCATTTGATAGCTCCGCTAACGGGGCGGTACTCTCGCCCCGAAATTTTATGATGCTAATGATGTATCATAGTAGTAAAATTTTTTAGTTAGCTTTCGTTTAGGGATTGGATACGATTGTTCAGGTTTTCAAGCTGAGTCTCGATATCTGAAAGCCTCGCTTGTTTGGTCTCATCATCTATTGAATTATCAGAGGATATTTGTGAGTGCTCTCTAAAAAGTTCTAATTGCCGTATTGGTAATAATTGGTCGTTATTAGATGCTACAAAGCCAGACCAATTCATTGGCTCAAGAACCTCCCTCTGTGCGGCTGTTTCTCCATAACTTAGTATAAACTGCTGTAAATTATTTTTAATTTCTTGCTCTAAGTCGCTGCGCCATACAAGTGGGTCAGATGGTATGAGAGGAGACTGCCAAATAATTTTTAATTGGTCTGCTTTGTCGGGATGATTGATTTCTAGTCGCTTCATACTGTCGGTACTAAAGGTGGCAACATCAACTTGACCGTTGGCGACAGTAAGAGCATTTGTCTCATGATTTGAGTTGAGTGTACGTCTAAAGGCTGTTCTTGGATCAACATTGTTTTCAGCAAAGACATAGTATCCAGGCACTAAAAAACCGGATGTTGAATTAGGATCTCCATTTCCAAAGGTTAGCTCATTAGCATGTTCAAGTATTTCAGCAATTGAGTTGTAAGGACTATCTTGGTGTACAATCATAAGCCCCCAGTATCCTTGATCGCCATCTGAAGATACTGTTTGAGCAAAGATTTCTCCATTGGCGCGGTCAACTGCTTCCATAGCTGATTTGTTGCCGTACCACGCAATATCAATTTTATCAAAACGCATTGCTTGAATTACAGCTGAATAGTCGGTTGCAAAAAATGGCTCGACATCAACTCCCAATGCATTAGACATATCGTCTAAAAAGGGTTGCCACTGGTCTGCTTGATTTTGGCTAGACTCAGTAGAGGTTATGCCAAACCTTATAGTCTCTACTTCTGAATGCGCTAGAGTGCTATTTAAAAGGCCTATGCTGACAGCCATTAGTAAAGTGCTATAACGGAGCTGAGACACAAACATATGATTCTCCTTGGTTTTTCAGACTTTAGTTTGTAGTATGTGCTGTTGTAGAACGTGATTGTGAGAAGCTGCTTGAGTTTATTTCATCGAGCCCACTATTTTCATAAAGCCCTTGTAAAAGAATATCGGTTAACCCTTCTATCGGGCCATCGTAATATAGACCTCCTTCCTTGAGTGCGATTGCTCTACGACAATAGCATCGTGCAACATCAACTTGATGTAAGGTGATGACAACGGTTCTTCCATCTTCATGGTTGATACGCTGAAGAATCTCCATTACTTCTCGAGCACTGCGAGGGTCTAGAGAAGCAATAGGTTCATCAGCAAATATAACTTCTGCATCTTGAACAAGAGCCCGTGCGATGGCGACCCTTTGCATTTGCCCGCCTGAGAGAGTGTTAGCGCGCTGATTTGCTAGACTCTCAATGCCAACTCTCTCCATTGCTTTTAGCGCTAGCTTTTGTTCTTTTTTTGTGAAGCGGCCAGCTAACGAGCGCCATCTAGGCATTGCACCAAGGTGCCCTATCAAGACATTCGTCATCACACTCAAGCGACCAACAAGATTGAACTGCTGAAAGATGTAACCGCTGCGTCTCCGGTAATCTCGTCCTTGAGCTACAAGGTGACCTTGACGCTGTAGTACGTGGCCTAGTACTTCGATTTTTCCTGTAGATTGTCGGTCAGCTTTAGTCAAGCCAATAAGGTGCCTTAGCAAAGTTGATTTGCCTGAACCAGATGGCCCAATAAGCGTTACAATCTCTCCTTTATTAATTGTGAATTCAATGTGGCGCAATGCCTTGTGAGTTCCGTAGGTTTTATCTATTCCTTCTACATTAATTGCGGTTGTCATGTGTTTATCTCTTTTTTGATTTCAAAATGTCGCATAACTTTCTAAAAACGACTTATTTTAATTTTTTTGATAAGCTGATAATGCAAGTGCAGCGAGTATAAAAAAAGAGCCAAATGTTTTGTTAATGAATTTTAAACGTGACTCAGATTTTATGAAGCTATTTAATTGGCTTGCCAGCGCTGCATACGAAAACATAATGGTCAGATCAACTATAATAAGGGTCGTTGCCATTAAGAGAAGCTGAGTCTCATGGGATGTATTGTTACTAGATAAAAATTGAGGAAATAGAGCAACTAGGAAAACAGTGGCTTTGGGATTTGTTAAGTTAACAGCCGCAGATTGCCAAAATTGTTTTTTTGGGCTGTTTACCTTGCTTTCAATCGATACCAAAGACCCCGCTGATCTCCATTTATCGATACCTAACCATAGTAAATATAAAACACCTCCCCATTTTATTATTAAGAATGCCGCTGCGGATGAAGTAATTATCGCTCCAAGCCCGATAGCTACAATAAATATCTGTATGCCATACCCGAGTTGCAAGCCTAGAATAGTGGGGATTGAGGATTTAAATCCGTAGTTTATTCCGCTATTCATAGATTTAATGGCTCCCACGCCTGGCGATAAGCTAATTAATATTGAAGCCAGTAAAAAAGTCAGCCATATGTTCAAATTCATATTCACCTCTGGCTAAAAATATGATGCTAGTGATTTTTGCTTAAAACTAATATGGAAGTTGATTGTTTCAGTCTGACTACGATATTAAGTCAGTCCGAATTACTGGGTTTTGCTAGAGAAGTCGCTTTGTTTCAGTTTTGTTTCTTCGGAGTTTCTTGTTCTTTGCTCTGAAGTAAATTTTATTTTAAATCAGAGGTTTAATATCTTCTTTTTTATAGTCATGAAAAAGCATGTAAGAAATTTCTTACATGTGTAATCTTTGGCTTATAAAATATTAGGAGATAGCTTACAAAATCAGATTGGTCAGATATGAGCAGAGCGAGGTGCGAAATAAAAATTAAACTAGTTTATTAGTGATTTATAATTTATAGCTGATTGAGGTATCTAACTTGCTGATTTATTGGTGAGCCGAGCAGCAGCATCGCTCAGCGGGCCAAGCTGTCCGGCAATTAGGCGTAGCTGGCTTTGGATGGGTCGATAGAGCGTGACGGCCTTCTCATCCGCGCCGCTTTGTTCCTCTAACTGGCTCAGCAGCTCGTTGGCGGGCTCGGTGAGTAGCTCCACCGGCAGGCGTTGGTCCAACTGTTCGGCCAGTTGCTCTAACAGCGCGCTAATCCGCTTGGCGAGGGGTACGAAAGCGGCATCGTCTTCATCCTCTGCCAGTCGGTGGCGGTGGGCACCCAGCGCGGAGAGGTGGCTAAGCAGCGTGTTGGAGAGCACCAAAAAGCGCAGGCCGTTATCGGCATCCAGTTTACGGTAGTGCCCTGGCTCGTGGAGCATGTTGGTGAGCAGGGTCGAGAGCGCCGCATCCGCGTTGTGCGCATTGCGCCGTGCTAAGCGGTAAGCTAGGTCGTCCTGCTTGCCCTCTTCGTACTGGTGGACGATTTCGTCCAAGTAGCGGCGGTGGTTGGTCAGCACCTTGGCGGCCTCACGGTAGAGGCGGCGGCTCTGCCAATCCGGCAGAATGAAAAATACCGCCAGTCCCGCAATCAGCGAGCCGATCAACGTATCAAACAGCCGCGGCCAGATCAGGTCGAAGCCATCCCCCACCTGATTGAAACTGCACAGCACCAGCAGGGTGATCGAGGCCGTGGCGATCACGTAATGCTTTTCACGATTGGCAAAGAACGATACGCCCGCCGCCACGGCAATCATGCTCTGGATAAGTGGCTGGGGGAACAGGCTGATAGACGCCCAGCCTGCAATCAGCCCAAGCACCGTGCCCAGAATCCGCTGGGAGAGAAAGCGCCGGGTGGTGGCGAAGTTAGGGCGGCACACAAACAGCGTGGTCAGCAAAATCCAGAACCCTTGCTGGGGGTCGAGCCACTGCAGCAGCCCATAGCCCGCCACTAGCGCGGTGGTTAGGCGCACCGCGTGGCGAAAGGTGGGCGAACCCAGCGTAAAGTTCAGCCGCACCCGTTTCCAGGCTTCCAGCAGGCTAGAGGGCGAGCGGTCATAAAGCGCGCTGTCCCGGCGTTCGCTGTCGGTGTCCGGGTTGTGGACGCTGGCAATCTGAGCTTCTAGCGTGGAGAGGTTGTCCGCTAACGCATTCAGCGGGCGTATCAGTGGCCGCCATTCGGGCTTGCCGCGCTCGCTCAGATTATCGATCGAGGCGCGCAGGTCGGCCAGCGCCTGCTCGCTCTGCTCGTGGCTGAAAGGGCGGTTGAGCAGCAGCGACTTGGCTAGCTGGCGGCAGGCGCGGCCCTGCTGGTCCAGCAGCCGCTGGCAGCGAAACAGTACGTCGTGATGAAAAAAGGCGTCAGTAAGTGCGCTGTAAGGGTAGTGGGTGGAGCTGGCCCGCTCGTGGATATCTTGAGCGATAAAGTAAATTTGCAGGTAGCGGTTGAGCTTACGGCTGCCGCGCTGGCCTTCCAGGCGGCGAAAGATCATCTCTTTTGCTTGGTTAAGAGCATCCACTACCTTGCCGTTCTGGCGAGCGAGCGCCACGCGGCGGGCCTCTACATCAACGCCCCGTACCGGCTCGAACAGCGCCGATTTTAAAATCAAAAACTCGCCCAGGGCTTTATACACCCGCGCCATGCTCTGTTTCACCGGCTGGCGGGAGAACAGCGCGCACCACACCACCGAAATCGCTCCGTACCAGGCGGCACCGGCCAACAGCAGCAGCTGGCGGGAGGCGACGTCCTCATCCACACCGCCGTGCTGTTCAATATTGATCATGGAGTAGATCGAGAGAATTAGCGTGCCGGAGGCAATCGTTGCGTAACGCTGGCCAATCGCTCCCAACATAATCAGCGTGAAGGTGGATACCGCCAAGCCCGCTGCAAATAGCCACGGCCACGGAAACAGCCACTGCACCACGA
>Ga0194136_1001845_pt1 | contig 10426 bp, 12 predicted proteins | sample TARM_MetaG_T3A_1_FD_134023 | JGI IMG/M metagenome (GOLD analysis project Ga0194136, IMG submission 134023) | Freshwater microbial communities from Pennsylvania, USA, analyzing microbe dynamics in response to fracking - TARM_MetaG_T3A_14 (version 2) | ecosystem: Environmental > Aquatic >...
CGTCATACACATTACTACGTTTTTTTAGATTTTTATTCGACATGGTCGTTCATCCTTTCAAGATTGACTCTTTCATTTTCACTTTGACAAGTTTCATATATCCGGTAAAATAATTGATAATTGGTTAATTTTAATTGGAATTCACATCTAAAACTAATAATACAACGGAGGTAATATAAGTATGAGAGACGATATTCAAACAAACAACTTCCCCGATGACTTAAAGCAAGCGATTATTGATCAACTTGTAACGATTTTCGACCCAGAAATAGGCTTGGACATCTACAACCTCGGCTTAATCTATGCGATGGAGGTCGATAGTAACAAGCATTGTGAGATCACCTTAACTTTTACCGGTATGGCTTGCAGTTGCGTCGACACAGTGCCCATTGAGCTAACTGAAAAGTTAACTAGCATTGAAGGCATCGATACCGTTAAGGTCAATATCGTATGGGAGCCTGCTTGGAATATTCAAAACATCAGTCGGATTGGCCGGATCGCCTTAGGAATTAATCCTAATTAGTTAAATATTCTGCCCTTCAACTTGCTTCAACTACAGAAGCAAGTTTTTTTGTTTTTCTTAGGGTCGGCAACTGATTCAGCCATCATTAACCTTTCTCAACTTCAGCAATCACCTCAATTTCAACCAAGGCACCTAATGGCAAGTCTCGGACCGCAAAGGCCGAGCGAGCTGGATAAGGGGCTTTGAACTGTTGTGCGTAGATCTCGTTCACTTTATCGAAGTGTTGAATGTCACTCAGTAAGACCGTGACTTTGACAATATTAGCTAAAGTTAAGTCTTCAGACTCTAATACGTAGCTAATATTTTTGAAGGCTTGTTGCGTTTGCTTTTCTAAGCCGTCAACTAATTGGCCGGTCTCTTTATCGAGCCCTATTTGACCGGATAGAAATATCAGTCCGTTGGTCTTGATTGCTTGAGAATAAGGTCCTACTGCATCGGGAGCTAGGGGCGAATTGACTACTTTCATTTTCTTCCTCCTCAAAATCTTTCTCTGATAAATCACTCGAATATTCATCATCGACTACACTAATAATTGATACAGACTCGGATTTTCCGTGACGTTAATATAGTTAGAATCAAAGGCTTCGATCCGGCGAAGTAAGCTTTCTAAATTCTCGCGCTTACCTAATTGGATGCCGATAAAGACAGGTGCTTGGGATCGATTAATCCGCTTCGTATATTCAAAGCGGGTAATATCATCATCCTTGTTCAACACATCCGTTACGAAGTCTTTCAAAGCACCAGCACGTTGGGGGAACTTGACGATAAAATATTTTTGCAAGCCGCGGTAGACCATGGCACGCTCTTCAATTTCCGCCATACGGTTAATGTCATTATTCCCACCTGATATTAAGCAGACGACGGTCTTGCCTCGAATCTCATCAGCCATCTTATCTAAGGCAGCTACCGTTAAGGCACCTGAGGGCTCGACGACTATCGCTTGCCTAGTATACAAATCTAATATCATCTGGCTGACCAGTCCTTCAGGAACCGTAATAAAATCTTCAACAAATTCTTTTGTGTAGTGGTAGGTTAAGTCACCCACCTTAGCCACCGCTGTCCCATCGCAAAACTTATCCACTTTCTCTAGTGCTACCGGACCTCCCTGTTCGATCGCTAATTTCATGGAAGCTGCCCCATCTGGTTCCACTCCTATAATGGCGGAAGTTGGCATGGCATCTTTGGCGTAGGCACTCACTCCTGAGATTAAGCCACCCCCTCCTACGGGTAGCAAGATGTAATCCGCTTGGTCACCATTGGCCACTAAGTCTTGATGGATCTCGACGCCAATCGTTCCTTGCCCTAAGATAACGTTCAAATCGTCAAAGGGCTCAATGAAGGTAAGATTGTGCTTTTCAGCGTAGACATGCGCAGCGACGTTACTCTTATCAAAGGTATCTTCTTGAATGACAACCTTGACGTATTTGCCTCCAAAATATTGAACTTGGTCAATCTTTTGTCTTGGAGTTGTGGTCGGCATGAAGATAATTCCATTCACCTTCTTCAACTGGCAAGTATAAGCAACGCCTTGGGCATGGTTTCCAGCCGACGCACAAATAACACCCTTAGCAAGCTCATCGTCTGATAACTGATTAATAGCATACAGCGCTCCTCTCAGTTTAAATGAACGTACAATTTGTAAGTCTTCCCGCTTTAAATAGATCGACGCTTTATACTTATCTGACAAATAGGGATCATACATTAACGGCGTTTGGTTGACGCTCTGCCTTAATGACTTATACGCAGCAAGTACATCTTCTGATGTAATAGTTGGAAACATGCCTTATCCTCCTCATTTTATTAAAAATTAATTAGAACCATTATGGATTAATTACTATTTAAAGTCAACACTTATAACATAAATCAATATATCTTATTTATAAGTTATTATCCCGCTCTATATAATGATAATTTAATTATATTATCGCTATTTATTCCATTGGATATTAATAATATTTTATTGCGATACACCTTGATACAATCACTCTAAACCCTTAAATAGAAAGGTTATAATTAGTTGTTTATACTTATTATATACCATTATCTTAATTCAACTCAAAAAAAGTCAATTTATTGCAAAATAATTATGAGAACTTTCTAGTTTTTATAATTTGCATGTGCTATAGTATTAATAATTTTTAAGAGACTAACGTCTTTTATTAAATTTAAATTAAAAAGCAAGAGGAGTGTTATGTCAGTTAAAAATATTGTTAGTCAGTTCGTGATGGTTGCTTTATGTTTGTTATCGTTGGCTATTGGGACAGATGGATTCAATTTAACCGGCTTGAACTCACTCATTTTCTGGCAATCACGCTTTCCCAGAACCCTTAGTATTGTTCTAGTCGGTAGTAGTATGAGTTTATCGCTTTCGGCCGTTATCCTTATTCCAAAGGACGTCTTAGTGACTTCGACCATGAAGTTATCCAAGAAATTATTGACTTCCTAGAGCTCCATGACCTGCAAGATAGCTACATCAATACCCTATCTGGTGGCCAACTCCAACGGTGTGCCATTGCTATGGTTATGGCCCAAGATACAGAACTGATCTTATTGGATGAACCTTTGAACAACTTAGATATTCGTCAAGAAATTCACCTGATGAACTTACTCAAGCGCTTAGTCGAAAAGTTCAACAAGCGAGTAGTCATCATTATGCATGACATTAATCGTGTCAGTCAGTTCGCGGATTATATTATCGCCTTAAAAAAACGGTTGCTTATTCCACCAGGGGCGCACCCAAGAAGTCCTTCAATGTCCCATCTTAGAAGAACTCTATGATATTGGTGTCGACGTGATTGAGACACAACAACACCCCCTAATCAACTTCTATGAAAAGGAGCTTCTAACATGAAAGAATTCATAAGATGCTTTGCAACATTGGCACTCGCATTCAGCCTTAACGCAGCCACTCTAAGCCCCATTCTAGCCCAGACAAGCGTGACGGACTCACGTGGCGAGGAAGTAACTGTAGACAGTACACTCCAACGCGTTATCACACTTGGCTACCCCGAGTTCGATACCTTACGGGCCCTTGGCTTGGAAGATCTTGTCGTCGCTGCCCCCGTCTATTCAACGCCAGACTATATTGGGAGTTACAACGACGACGTGATTGACACAGCAAACTTACATGAACCGAATCTAGAAGTGCTTGCGGGTGCTAATAGCGACTTAATTATCGCAACAGGCCGGTCTTCAAGCTTAATTCCTGAGTTAGAACACATTGCCCCGGTCTTCCAATTCTCGACCGATAATGCTAACTATTGGGAATCTTTTGTAGCCATTAATACCGAACTGGCCAAATTATTCGATAAAGAAGAGGAAGCGACTGCCATTATCGAAGAGATTGACCAAGAGGCCCAAGCGGTTCGTGATATTAATAGTACGCTCGATGAGCAAACTTTAGTTCTACTATTGAATGAAGGCGAGATGGCAGTCTATGGGACTGACTCACGCTTCGGATTGATATACCAAGTACTTGGATTCCAGCCGATTGAAGACTTCGTCATCGAAGGCCAACGTCATGGGCAATCGGTTAGCTTTGAAGGTATCTTAGACTTGAACCCAGACCGAATCTTCGTCATTGACCGTACCCAAGCCATTGGTTCTGACAACTCAGCCAATACGGACTTAGTGGAGAATGCCCTAGTCAAAGAGACCAAGGCTTATCAAAATGATCAGATTCACTTCTTATCATCTCAATTATGGTATGTTTCTGGGTCAGGATTAGAATCCACCCACTTACAAATCCAAGAGATCGCAAACTTGATGCAACCTTAATTTAATAAAAAGAAATCATATTACTGGAGGTAGACATGACAACACTAGACATTAGAAACTTACACGTATCCATTGAAGACAAAGAAATACTAAAAGGTGTGAACCTAACCATTAACACCAACGAGATCCATGCCATTATGGGACCTAATGGTACCGGTAAATCAACTTTAGCTGCTGCGATTATGGGGAACCCTGCCTACGAAGTCACTGAAGGAGAAATCTATATCGATGGGAAGGACGTCCTGGAGATGGATGTCGATGAGCGTGCACGTGCCGGCTTGTTCTTAGCCGTACAATATCCTAGCGAGATCCCCGGGGTAACCAATGCCCAATTCATGAAGGCGGCCATTAATTCACGCCGTGCCGAAGATGATAAGATCAACGTCATGGAATTTATTAAAAAATTGGACGAGAAGATGGCCATCTTAGATATGCCCGAGGCCATGGCTGAACGTTACTTGAACGAGGGCTTCTCAGGGGGCGAGAAGAAGCGGAATGAGATTCTTCAATTAATGATGATTGAACCTACCTTCGCCATCTTAGATGAGATTGATTCAGGCTTAGATATTGATGCCTTAAAAGTTGTCTCCCGCGGAGTCAACGCTATGCGTGGTGATAACTTTGGTGCCTTAATTATTACCCACTACCAACGACTATTAAATTACATTACACCGGACTATATTCATATTGTCATTGATGGAAAAGTCGTTAAGTCGGGTGGTCCAGAATTAGCACATCGTCTTGAAGCGGAAGGCTACAAAGGGATTATTGAAGAATTAGGCTTAGACTTTGAAGTGGAAGAGTAGGTGATGACATTGGAACAAACAAGCTTAGACCAACAACAATCACTCATCACACACTCTGATCAACTGCCAGACTTTTTCCTTACGGCTCAAGCCGAAGCCGCTGCTCAATGGGATAGCTTAGAGCTTCCAATTATTGAACGAATGCGTTATAAGAAATGGCCGCTTTTTACACAAACAATTACTAGCACCAGGACGAGACAGCCGGCCAACCCACTAGATGATGTCACACTAGACTTATTATCTAATGATGAAGTGGCAGCTCGAATTATCCATTACGGTAATGAAACTTACCTTGACTATATCGCCCAAGACTTAACTGACAAAGGCGTTATTATCCAAGACTTGTTCACGGCCTTGGTTGACCATCCGGCCTTAGTTCAAAAGTACTTATTCTCTACCCTTGCCCCCTTGGAAGATAAGATTAATGCTTATCACACGGCCTATATGAATGGTGGCTTGTTCATCTATATACCGAAAAATGTCGAGATTAAATTACCGATTGAAACGGTATTAGTTCAAGATAGTCGCGATGAATTAGCATTTAACAAGCATATCTTAATTGTTAGTGAGCAAAATAGTCAGCTAACTTACTTAGAACGATCCGCTACTGTCGGTGACCATGCTAACAGCGCCACCCTATTGACCGAAGTCGTTGCTTCAGCCGGAGCCCAAGTGAAATTCGTCGCCATGGATGCTCTAGGGGAATCGACTTGCGCCTTCGTTCGTCGCCACGGCATTACTTACGACGATGCCAATATTGAATGGGCCGCTGCGGCCATGAACCAAGGTAATACGATTTTAGACACTTATACGGAATTAAAAGGCCAAGGTTCCGCCTCCAATACAAATATTATTAGTATCGCCAATGGCAAGCAAACGCAAATGGTAAATACTGGATTATTAAATGTCGGCCATCATTCCGCTGCCAACATTTTCCAACACGGGGTTATATTAGACCAAGCCCGCCTAAGCTTTAATGGAATCGGTCAAATTGTTAAAGACGCTAAAGGGGCCGACGCCCAACAAGAAAGCCGCTTAATGATGCTGTCGCAAGAATCACGTGGCGATACTAACCCGATCTTATATATTGATGAATTCGAAGTGACGGCCGGTCACGCAGCCAGCGTGGGCCAAGTGGATCCTGAACAACTGTACTACTTAATGAGTCGCGGCTTATCACAAACTGATGCGGAATACTTATTAATTCGCGGCTTCCTCGGCCAAGTTATCCAGACCATTCCGTCAATGCAAATCAGGCAACAAATGGTTGAGATGATTGATAACAAATTACAGCTCTTCCACCCTGGCAATCTTTAAGGAGAATTGAAGTGATATAAATGATTAATAAGACGATCCGAGCCCACTTTCCGGGCTTGGAACAAAAAGTAAACAATGAGCCTTTAATATATTTCGACCATGCGGCGACATCGCAGACACCCTCTGCCGTTCTCGAGGCATTGAGCGATTATTACACCCACTACAAGGCCAATATCCACCGTGGCATTCACCAGTTGGCTCAGCGGGCAACAGACGCCTACGAAAATAGCCGCAAATTCATCGGACAATTTATAGGTGCCCAAGATAGTAGTGAAATTATTTTCACCAGTGGAACTACACAAGGGATTAACTTAATCGCACGTGGTTTAGTCGAACCTTTGTTAGAGGCTGGTGATATCATATTAACGAGCCGGCTTGAACATCACTCTAACTTAGTTCCTTGGCAAGAAGTCGCTAAGCGGACTGGGGCTCATCTACAATACTTAGACTTAGATGAAGCGACCCAAGTTCTTGACTTAGAGGCGCTCAAGGCGATGGACAAAGACCAGTTGAAAGCCGTCAAAGCCATTGCTATCCAACATGTATCCAATGTCTTGGGTGTGGAACAGCCCATTAAGGCGCTATGCCAATGGGCCCATCAACATGACATCTTAGTAGTAGTAGATGGCGCTCAAGCCATTCCACATATGCCAGTCAATGTCAGCAACCTAGGCGTGGATGCCTATTGCTTCAGTGGCCACAAGGCTTATGGACCGACTGGGATTGGAGTGTGTTATTTGAACAAAAGCTTACATACTCAGACTCAACCAGTGAACTTTGGTGGCGAGATGATCCATTATGTTGGTGACTTTGAAAGTAATTATAAAGACCCCCCTTGGAAGTTCGAAGCGGGTACCCCTCCAATTGCCCAAGCTATTGCCTTGCAAGCTGCCTTGGAATTTATTGAATCAGTGGGTTATGACTCTATTCATACGCACGAAACCGCCCTAGCCCAACGTTTGTATAAGGGGCTTCAAGCGATTGACGGCATTGAATTGTACCAAAGTCCTACAACCATCTCACAAGGGAGCCACGGCATTGTCTGCTTTAACTTTAGGGCCATTCATCCACATGATGTTGCTACGGCCTACGATATGGAAGGCATTGCTGTCCGGGCTGGTCATCATTGCGCCCAAGTCTTGATGCGTCAATTAGACGCGGCTGCTACGTTACGCGCCAGTATGGGTGTATACAATACGGTGGAAGAAGTCAATCGATTCGTCGCCTCCACCCACCGAGTAAAGGAGTTTTTTGACCATGTCACTCTATGATTTAAGTAGTCTGTACAAAGAAGTTATCATGGATCACTCCAACTACCCTCGTTACAAAAAATCCCTCGAAGATCCTAGTCACCGCATTGAATTGCTCAATCCGACTTGTGGGGATGCCATCGTCGTGGAGATGGTAGTTGATAACGACCACATCCAAGCGATCGCCTTCAATGGCCAAGGTTGTGCCATTAGTATGGCCAGTGCAGACATGATGTGCCAAAGCTTATTGAACAAGCCTGTCGAACAAGCGATCGACATTATCAACAACTTTGCCCATTTGATTGGTGGCGATCCTTTAGATGAGGGGCTGAGTGAGACGAATGTTATGTCACAAGATGAATTAATGAAACGCATTGGGGATGCCTACTTATTAGAAAGCTTGAAACAATTCCCTAGCCGCTACAAATGCGGCGTCCTAGCTTGGCGAGCCAGTGAAATGGCTTTAACACAACCGCCTAGTCAGAGTCCGACCAATATATAAGAAAGAGAGTGATGAGATATGAGTGAAGTGCCAATCCTTGGCGAATATGAATATGGTTTTCAAGATAAAGCGGAGATTATCTTCTCCACCGGCCTCGGCTTGAATGAGGATGTCATCCGAACGATTTCACAAGAAAAGAACGAACCCAAATGGATGTTAGATTACCGCCTAAAAGCTTACCGAATATACAAATCAAAGCCCGTTGCTACGTGGGGAGCCGACCTGTCAGGCATTGACTTTGATGATATTACTTATTATCAAAAAGCGACCAATAAGCCGGCCCGTTCTTGGGATGATGTACCCGATGAGATCAAAAAGACTTTCGACCGACTCGGTATTCCTGAAGCAGAACGTGCCTACTTAGCCGGTGCTACTGTCCAGTACGAATCAGAAGCGGTCTACAGCCGGATGAAAGAAGAGTATGAGCGACTAGGCATTATCTTCACCGATATGGACACCGCCTTACGCGAGTATCCTGACTTAGTGAAAGAATATTTCGGTAAAGTTGTTCCTTCAGGCGACAACTTCCAATCTGCCTTGAACAGTGCGGTCTGGAGTGGTGGGACCTTCATCTATGTGCCCAAAGGGGTCCAAACCAAAGTCCCTCTACAAACTTACTTCCGGATGAACAATGAGAAAGCAGGCCAATTCGAACGCACCTTAATTATTGTCGACGAAGGTGCCAGCATCCAATATATTGAAGGATGTACCGCTCCAACTTTCTCCTATGCCAACTTACATGCTGCCGTTGTCGAAATTGTCGTTAAAAAAGACGCCTACTGTCGTTATTCAACCATCCAAAACTGGTCCAATAACGTCTACAATATTGTGACCAAGCGGGGCTATTGTTACGACGGAGGGACTTTGGAATGGATTGATGGTAACTTAGGCTCCTACAAAACCATGAAGTACCCGAGTATCTACTTGAACGGTCGTGGGGCTCGTGGAACGGTTATGACGATTGCCTTTGCCGGTGCCAACCAACACCAGCATACAGGGGCTAAGATTTTCCATATGGCTCCGGATACGTCAAGTACAATCGTGGCCAAGTCGATTGCCAAAGATGGAGGTATGGTCGACTATCTCGGCCAAGTCTACTTTGGTAAAAAGAGCGACCGTGCCTTCTCACACATTGAATGTGACACCATTATTATGGATGAGAAGTCGCGATCGGACACCATCCCTTTCAATGAAATTCACAATAGTAATGTTACTTTAGAACACGAAGCCAAAGTCTCTAAGATTTCTGAAGAGCAATTGTTTTACTTAATGAGTCGTGGATTGGATGAAGCGACCGCCACGGAGATGATTGTGATGGGGTTTGTGGAACCCTTTGCGAAGGAGTTGCCGTTGGAATACGCTGTGGAGTTGAACCGTCTGATTGCATATGAGATGGAAGGTTCTGTGGGGTAGTGGAGAGTTGTTGAAAGGATATAGTTGGAGCTTGGCTAAGCTTAACTGGGGCCCTCGCCTCTCCATATATTTTAATAAGGTTCGAACCGCTGATTTATGGGTGGTTCGAACTTTTTTTGATGGTATTTTAGATAATCTTCAAATTAAATAATGGATTTGCCGATGAATGGTCTCTTTATATAGAGAGCCTATTTATGACTTTTATAGGAGGCAGTCATGGACAAACCATTTTACTTAGAATTTTTAGAGACTTTGAGCGCACGCTACCAACTTCCGGACCCATCCCGGACCAAACTTTGGGCCATGCAGACCGGATTCAAGGGGCAGAAAGACTTTGAGGCGGTGGTGCAAGAAGTCCTTCCTCCCACTTTTGGTATAATTCGTAGTCTAACGCTTCTAATAGAAAACGATAAAATTTTCGACTGGCGTTTAAATTACTGACATATATTTCGATATGATGAATCATTATTGGCACTATTAAAATAATAACACCCATGGGACCCATGAGGTTGATTCATGATCGAATAAGTTGAATTAGTTGAAAATGATGCCGGTTCTTTGTATCGTTAAAGTAAGAAGATGATTAAGTCTTGCTTTGGATGTTTCGCATGCTTAGTTAACGTCTCACCGGTTTTGCCTGGGAGTTTTGAGGGGCCGTTAATGCGTGCGAGTGGCTTGGGGACTTATTTAGTTTTAAGCGTGATGTTGAGTGTTCAATAGAAATGGAGAGGTGTTCGATGAAAAAATCTTTGGTGTTTAAGCGTTTGGTGTTGCTTGGGGCGAGTGTGGTTGGCTTGGGTGCGGTGAATGTGTTATCGGTAGCTGCTCAGGATGATTC
>Ga0194136_1001847_pt1 | contig 10421 bp, 10 predicted proteins | sample TARM_MetaG_T3A_1_FD_134023 | JGI IMG/M metagenome (GOLD analysis project Ga0194136, IMG submission 134023) | Freshwater microbial communities from Pennsylvania, USA, analyzing microbe dynamics in response to fracking - TARM_MetaG_T3A_14 (version 2) | ecosystem: Environmental > Aquatic >...
ATTTTGATTATTGATGAGATGTCCATGATTGATGTTGTGTTGTTTGCTCATACACTTAAGGCATGTCCACCCCATGTCAAACTATTGCTGATTGGAGATCCTAATCAGCTTCCATCCGTATCGTCAGGTAATGTTCTACTTGATATTTTGGAATCTTCTTGTGTTCACTCAGTGTCTTTAGCTTACATTTATCGTCAAAAAAGTGAATCTGATATTTTAAGATTAGCCCATTCCATGTTGAAACATCAATGGCTTGATGATTTAAAACATGATGTTAAGTTGATTGAATCCTCACCTAAGCATGTTCGAGAACATGTGATTCATTTGATCTCTAAAGCATTGGATAAAGGGTATCGAATTGAAGATATTCAAGTCCTTTCGCCAATGTACAAAGGAGTTGCGGGAGTTGATGCCCTTAATCATGTGTGTCAGAAAGTTTTTAATCCACCCAGTGAAGATAAACGTGAAGTGGTTCTTCATGGAAAGATTTTCAGGGAATTTGATAAAGTGCTTCAACTTAAGAACCGTCCTGATGATCATGTGTATAACGGAGACATCGGAATTTTAGTGGATGTCATTCATCCACATGAATCAGACAATCATGAACTAACCTTAGTGGTTGATTATGATGGTCACTTTGTGGAATACCAGAAAGATTTTCTTTTACAACTTACCCATGCCTATGCTTTGAGTGTTCACAAAGCGCAGGGTAGTGAGTATCCTATTGTTTTACTTGTGGCAGTGAATGATTACGCCTCTATGCTTCAATCACGACTTTATTACACAGGCATCACTCGAGCCGCAAACTCGCTTATCTGTGTTGGAGAGAAGTCAGCATTTGAGCGAGCCGCAAAACAAGAGTCACAAATCATCCGTTTATCAACACTAAAGAAGCGATTGATGCTTGAGAATCCTGTGTGAATTTCGTATAATGGTACAAACGAAGAAAAAGAACAGTAATTAAGAATGAATTTCTAGAGACAAGATGGTTGGTGAAAATCTTGATTCAACTTAATGAAGCTACTTTGAAGTGAGACTAATCATCTACGGAGGTCCCGTTATCGATCAATTGAGGTGTGCTTATTTTTTCTAAGCAAATCAGGATGGTACCGCGAAGATGTTTCGTTCCTGCAATCAGGAACTTTTTTTATGGAGGCAACGATGAAATCATCAGTGATAAGACAAAAATTTCTCGACTATTTTAAATCCAAAAACCATATGGTTGAACCAGGGGCATCGCTCATTCCACACAATGATCCAACATTGTTGTGGATTAATTCAGGAGTAGCAGCACTTAAAAAGTACTTTGATGGCTCCATTCGTCCTAACAATCCTCGTATTGTGAATGTTCAAAAATCAATTCGAACCAACGACATTGAGAATGTAGGAAAGACTGCTCGTCATCATACTTTCTTTGAAATGTTAGGAAACTTCTCAATTGGTGATTATTTTAAGGAAGAAGCGCTTCACTTTGCTTGGGAGTTTCTCACTAGTCCAGAATGGATGGGTTTTGATCCTGAAAAACTGTATGTCAGTGTCCATCCATTGGATGAGCAAGCCTATCGTATTTGGGTTGATCAAATTAAGATTAATCCAAACCGTATTTTAAAGTCTGAAGAAAACTACTGGCAAATTGGTGATGGACCATGTGGACCGAACTCAGAAATCTATGTTGATCGTGGACCTCATTATGATCCACAAGGTATTGGAGAAGCGCTGTTCTTCAACGAAATGGAAAATGATCGTTATGTGGAAGTCTGGAACGTGGTCTTCTCACAATTCAATGGTAAAGAAGGAGTAGATCGCTCATTGTATGAGGAACTACCTCAGAAAAACATTGACACTGGAATGGGATTTGAGCGTTTATGTTGTGTTGCCCAAGGGGTTGAAACCAATTATGATACCGATCTTTTCACTCCAATCATTGATGAAGTTGCTAAGAAAGCCAACATTGATTACAAAACTTTCCCTATGGGATATCGTGTCATTGCAGACCATATTCGTACAGTGGTGTTTGCTTTAAGTGATGGTGCATTGTTTGCGAATGAAGGTCGTGGGTATGTGTTGCGACGTATTTTAAGACGTGCAGTACGCTATGGATTAAAACTTGGTATTCAAGGATTATTCTTAAAAGACTTAGTTAATATTGTGGTTGAAAACATGAGTGATTTCTATCCAAACCTTGTTGAGAAGCAATCATTGGTAGAGAAACTTGTGGAAGCAGAAGAAAAACGATTTAAAAACACACTCATCGATGGTGAAAACTTACTTAAGAACATGATTGCTCATTTGGATGGTCATGTGTTAAGTGGGGAACAAGCATTTACTTTGTATGACACCTATGGATTCCCATTAGAACTTACGCAAGAAATCGCGGAAGAAGTTAAAGTGGAGGTTGATTTAGAAGGATTCAAGCATTACATGTCTCTTCAACAACAACGTGCACGTGATGCTCGAACCAACGTTGAATCCATGAATGTTCAGTCTGAAGCCATGCTAAACTTCACTTTAGAAAGTCAATTCCTTGGTTACAATCAAACAACCACGGATGCTAAAGTGATTGGTTTATTTAAAGATCAAAATAGAGTTGAATCACTTCATGATGAAGGTTATGTTGTGCTTAATCAAACCACTTTTTATGCTGAGAGCGGGGGTCAAGTCAGTGATTCTGGCTATCTCTTGATTGATGATGTTAAGTGTGTGGTAATAGATGTCATTAAGGGTCCTCATAAACAACATTACCATAAGATCAATTCGCCAATTGAAATCACTGAAGGCATGAATGTCAAGGTGGTTGTGGATGCATCGCGTCGTTTTGAAATCAAGAAGCATCATACATTAGCGCATCTTCTTCAAAGTGCTCTAAAATTGAGTTTAGGAAGCCATGTTGCACAAGCGGGATCGTATGTTTGTGATGAGTATACTCGTTTTGATTTTACGCATTTTGAAAAAGTGAGCTCATCACAATTAGAATCAATAGAACAATGGATTAATGAGCAAATTCGATTGGGACATGATGTAGTTACCGATGTCATGGATATCGAGACTGCTAAAGCTTCAGGTGCAACTGCATTGTTTGCGGAGAAATACGATAAAACGGTACGTGTTGTTTCCATTGGTGATGTATCTAAAGAATTGTGTGGTGGAACCCATGTCTTAAACACAGCCCAACTTGGATTAGCGAAACTTGTCTCTGAAGAATCCATTGGATCTGGGGTTAGACGCATTCTAATCAAAACATCTTCAGCTGCACTACAAGAATACCAAAACATTGAGTCCATGCTTACATCCATAGGACAATTGGTTAATGTTTCTAGTCTTGGATTAATTGAATCAAAAATCCAACACCTGCTTACTCAACTTCATGAGAAGCAAAATCTCATCTCAGTGTATGAGCAAAAAATGCAAAATGATTATGCTGCTGTGTTGGCACAAGCAAAACATCAAATCAACGAGTTAGCTACAGTAATGCATGTTGTCGATTCATCTTATGCAACGTCACTCAAACAACTCAGTGAAAACCTCATTCACCAACAAAAAGTGGATGTGGTTGTCTTAGTTTCAGTAGTTGATGGTAAGTTAAGCTATGTTGTAAGTGGTTCTTCGATGGCACTGGGCCATGGATTTGATGCTTCACAACTTGTTAAAGAACTCAATGTTTTCACACAGGGACGTGGCGGTGGTAAGAAAGACTTTGCTCAAGGGGGGACAACGTCCAATATTGAGCCTCAATCCATCATTGAACACTTAAAACTTCACTTTAATCATCGTTAAGTCCTTTAAAATACTGCTGTTTTAAAGTAAAATGAAGCCAGGAGGCCGCTATGAATAAAGAACAAACTATTGTGATGTCTGCAGAGACATTAAGAAAAGAGCACATTCGTCATGTGTTGAGTACAGTGGCTGATTTGCTAAAAGAACGCGGGTATAACTCAGTGAATCAACTAGCTGGGTATTTAATCTCGAATGATCCTGCGTATATCTCATCGTATAAAGGAGCACGTCAACTTATTCAAGAAGTTGAACGCAATGATTTAATTGAAGAGTTGTTGATGTTTTATCTCAATTCAAAATGAGATACATCGCTCTCGACATTGGAAGTAAAACCATTGGGGTTGCTTCTTCTCAAGGTCAACTGGCCTCTGCTTTAATGACCATACGTTTTGAGTCAAATAATCTAGCACAAGGATTAAGTAAACTATTAAAACAAGTTGATTTTTCACAATGTGAAAAAATCATTGTTGGATATCCTTTGCATTTATCTGGAAATGAATCTGAGAGTTCACATCGAGTTGATGTGTTTGTTACTCATTTAAAGGAACAGATCAATGTTCCAGTACATTACGTGGATGAGCGATTCTCTACCGTGGAAGCTTCAGATGTGTTAACGCATCTACATTTTAATCAAAAGAAACAAAGAACAATAATAGATCAAATGGCAGCAGTCATGATTCTGCAACGCTATATTGATATGGAGGAAAAAGTATGACATTAGATGAAGGAAAATTCATTGTCATTGATGATCAAGATAAAGAAATTGAAATGACGATTATCTTTACTGTTCAATCGACTGTCACCAATAGAAATATTGTGTGTTATACCAATGAGAATGATGAAGAGGGGCAAGCCTTTGCTTCTTACTATGATGAAGAAACAGGAGCATTAGAACCTGTTGTGCTTGAAGCAGAATGGGAATTCATTCAGGAGGTTTTCGATGCCTTTAGTGAAGAAGAAGAAACGGTCGTTAATTAAGCAGGTTTTGATTGGTGTTGGATTGGTGATGTTGCTTGGAGCTTATGCAGGGTACAACACCTATCAAACACTCAGTCAACCTGTCAGTGAAGAAACAGAACTTGTTAAATTCGATGTCATCGCAGGGGATACAATGACCTCTGTTTTGGCACGAATGGAAGAACAAGGTGTCATACGTAATCGCTATGTTGCTCGTTTCATGCTTAGGAATCAATCGGTAATGGTCTTTACAGGAAGTTACATGTTGGATCTATCCACTAGTGTAAACACCATGATGAGCATTGTGTCCAATCCAAGTGCAGCCATTCAAAACACGGTAAGAATCACCTTACCACCTGGCTTTTGGGCTAAAGATATGGCAAAACGCATCTCCACATTTACAAACGTAAGTGAAGATGAGTTGTTAAATGCATGGAATGATGAAGAATACGTCACAGGTTTAATCAAGGACTATTCTGTCTTGACCAATCAAATCTTAAATCGCAAAGATGATGTGCGTGTGTTATTGGAAGGATATTTATCACCAAACACCTATGAATTCTTTGTGGATACTGATGTTGATGCCATCACAAGAACACTTCTAAATGAGACTCAACGAGTCTACACAACTCATAAAGAACTTTTTGATAAAAGCCGTCGAAGCATTCATGATATCTTTATCATGGCCTCAATCGTAGAATATGAAGCTTCCAAGTTTGAAGACATGCAGATGGTGGCTGGGGTATTCTACAATCGTTTGAATATCAATATGCGTTTACAGTCTTCTGTTACTGTCTGTTACACCTTGTATGAATTTGAAGATTGGCGTGATTGTGAACGATTGACCAATCAGCAAATCAACAGTCCTTACAACACCTATGTTGTTTCTGGACTACCAGTAGGACCTATCCTCAATCCAAGTGAAAGTGCACTATTAGCAACACTTAATTACACTCCTTCACGTTACTTCTATTTTTTAGCTGATGTGTTTGGAGATGGAACAGTTTATTATGCAGAAACATTTGCGCAGCATCAAGCCAACATTGATAAATACTTAAAAAGATAGGTGGACTATGAAGCATCCCATTATTATAGGCATTGCCGGAGGCAGTGCATCAGGAAAAACACTCATTTCAAAGCGTCTTAAAAAGGCTTTTGAATCCAGTAATTCGGTCATCATTATAAAACAAGATGATTATTATCTTGATCAGTCTCACATGGAGATGCAAGAGCGAATCAAAACCAACTACGATCATCCCTTTGCATTTGACAATGATTTATTGGTGGATCACTTAAAACAATTGATGCAACGATTGTCCATTGAGAAACCAACCTATGATTTTGTTAACCATACTCGTAGTTCATTGATTGAGCATGTTGAAAGTGCTGATGTCATTGTCATCGAAGGACTTTTTGTACTTGAACACGAGCCTTTACGTGAGTTGTGCGACATTAAAGTCTTTGTAGAAACGGAGGCTGATGTGCGCTTCATTCGTCGTTTATCTCGGGATGTACACCAACGTGGTCGCTCACTTGACAGTGTCATTGAACAATACATGAAAACAGTACGTGTCATGCATGAGCAGTTCATTCAACCATCCAAGAAGTTCGCTGATGTGATTATTCCTGAAGGTGGGAAAAATGATGTGGCGATTGATTTGCTTACAACCAAGATCAGTAGTATCATTAATCAAAACATGCTATAATTTCAAAACGTTAGGAGAATAAGTATGAATCTAGAAAAAGTGTATGTCACCCAACAAGGGTATGAAGACCTCCTTAAAGAATATGAAACACTCGTCCATGTCACTCGTAAAGAAGTGATTGAAGAACTTCAAGCCGCTCGTGCTCAAGGTGACTTGAGTGAGAATGCGGATTATGATGCTGCGCGTGATCGTCAAGCTCGTATTGAAGCACGAATTCGTGAAGTTGAATCCATGCTTAACAACATTGAAATCATTGATGATAAGAAATCGTCTAAAGTGATTCGTATTGGATCAACCTTCACCATGTGTGAAATCACTCGCTCAAAAAACAAAGTTGTGGATGGTGAAGTGGAACGTTTTACCATTGTAGGTTCTGTAGAAGCCGATCCAATCAATGGAAAACTATCCAATGTGAGTCCTTTAGCACAAGCCTTACTTGATCGTAAGGAAGGGGATGTTGTCAGTGTCAACGTGGATGATCCCTATGAAGTGAAAGTCCTTTCGATTGAATAGGATAGTTGTCATTTAACACAAATAATAAAACAGGAGGAATTATGAAAATCTATCCTGTTTTTTTAATGCTTTTTTTGATTGGATGTCAACCACTGCACATCTTAGAATTGAAGCAGTCTGAAACCATGAGAGTGCATGTCAGTGGTGCTGTACTCAAAGAAGAATGGCTAGAGGTAGCTAATTTTTCAACTTTTGAAGATATCCTACCCCTCATTCACCTTGATGATAATGCAGATGTTGATAAAATACATCCAACTCAGATTTTCAGTCACTTAGATCGAATTATTATTCCACACATTAAAGAAGTACCATGTATTTCGCTTAATCATGCTACTCATGAAGAACTCATGACACTTACAGGGATTGGTCAAGTGAGTGCTCAACGCATACTTGATTATCGCATGCAGGTAGGTTTATTTCGAAAAATTGAAGACATCATGAATATTAAAGGGATTAAAGAAGCTACTTTTTCAAAGATTAAAGATCACATATGTCTTTGATGAATGGTTATTTGTTAGGTTTAGTCATCATTGTTGCAGCATTCAATGGTGTTCAAACCATAGGATTAGTTTTGTTGTGTTTGCTTTGGGTTATGAAAACAAAACATTCACATCTCAAAATAATATTTTTTAGTGTGTGTTTGTTCGCTTATATTCAATTTGCTCATGCTTTCAATTATCCTTTAAATCATCATGCATGTGTTAAAATAGTTCAACATTATGAGACAGGTGGCTTACTTCACTATGCCAATCAACACTTCACCACCTTTCAACCCTTGAATAAGGAAAAGCATTCTTTCTGTGCTGATTTTAGTTTTAAACCAACCAAAAAATTAAATCGTTTGGTGATTGACCCGCTCACACGTTATCAACTTTCCAACAACATCAAAGGTGTTGTGACCTTTGAAAACAGCACAAATCAGCAAACGTCATTGTTTGAAAAGACTCAATCCTTTTTTAATGCATCCTTGTTTGAGAAAGACTCAGATCTCTTTTGGATGATGAATCATAGTGGATTGTGGATGATGTCTTTCTTAAGTATACTCACATCTTTTCTTAATCTTAAAATGAAAAGAAGTCAAGTTAATCTTTGCATCCATGGCGTGACTGTGTTATTTGCATTCCTTAGTTTTGATCCAAGAACACTTCGTTTATTGATGATTTCCACAGGTCGCTTACTTCATTTAGATACCACATACTCAAGATATGGGTCTTTAATCATCGTCTTGCTTATCTTTCCCACAAGCATCATTTCACTTTCATTTTTATTTCCACTGATCATCATGTTAGCTCAAACCATGAGATTGAATCGTTTGAGACAAGGAATACTCATGGTTGCCCTTCAGATGTGGGTGTTGGGATCATGGTCACTTTTGATGTTGTTTATCTATGGCTTATTAGGGAAAATCATGTGGTGGATTTCCCTTGTTACACACATTCCAATTTTATCTGGATTGAAACATCCATTTTCTAGAGGACTAGAGATGTTGAATGCATCCACACGTGTGTATGGAGGAATCCAATCTTCAACCTTTTTTCTTATTCTCTTTATCATTGGAATCTTCAACCAAACTAGAATGACTCGTCTAATGACTTCTATGTTAGCACTCATCCTCTTGTTACGTCCTCTCTCATTTCTTCCTCAAGTTCACTTTATCAATGTAGGCCAAGGCCATGCGACGCTGTTTCAAAATAAAGGTGCATATCTTATTGATACAGGAACTTCATCCCATTCCAATTATCTTAAGCACTATTTCAATCATCATGGTGTTCATACACTGTCGCAACTCTTCATAACCCATGATGATCAAGATCATTCTGGAGGGGTAGAATCCTTGCAAAAGGCACATTTCATCAAAGATGTATATCCACATAAAACATCGTATTGTCAATCTCACATTTGCATTCAATCACTACTAGAAAAAACCTACGATACTGCCAATGAAGACAGTGCAATTTATCTCATACAAATAGGTAAACTCAAAGTACTCATTACAGGTGATGCCTACCATGAACAAGAAAAGAGTTTGATTAACATGTATCATGACTTAACTACTGATGTATTACTAGTAGGGCATCATGGATCAAGAACCAGTTCTCATCCTGACTTTCTTGCCCATATCCAACCAAAACTAGTCATCATATCAGCACAACAATCCATGTATGGACATCCTCACAATGAAACGCTTCAAACATTGTTTAAATTTCAATTAAATCGGCTAGAATTAGAAAAAGTAGGGGATCTTAAACTCATTCTGCTTCCTTGGTTCAATCTTCTATTATCAAGTGAAGGGGGATTTGCTATAATGAGATAGTATGAAAACGCTCGTCATTGCTCCAACCAAATCAGATCTTTATGACATCATTAAAAAAGATGTCGAAAAGCGACACTTAGACCAAGTTGATTGGTTTTATTATGATCTTTCTGAAAATGATGTGGACGTCAATGATCTTATTCATCAATGCATCACCATTAGCATGTTCGAACTTCCGCGAGTGATTACCATCATCTTTAGTCCAAACCATCGTTTGGCTAATGAAATTGCTCAAGCTATTCACTACTTAGAATCTTCCATTGCTTGTTATGTTGGGGTTGAAGGTAAGCGATTTTCTGCACAAGATCCAATCATTCAAGCCATTAAACAAGAAAACCGACAATTGGAACGACAAGCATTAACACTTAAAACAAAAAGCGAACTCATTCATTCCTTAGCAACACAATACAAATTAAAACTCACTTCTACTCAAATGGAATACCTAACGCAAGTTTTATCTTTTGATCGTAATCAAATTGAATCTGAGTTGTATAAATGCTCTCTATATCCTCAAACACTAAGCATGGATGTGTTAAAAACATTGATTCGTCCTCAAATCAGTGACAGTGTCTTTGAATTAAGCAAAGCCATCATGAAGAAAGATTTGAATCAATCCTTTACGTTATATCATGATCTCACTTTACTCAAAGTTGATCCATTGGCCATCATTCCTATCTTAGGATGGCAACTTCGATTAATGATGCAAATATTTGAGTTAAAAGAACGTGGAATGAATCAACACGCCATGAATCAAATCCTAAATGAAAATCCATATGCTTTTGATAAAGCGGTTGAATACACACGTTTTACAACGTCCTCCAATGTGAAACAACTCATGATGATGTTGAGTCATTTGGATGCCAACATTAAACAAGGTAAGCAAGATAAAAAAATCGGATTTGAACGATTTTTGCTAGAAAGTGTGAGGTAGCATGGAATCATTAAAGGAACTCTATAAAGCCGGTCCTGGACCGTCAAGTTCACATACATTGGCTCCGATGAGAGCATGTGAGTTGTTTAAACAACATGTGAGTCAAGTGACACATTATGAAGTTGAATTGTATGGATCGCTTTCTTTGACTGGAAAAGGGCATTATACAGATGCGATTATTGAGAAAACACTTGCCCCAATCCCAACTAAAGTGTTCTTTAAAACA
>Ga0194136_1001848_pt1 | contig 10420 bp, 9 predicted proteins | sample TARM_MetaG_T3A_1_FD_134023 | JGI IMG/M metagenome (GOLD analysis project Ga0194136, IMG submission 134023) | Freshwater microbial communities from Pennsylvania, USA, analyzing microbe dynamics in response to fracking - TARM_MetaG_T3A_14 (version 2) | ecosystem: Environmental > Aquatic >...
CAGCACAACGGCTGCGAGAGCGACTATTGCACGGCTGTTGAGTCTGGACGGTTCTCTGTAAGGCTGAGGGCTGCTGTGGCGCCGCACCACTCAGTCCTTGAAATAGTTATCGCGTTCGACCAGCCCGAACGGTGCGTCAGGTTTGATCGTCTGATCGGATTCTTCGTCGAACAAATGCTCAACCATCCGCTGACGTCGCAGTCCCGACAGGGTGCTGAAAAAGCAGCCCTCGCACAGGTGCACCTCATACCGTTCACCATCATGCTGCGAACCATAGCCCCAGTGGGCTGACAGCACACCAAACTGCGCAGGCGTACCAGGTTTTGTGGTGGATGTGCCGCATACATCACAGAGCACATCGGTAGTGACCGGAACGTTTTTTGTCTCGACGATTTTCATGGGGTCTCTCCCGCGTATTGCGTTGTCAGCGATGATAGCGCATGGCAGGCTGCTGCTTTGGGCGGGCCATCGCGCATTTTACGTTTGGCCTCCAATAAATCGATTCACGGATCAAGAGACCTTCAGTGACCATGGACAGCCTTACCCTTGGGAAAATTTTCAACTATGCGGCCTTTATTCATGTGGCCTGCGTAATGGTGGCGGCTTATCTGGGGCGTCCCAGTCTGGCTGCGCTTGGCGCCGCTATTCTTACTGCGGCGGCGGGCAGCGCGTTTATGCTACTGCTGGAACCGACCAGCCTCGGAGTTGCCATGGCGGTGTTCTTTACCGTGCTACTGGGCCCCGCGGTTTATCGCTTTCACATGCTTGCCATCAGTCGCATGGGGCAAAAGCAGTAAATCCAGTAAAGCCAGAGCCTGCTGGTAAATGCCGGGGCAGCGTGCCTCACTGGGGCCGGCGATATTGAGTCTGGCTGGTCTGTGAGTGGCGCACCATGCGTGCCATTGCGTCAGGATTTGATCTGCGGGGGTTTCCAGATTCAACGGGAGGCAGGCCTTGCCGGATTTGTTGGCAAACGCCAGCGTCAACCGGCTGCCGCCTTCCAGCATGCCGCGATAGATGATCAGGGTGGCATCGCTGTGCTGGACGTTAAGCTTGTTGCGTTGGCGGTAGCCGTTAGATTCCGTTTCGCTCAGTTGGTAGCGATGGTCCAGTACTCCGTCAGCCGCTATCCGTCCTGCAGGATACCAACCGCCATGTTCAAGGTTGTTGGTGATGGCCCAGTCAAGGGCGGCGCGGTCGACGCCGGTCTGTCCGCCAGACATTAGCATGGTCGGCCGCTCGGGAAACAGGGAGAGGATTTCACTCACCGACAGCAGTGTCGGGCAACCGGTCTTTTCCAACGTATCAATCCACAACTGGTTACCCTTGCGGATGATCTGATCAGCACCAATATGGCCTGAAACCACGGCTGTAATACCATGGATGTGTGTTGTGACTGGCTGATAGCTGTGTGACCAGTCCCGCGTGCAGCGTTTGGCCAGCGACTCAGAAAATATCAATGAGTCTAGGTTCTGCCAATCGTCCATCGGGCTTTGCGCATACACAATGCCAATGTCACCGCGCGGATGTTCGATTGTCAGTGTGAGGGGAAGGTTTTGCTGGATACGCACAGCCAGCGCACGGACTTGATCGGGCGAGAGATTATCAGTCCAGCAACCACCCATCTGGCGACGCTTCTGCGCGAGTTCTGGTCGTTCCTGTGCAGCCAAGAGCATCAGTTCATGGTTTCCGGCCACGCTGTAGCAAGAAGGCGAATCAAGCACCCAGTTCATCGTTTCCAGTTAGCAGGGACCGCGGTCGATCAGATCGCCAACGAGAATCAGTCGGTCCATTTGTGGGTTGAAGCCGGCCTTGTTGAGTTTCTCCTTCAGCAGTGGCAGATGACCGTGCAGGTCTGAGCAAACCCAGTCGGTACCTTGACTATTGGGTGCAAGCCTGTGGTGTACAGCCAGTGCTGGTTGAAGTGGAACGTTCATCTGGAAAGATCTCTAGTTGCCCGTGAATCGGTCCGGTCATGCCATGAAATGCTTAGCGTGAAGCCCGCCGCAGTACCGCTGTCATTGGCATCTTACCAAGTGCTATTGAGCAAACTCTCAATTCGGCGATAGGTTTCGATAAGGTCCTGCATGCTTCCTTGGGCAATAACATCGAGCGGCGCACGGCCGTCAAAAAACTCATTGCAGTTGGGGCGCGCCATAAATCCGTACACGTTTGACGGGTTTTCAAAAAGTGTGCGCATGGCAGCGTGGATATTGAGCACGATACTGATGCGCTCAACCTGCTCGCTGTTCAGCTTGGGTGGAGCATTTCCGGCGACGACTCGGTCCAGAGCGTAGCGAGAAATACCCAGTATTTTCTGAATCTGGCTCCGGCTGGCTTTCCAGCCCTTAAGGATTGTAATGGCCGTACGCAAGCCAATTATGTTTCTCTCGTTCTCGCATGGCAGGTCATTTTCTTGCGCAACCATCAGCATGCTGCTCTTTATGTGAGTGAATTGAATACAAACCACAATACCCAGCACCTGCTCAGAAAACGTAGCCTTCTATCATCCTGATCAGATCAGTGATGACAAGGTCTCGCGTATAGGCATCGGTTTGGATGCTCTGCAGTGGGGTCATGCCGGCAAGGCGGGTATTGGGTTTTTGCAGATAGTGTTTTGCTTTTGCAGTGCTGCCAAACACCAGCAGGCTCAGTGCCAGGGCTTCTGTGACGGCAATGTCTGCCAAAAGAGCGTTGCTAGATGGGTCATCAAGGCTTTGCAGCAGATGGGGTACCTGACCGATTGCCATTTCAAAATCCGCCAGCAGTGACGCCGCCAACCCATCTCGAATTTTCATGGTTCTGGCTCCTTACTTATAGGCCCTCGACAGTGGGAGTGAGGGCCTCAATGTCTGCACCACCGACAGCATGCGGCTGGCTGGCCTAGCAGATGCTCATAATGGTGCTCAGTGAGGTGGTCTTGCGTTTTCCTTCACCGAGCAAAATATAGACAGTGTTGCGTGTCCCGAAAATGCAGGACGGTGTAAAGCTGATTAACGGTGTGGTTCTTACCCAGTTGCCAGGCGAGAAGGTATGCGAACTGTCGAAAACTACCTTGAAAAACGCCGAGTCCCTGGTGTTCGAGGTCTGCGGTAATCTTTTCGCCCACATCCAGATCAGCCCATATCCAGTCACGCACAATCCGGAAGGGCTTTCGGGAAGCGTGACTGCTGCCCAGTTTTTTGGCGTCTTCCAGCGCCAGGTCGCCGTCCTGCATGGGCTCACCTTCGCGGTACAGCAGGTCTGTCACTGACTTGATAGTGTTCATGTCGGTGTCCTTTGAGTAGATCTGGCCTTTGTGAGAGCTTGAAAAACTTATTTATGCTGTGCATATATACAGTATTTATGTCTGCGTGTCACCTATGCCAAACCAGCATCATATGTGTGCTGGTCTTACGGTGGTCTTCGCAGTCAGTAGGTGTTGCCAGGGCCCGGTTGTCCATCACCGGGCTTTAGCTACCGAAGAGATAGGGTGCTATCTCGTCTCGGTTACGGATGGTAAGCGGCTGCTCATGGGACAGGGTTCCTTTGGGTGCCCAGATGATGTTCAGGGATTGAAGTAGATAATGGGCCAGCGCCCGCCGGACAGGAATCCTGAGTTCCCGGCGATCGTCCATGCCGTAATCAAGGGCTATCAGCTCCTGCTGCTCCTTGCTCAGACCAGGGTTGGGAATAAGGCACAGTCTGACCTGCTGCTGCCAATCGTGATCCAGTTCAGGGGCTGCCTGTTCCAGAGCGCTGCCGATCAGGTCTACCCCGGTTGCGATCCTGGTCAGCACGAAATCACGGAAATCCCTGTTTCTCTCGCACCAAGCCCGCACATGCCATCGGTGGCCAGCATTTACCAGTGTGTGAGGCGCAATGATGCGTTCTTCACCTGTGGGGTTTGAGAGGGAGCGATACACCAACTCCACTCTACTGCGATCCTGGGTTGCCTGTACCAACAGGCGAACAACTTCAGGGGGGACCGTTCTGGAAATCGTTGATAGCGACTCCGTTGGAGTGGGTACGTCTTTAAGCCTGGAAAATGATGGGTTCAGGCTATTGTGCTGCCCCAACAGGGCAAGGTATTCATCGAGAATGCCCTTGCTGAAGCAGGGCTGGAAGGCTTTCCCGGGAATGTAACCTCTGCGCTGTGGATTATGTATCAGGTTGTCGGGCGCGATATCCCGGTACTCTCGGAAGATCCGCGCGCTGGTGGTGCGGCTGCTGATGCCGAAGGCGCGGTTAAGGTGCTCTGTTGTGACTCGTCCTTCCCAGTGGGATATGACTTCCAGCAAGTGGAACTGATAGCGTCTTTCCCAAGAGATGATTTTTGGCATTACATTCCCTGCATGTACAAAAAATGAACACATTGTAATTTTATACAGTATCGCAAAAAAGTTGCATCGCCGGCTAAATGTATTGAGCGTTGACCGGTCTGGAGAAGTGGTGTGGCGATACAGCATGGTTATACCCCACTGGATAAGCTGCTGCAGGATGACCTGAGTCCCTTTATCGGGCCACAGGCAGCGACCGGTTGTCTGGTACTGGTCCCGGCACAGACTGGAATCGGGAAGACCCACAGTGTTCTGCAGTTGATGCTGGCAGAGCTCGTAGCAGGTGTAAGTAGCAACAAGTCTGCACGCCAAATTTACTATGTGACCAACTCGGTCGATAATGTACGGCAGAGCTTCAACGAGTTGCTGCGGATGATTGATGAGCAGCTGCCGGAGCATGCATCTTTATTGAAGAGGCGGGTACTCTACCTGCCTCGTCAGGATAGCCAGATGCAGAGGGTCAGCGACGCAGTGGTCGAACAGATTATCGAGCTCTTTTCTCTGCAAGCCAACCGAGTCCTGCAGGATAAGTGGCGTGAAATGCGGAATATGCGGCGTTTCATGGAGAGTCACTCCCACAGTAAAGGAGCTCTTCAGTCGAGTCTTGATCAACTGGCGCAAACCACCTATGGACTGCTGGTTAACGCTATTCAATCCCGTCAGCGCAGCAAGTGTCCGCTGCAGCTATCGGAAGCGGATTTGGAGCTGCTTGACTGCCTGCTGCCAGGGGATCGTATGGTCCGCGGGGAGGCGCGGGTCGCTTTCCTCACCACCCACAAGTTCATGGGCGGTTATCAGACTCTGCGCGGGCGCACTCATCCTCTCAGGGAGCTGGATAACGCCCTGCTGCTTATTGATGAGTTTGATCGGCAGAACGAGGTCATTCTGCAGATCATGACTGAGCAAAAAGCGCTGGACCTGATCGAGCTGACCCGAACCCTTTACGCCAATCTCCAGCTGCACCAGGTGGAAAGATCTAGCCGTTATGCAGGGATTGAAGAGCAGTTCGACAGCCTGCGTCTTTCTCTGAATGAGTTTGCTCAACGCTGGCATCTGGAGTTTGCCTTTAACACCCATGGCGATAGCTTCGAAGACGAGAAGGTTCGACTGTTTTCGGATCGTACCGTTACCCATGCACACAGCTCGGTACATCTATTTCAGCTGAGTACAGACCAGCAACTTCGCAAGAATGTTATCCACACTGAGGTGATGGGCAGCGAGGCAGAGCAGGACTCATTCGATAAGCGCCTGAGCCGATTCATCAATGAGGCTGACTGGGTCTACCGCCGCTTCATCTGGGTGATGCGCTCCTCTGTATGGCGCTATATGCAGAACACTCCAAGAGTAGATAGCGATGCACGGGCGGACAGCGCCACATTGCAGGAAGCCGTAATGTCGATACTGAGCCACCTGAACCTTCAAAGGCTCAGCGATGTCGTCTTTGCTGCGCTGGATGTGCAGAGCAGTCTGGTTGGTGGACGTGGGCATCACAGCCCGGAGGATATAAGGGCCGGCGCCCGCACATATCATGACAAAGGGTTGAAGCTGATCGATGTGCGTCGCAATGAGGGCACCAGAGATACCGTAAGTTGCTACTTTACCGGGCTGGCGGTCACGCCATCAGGGCTGTTGGCTCGCATGGTTGAAGGAGGTGCCAAGGTAGTGGGGATCAGCGCTACAGCTACGTCGCGCACTGTGATCAGAAACTTTGATCTGGCCTATCTGCAGGGGCGCCTAGGGCCACTCTATATCGAACTGACTCAGGAGCAGCAGGAAGCGGTAGGTAACTGGTATCGGAGCAGGCGACGTTATGCCGAAACCGGCGTGCAGATTGATGTGCAGTTCGTGGCGGAAGATCGTCGGCTGGTCGTAGAGGCCCTGCAGAGTTTAAGCAACCGACCTGTTAGCAAGCCGGCCATGGCCTTGGGGTATCTGTTCGGTGAAGAGGAAGGGGATGACTACCGGCTCAGCTGGGTGAGCAAGCTTGTTACTGCGCTGTCAGGGTTTATGGCTGCGGAGCAGAATCGCTACATGTTAGTTCTGCTCAACCGAACCATCAGTGCGAGTCGCTATCCCCGGTTTGTAAAATTTCTGGAGGAATTTCTACAGCGTGCCGCTGCCGAATCAGGGGCCGGGGTCAGGCTGTTTGATGGCATGAATGCTGACGCCATGGCCTATGGTGAGTTTGATCAAGTACGCAATCATCTGTGCGCCAGTGCTGATAAGGTAGTGGTCCTGTCGGCCTATGGAAGTATGGGGGAAGGCAAGAACCCGGACTATGCAGTGCAGCACGCTGACGAACTGGAGCAACTGGTTTGGGTGGGGAATGGTCAGGCACCCGCCAGTGTGAGAACGGATATCGATACGCTTTACCTGGAAAAGCCGACACACCAACTGCTTAGCAGCGAGGATTATCAGGTCGGCCAACTGCTGCTGCTCCACCAAATCATGGCGTTGCAGGAGAGCGGCTGGATTTCTCTGGCGGAAACACGAGCCTGGGTCAGAAAATCCTTGCAGGGCATGGCGCACCATCAGCACCTCGGTGCGTATCATAAAACCGGAGATTATGTCTGGCTGATCAGGAAGGTGATCGAGCAGGCAGTGGGTCGCACGGCCAGAACAGCATTCAAGCGCCCGATAATCAGGCTGTTTGCCGATGCTGACCTGGCTCCACTTCTGGCGGGGGATGAGCGCTCACTAAATGTTCTGTCCCATGAGTACAGCGCGCTGGTAGCCGCCGCAAAGCGCTACTGCCAGCCCAGCACTGCCAGTCGGGAATATCAATTGCCGTACAACAAGGCGGCCCTGAGTACGGCGGATACCTTGAGTCTGATACGGGAACTGATGTCCGGTTTTCGTGGGGCTGCGGGCGAATCAGCTATTGCCAGTTGGGAAGGTCTGCGTAAACAACTCCTGGCCGCGCCCACCATTGCCGGAGCTTCTTCAGATTACCCCAGGCTTTATCTTCAAGCTCCGGCTACGGATGGCTATCGCTTCTCCGGTGGTCTGGAAGTGGATAGAGAATATATGGAGTCTGATCGCAACCTCCTGTTTTTTGACCAGGCAAACGGTGGCCGTTGGGTCAGCGAAGCGGAGAGTGGCTTACCTTTGCTGATGCGTAACGCTGTGGTGCGACAGTATTTTGAGCAAAATGGGTGGGCTACCCGTTGGCATCCCCATACATACATCATGAATCCCGCAGCTTTCTTCAATATCTACAAGGCTACCCTTGGTGAAGAAGGGGTTCAGGCCATTCTTCATCATATGGGATTGGAGGTCTGCTCCTTGCCTGCGGAAGTATATGAACTCTGCGATTTTCTGCTGCGCCCCCATGCTGACCGGCCGCCCATTGGTGTCGATATCAAACATTGGCGAACAGATGGCGTTGTTGAAAACCACGTTGGCAAGTTCGATAAGCTGAAAGCCGTGCTGGGTATGCGTCGGCTCGCATACATCAATCTGTTCGGCTCAGCCGGGCAGTCCTGTCGCTACCTCTGTAATGAACTCAAGCCCGCTCTGCGCAAGGAAAGCGCTGTGCTCGAAGTTCCGGGCTTGGTGGACTCGCAGACGGGGGAAATACTTAAAGATCATCTTACAACCTTGCTCGAATGGATAAGTGACGCTGATGACTGTACTGACCACCCTGATTGATTCGATACAGATTGACCGGTACGCGCTGCAGGATAGATTCAGCGTTGTATGTGTTTCCTACCGAAACTGGGACGAGACCCAGCGCAACGAGCAGTTACCAGAGCTGGCCATCCGTATCTACCGGTCCGGTCCGGTGCTGGCGCTAACCTGGCATCGCTCAGAGAGTTGTTATTGGTTGTTGGTGCCGGCAGGTGGGCGTATCGGTCTGGATGACGACGCCTTGAGCTGTCGCACCGACAGGCTGGATGGTGTTCCGGACTGGGTCTTGAAGACCTTGCTGGTTCGTGCCCTGCCGCGAGTGATTGATCCGCCGGTCTCTGACACTGAGCGATTCGAGGCTGATGGCCTGTATTACACAGTGGGGCGCAAGCGTATTGCTGGGGGCAGTGTTATCACGACGGTACATGTTGATATTCAATGGAGCAAGGCAGCCGGGCAGCACCGGCTGAAGATCGAGACACACACCTTCACACCATTAAAACTGCACGAAAAAGAAGGGGGTGAGCTACCCCGCCAGGTGGCAAAAAAAACACGCTATCAACTGGATATGCTGGGACAGCATATTGCCCGCGGGGGAGCGGGCGAATATATACGCAAAGCACTATGGCATAAAACCAAAAGCCGGGTACCGGCTTTCAGACTCAGCGGGCTTGTCACGTTAGAGTCCTACTACAAGACACGGCTTGGAGTTCTGTCGTTATTCCAGGACGACCTGCGACTTGCCTATGGTGATCATTTTCAAATCCGATTGCAGCGCCTGTATCCAGAATACAAGCGTGTGAGCGGTAAACAGGTTGGGCAGAGCTATAACAATTTGTTCACGTTATTGAAACAGCTGCCATTGCGGGTCATCAATCGGAGCAGCTCTATTGAGGCGGGTAATGCACTGCTGGAGCAGGTATCACACCTGGGTATCGAAGTCATATATAGTCATGACATCGGGCAGGACGATCTGAATTTGCTGTTGGTGGATGATGCTGAGCGCTATAAAGATGGCGAACCTGACCCCTACAAAGAAGCCCGAAACACATATCCGGACGCCGTGATCCAGTCATGCGTGCCGGAAAGCTTGCCAGTCAAAGGCTCACATGTTGTCGAGGTGCTGCTCAAGGAGCTGATGATCAAGCATGAGATTCAGCAACGAAGGTTGGTGATGGACTACCCTTGGCTTCCCTCCGACCCTTTGTTCATTACCTCGGTCAGACCCGACGATAACCGCGAGAAAGAATGGCCCATGTTCTCTGGTAGCGTCACTGAGGGTGCGCTGAAGTTTGAAACACTGCCACCGGACATGAAGATGCTTATCAGGGAAAATCTGAGTGAGCCTCAACGCAAGTCGGTTTTTGAAGGATTTGCCCGAGCCGACCTTGTTTTCTGGCCGACAACCGGGGACGCGCTGATAGTGGAGGATACCCAAGCGGTCTGTCTGCCTGACGAGCCGACAATACATGAACTGGTCCGTGAACTGGACCATGCCGCCCAACAGGGCGTGCCGCCCTCGCTAGTCTGTGCTTACCGCACAAAGATACCGTTGGGCAAGGTCAGCGAAGCTCTGGGCTCTATTCTTGGCACCCACGGTGACCCGGTTCCGGTAGCTGCATTTCGCAGTCTGCCCTACCGCGGTCGGGACGCCATGGGGTTCTATGACTTTTTAAAAGTGCAGGGTTACAGGGTGAAAGCGTCGATGCAGGCAAAGGATTCGGGACCCTTGGCCATGACCTCCGGGATCTGGATTGATCGGGAGAAGGCCATGTATGCCGTGGGCAGTCCGGATTCAGCACAAAGGGATCAGGAGAACTTCAATCACATTTACCGTGTGGAGAGTAACGGTATTGAGGTGCCTGAGTGGTTCTGGAGCTCGCTGGAAGTTTGGCATATCCGGCATCGAGGGATCACTGTCCAGCCATACTTTTTCAAGCACGTCAGGGAGTTTGCCGAGCGAGAATGTAAAAATATGGTCTTTGCTTGGCAACACCGCCTGAGTTGCAGGCCTATCACTTGAGTTCGAATGACACAGAGGGCCTATGACAGGCTGCTGGATCTGGTCCATTCCGCACTGTTACAAGATCGCGGCGGTACAGAGTTGACCTGCCGACGTCTCCCCGTCTTCAGTAGCAGCTGGCTTTAGAGTCCTGGGTCAATGTAACGGCTTTCGAGGCCAGTTGCTCGGCATAGGCAGATGAGGTTAGCCCACCAAGCCCTTTCTTCGGTCTCTCTTCGTTGTATTCCCTACGCTAGGACTCAATCACTACCTTGGCCTGCGGCAGGCTGGTGAACCAGTGTTCGTTCAGGCATTCATCACGAAAGCGCCCGTTAAACGTAAGCGTATGGGGAATACACCTTGCGCTGATCAACCCGGCATCCACCGATGCGGCAGTAGTTGCTCGATCTCGCTAGCCTTCTGCGTCGGTAACCGCGTTAGCACGTCCTTGAGGTAGGCGTATGGATCA
>Ga0194136_1001850_pt1 | contig 10417 bp, 7 predicted proteins | sample TARM_MetaG_T3A_1_FD_134023 | JGI IMG/M metagenome (GOLD analysis project Ga0194136, IMG submission 134023) | Freshwater microbial communities from Pennsylvania, USA, analyzing microbe dynamics in response to fracking - TARM_MetaG_T3A_14 (version 2) | ecosystem: Environmental > Aquatic >...
TACTATGACTTTAAAGGAATATTTCAAAGACTCTATTTGGTTTCATCATTTCTTCTTTGTGACAGTGGATAAAAGTGCTGAAGCTGTTCAGCTGACCAAAGAAGAAAGTGCACTAGGACATAGTGTCGTGTTTAAGCCCATCGATGAGGTATTAGAACTATTGCAAAATCATCAAGGCAATCATCCTCATGCGGCTAATATTCATCAGAGAGAATTTCTCGGTTTAATCCATTCTTTATAATATAAGAGGCTGAAAAAGCCTCTTTTCTAATGCACAAGATTAGTTTTAGTATACTAGTTTACAAATTAGTCGAATGTGTTATAATTAAACAGGATTTAATCTTAGGAGGTAAATATTATTATGGCAAAAATTGATAAACTACAAGATTCTCGTGTGAGAATTGAAATCGAGGTAACACCTGAAGAATTTGAACATGGACTTGATCATGCATTTGATAAAGTCAAAGATGAAGTTGAAATCAAAGGCTTTAGAAAAGGCAAAGTAACACGTAAAATCTATGAACAACATAAAGGGGTAGAATCACTTTATGAAGAAGCCCTTAATCACGTGATTGGTGAAACGTATTACAACGCAATTATGGAAAACGAACTTCAAGTGGTTGCACAACCTAAAATCGACTTAGACATTACAACTGTAGAAAAAGGGAAAACTTTTACGTTTACAGCAACTGTAGCTGTTAAACCTGATCTAACACTTGGTGAATACAAAGGCTTAGAGTATGAAGAACCAAGTGATGAAGTAACTGAAGAAGAAGTTGATGTTGAAATTAATAAATTACTCGGACAAAATGCTGAGTTAATTGTTAAAGAAGACGGAACTTTAGAAGAAACAGATACTGCAGTATTTGATTTTGATGGGTATGTAGATGGTGAACCTTTCGAAGGCGGAAAAGCTGAAAATCACGAATTAGTGATTGGAAGTGGACAATTCATTCCTGGTTTTGAAAAACAAATGGTTGGGATGAAAGCTGGAGAGAAAAAAGATGTTGTTGTAACATTCCCAGAAGAATACCAAGCAGAGCATTTAGCAGGAAAAGAAGCAACATTTAAAGTAACTTTACATGAAATCAAAGAAAAAGAAGTGCCTAACTTAGATGATGACTTTGTAAAAGAGTTAGACCGTGAAGGCATTGAAACGGTTGAACAACTTAAAGAAGATACGCTAAAAACATTAAAACAACAAAAAGAAGAAGCCAATAAAAATGCTGCTGTTGATTTTGCTGTAGATACAGCAAGTAAAAATGCAGAAGTAACGTTACCTGAAGAGATGATTGTTGAAGAGAAAAACCGTATGATGGATAATACTAAACGTCAAGCGCAACAATATGGTTTAGAACTTGAACAATATTTACAATTCTCAGGCATGACAATGGAACAATTTGAAAGTCATTTAATGAACGATGCAGAACGTTCAATCCGTTATAATCTAACCTTAGAAGCGATTGCAAAAGAAGAAGGCATCAAAGCTGAGGAAGATGAAATTGACGCAAAATATGACGAACTTGCTAAACAATACAACATGGAAATCGAACAAATCAAATCTCAAGTCAACCCACAAGCTGTCGCACAAGAAGTTGCGATGAAAAAAACGATTGATTTCTTAGTTGAAAATTTAAAAACGAAATAAATAGTGATAAACACTTCTTCGGAAGTGTTTTTCTTTAGAAAGAAGGCTTGCCATGATTAAACTTGCGGTTTTTGATTTAGATGAGACTATTCTTACAACCGATAAACAACTAACTGACAATACATTACGTGCAATCTTTGCATTAAGAGACAAAGGCGTTAAGGTAACCATTGCAACAGGAAGAGCCTATGAACTCATGAAACCTTACGCTGAAATGCTAAAAATCACAGAACCAATCATTATTAATAATGGGGCTGTAGTTAAAGATTTACGTACGCTTAAAAACGTATATGAAAAAACGATTGATCACGACGCATTACTGACGATGATGAACTATGCTAAAAGCCATGATGATACGTTTGCACTCTTTGCAGAATCAGGCTTTTACGGACCAGAAAGTGAACGGTTAGACTTTTACCGTGCATTCAACAAGACCTACCCTAGTGCGAACATTCCAATCCATGTTGAGGAAGACATTAAAAAACTGAGTGCACTCGATGTTTATAAATTGTTTGTAGTCATTAATGATGAAGAACGCTTTAAAACCACTTATCAATCAATGAAAGCAACCCTCAACGCCCATGTTACTCAGAGTATGACAGGCTTTTTGGATATTTTACCTAAGGGGACTAATAAAGGCGAAGCATTAGATGTTCTGCTTAAACACTATGGGTATAGCAAAGATGAAGTCATAGTCTTTGGTGATAACGACAATGATTCTGAAATGTTAGAGCGTATTCCCTTTTCATTTGCAATGAAAAATGCTACAATTAAAGCAAAAAACAGCGCAACATTTATAACACTTGATGAAAACAATCAAGAAGGTGTGGCTAAAACCCTCGACAATCTTGAACGTTTTATAAAAATAAAAGAAGGTGAAAATAATGAGTGAAAAAACATTAAAAATTACAGATGAGGCTGGAATGCATGCAAGACCTGCTTCAAAACTAGCACAAGCTGCTTCAAATTACGACAACACGATTGAACTTACGTATAATGGAAAAACTGTCGACATGAAAAGCATTATGGGTGTGATGTCACTTGGTGTCCCACAAGATGCTGAAGTCACAATCTCAATTGATGGAGATGACAGTGATAAGGTTTTAGAAACAATCATTAAAGAAATGATTGAATTAAACTTAACAGAAGCGTAAAAGTGTGTTGATAAAAACACACTTTTTTTCTATATTAATTGGCAGAGTTTTGCTTTTTTAGTATAATAGATGAAGAGTCAAAAATAACAAGGCTTATAAATTGAAAAAATGCCTAAAATAAGGTATATTTATAGGTATACTAGATGTTTAAAAAGAGGTGAAATAGTATGTTTGATAAAATGAAAAAAACGACAGGTCAATTACCTGGTGTTGCTCTACGTGGAATGGCACCATTTCCTCATACAGACGTTCGTTCCGAAGTTGGTCGCGGCATTTCAAAGGCTGCGCTTTTAGAGTCAGAACGTAATCATGATTCATTAATATTTTTATTAATTCAAAAAGATCAAATGGTGGAATCACCTGGTGAATCTGATTTTTTAAGTTATGGGATTGTTGCTAAAATAGGCATTAAAATTAAATTACCAAACGGAAATTTTAAAGTGAAGTTTGATCCTGTAATGAGGGCTGAGTTATCTGGGATTGTTCATACAGACAATCACTTATTGGTAGACTTTGAAACACGTCCTGCTTATCAAGACGATGTTGATCAAGAAATTGCTTTATTGAGAATGATTTCAAAACAAGTTATGGAAAATGCGCAAGCATTATTTAATAACCCTAAACAAAGTTTAGAGATTATTCAATCGGGACAATCTACGGATAAAATTATTGATGTATTAGCAAGTAACTTAAAAATTTCAGAAATGAATAAATTTAAATACATTCAAACCGCATCAATTAACGAACGTTTAAACTATCTTTTACAAGATATTGAGAAAGAACGTCATATGACTGAAATAGAAGATAAGATTAACCGTACTGTTAAGAAAAACATTGATGAAAATCAACGTGAATATTATTTAAGAGAAAAGTTACGTGCGATTCAAGAAGAATTAGGGGACAAGGTTAAAAAAGAAAGTGAAATTGAACTGCTTAGAAAACAAATCCTTGATAAAAAAATGCCTGATCACATTGAGGAAAAAGCATTATATGAGTTATCTCGTTATGAAACACTACCAGCATCAAGTGGTGAAAGTGGTGTTATTAGAACGTATTTAGATTTCCTTATTGAACTGCCTTGGCATGAAACAAGTGAAGATGAAACAGATATTAATAAGGCTGAAGCTGCGCTTGAAAAAACACATTTTGGCTTAGAAAAAGTCAAAGAGCGTATTGTTGAGTATTTAGCTGTTAAATTATTAACCGGTAAAAACCCACAAACGATTTTATGCTTAGTAGGCCCACCTGGTGTTGGGAAGACATCTTTAGCACAGTCTATTGCAGATGCGCTTGGAAGAGCTTTTGTAAAACAATCACTTGGTGGAATTAAAGATGAATCCGAGATTCGTGGGCACAGAAGAACCTATTTAGGCGCTTTACCTGGTCGTATTTTACAAGGTATGAAAAAAGCTAAAGTAATGAATCCTTTATTTTTACTTGATGAAATTGACAAACTTGGTAGTGATTACAAAGGAGACCCTAGTGCAGCAATGCTTGAAGTTCTTGACCCTGAACAAAATGCACGCTTTAGTGATCATTATTTAGAAGACCAATATGATTTAAGCCAAGTGCTCTTTATTTCTACAGCGAACTATCTTGGAAATATTCCTGCACCACTGCGTGATCGTATGGAAATCATAGAACTTTCAAGTTACACTGAAATTGAAAAGTTTAATATCGCTAAAAAACACTTGATTCCAAAACAATTAAAAACCCACGGGTTAGATGAGAAAAAACTTGTGATAGATGATGAAGCAGTTATGCAAATGATTCGTAACTACACAAGAGAAGCAGGGGTTAGACAGTTAGACCGCTTATTTGGATCAATTGTACGTAAAGCCATTAAATCAATTTTAGGGGACAAACGTAAATCTGTCCATGTAACAGACGAGAATTTAAAAGATTATTTAGGCAAAGCAAAATTCTCAAACCGTATTGCGGACAAAGAAGATCAAATTGGCGTGGCAACTGGACTTGCTTATACGCAATTTGGTGGTGACACACTTCCTGTAGAGGTTGCTTACTATAAAGGTAGCGGAAAACTTAGTTTAACAGGTCAACTTGGCGATGTCATGAAAGAATCCGCACAAGCGGCACTCTCTTATGTTCGTGCTAATAATGATAAATATGGTATTGATAAAGATATCTTTGATGCAATTAATGTGCATATTCATGTCCCTGAAGGGGCGATTCCAAAAGACGGTCCAAGTGCGGGTGTCACGATTGCTGCTGCACTAATCAGTGCTTTAACAAAACGTAGTATCGATCATGAAATTGGAATGACCGGTGAGGTTACCTTAAGAGGCCGTGTATTACCGATTGGTGGCCTTAAAGAAAAAGCAATTGCGGCGCACCGTAGCGGCTTGAAAAAAATCTTAATTCCAAAAGAGAACGAACGTGATATTGACGATATTCCTGATGAAGTAAAAGACGGATTAGAAGTAATTATTGTTGAAAATATTGACGATATCATTAAACATTCATTAAAATCTTAATCATAAAGGCATCCAGTGGATGCCTTTTTTAAGCATCAAATAAAGGGTTGTCCGTTAATCAACGTAACGCGATAAACATGGATTGAATGCATAATACTCTACCCTAAAATGACAAAAGATAAACAGTGCATTATCTAGCGAGTTAACGATTATGTTTGAGATTGTAGCTATGCCATGTATAAAACCCTAAAACGTAAATTTTATCAAATGATTAGAGTGTTAATACTAGTTTTTTAAGATGATTACTGTTATAATGACATAGTTAAATTTCCTTTGAAAGGAGAATGAACATGATTATAAAATCAGTAGAAAAACCAATTACAGTAGTTGAACCAAAAGATTATCCAGAAGCTAGCTTAAAAGAATTTGTTTTTATTGGACGTAGTAATGTCGGTAAAAGCAGTTTTATTAATACATTATTGGGTCGTAAAAATTTAGCGTATACTTCGCAAAATCCTGGAAAAACCCAAACGATTAATTTCTATAAAGTGAATGAGCGTTTTTATTTTGTGGATGTGCCTGGTTATGGTTATGCGCGTGTTAGTAAAAAACAACGTGAAGCCTTTGGGGAAATGATTGAAGCGTACTTAACGACTAGAAATTCATTAGAACATGCTTTTTTACTTATCGATATGCGTCATAAGCCAACAGAAGATGACGTGTTAATGGCAAATTACCTTAACCATTTCCAAATTCCTTTCACTGTCATCGCTACAAAAGCGGATAAAATCTCAAACAATAAAATTGTTTCACATCAAAAAAGTATTAGAAAACAATTAAATTTAACACAATACACAGAAATTATTCCGTTTTCAGCGGTTAAACGTTTAAATCGTGAGAAGGTATTAGAAAAAATCGCATCATTCCTATAGTAAAGCTATTGAATAACGCTTAATGTTTTGCTATACTATCAATAACTACAATGAATAGGAAGAGTAAATAATAGGTTTTTTAAAGAGAGCTGATGGGTGGTGTAAATCAGTAAAAATCATTATTGAAGGTAGCCTAGGAGTAACTTAAATGAACTATAGTAGTTTAAGTCGTTGGCGGCGTTAACGCATTGAGCGCTTTTTAATTAAAGAATCAAGGTGGTACCGCGGCTAGTTCGTCCTTATTGTTAAAATAAGGGCTTTTTTTATTAGAAAAGGAGAGTATGACATGGAACTTGAAAAAAAATATAATCATTTAGAAGTTGAAAAAGACAAATATCAAAATTGGGTAAAAAAAGGCTACTTTAAAAGTGGTGATTTAAGCAAAGAACCTTATACAATCGTGATTCCACCGCCTAATGTTACAGGTAAACTTCACTTAGGGCATGCTTGGGATAATACATTACAAGATATTATTATTAGACGTAAACGTATGCAAGGCTATGATGCGCTTTATTTACCTGGAATGGATCATGCGGGAATTGCAACGCAAGCAAAAATTGATGCTCGCTTAAAAGAACGTGGCATTAGTCGTTATGAAATCGGTCGTGAAAAGTTTTTAGAAGAAGCTTGGAAATGGAAAGATGAATATGCAGAATTTATTCGCTCTCAGTGGGAAGCTCTAGGGATAAGTGTGGATTATGATAAAGAGCGTTTTACCCTTGATGAAGGATTAAACGACGCTGTTAATCATGTATTTATTAAGCTTTATAATAAAGGATTAATTTACCGAAAAGAACGTATTATTAATTGGGATGTTGAAGCAAAAACGGCACTTTCAAATATAGAAGTCGATCATATTGAAATCGAAGGGGCTTTTTATTACTTTAAATATATGTTAGAAGATCAAAGTGACTTTTTATTAATCGCAACAACGCGTCCTGAAACAATGTTCGCCGATACCGCACTTATGATTCATCCTGAGGATGAAGTCCGTAAGCATTTTGTCGGTAAAAAAGTCTATATACCAGGTACAGATACTTTGATTCCTGTTATTGAAGATGATTATGTCGACCGTGAATTTGGGACAGGCGCTGTAAAAGTCACACCAGCGCATGATCCTAATGACTTTTTAGTAGGAGAAAGACATAATCTTCCAATGCCTTCATGTATGGAAGAAGACGGACTCATGAATAGTATGGCTCATAAATATGAAGGTATGGACCGTTTCGCATGCCGTAAAGCTTTAGTGAAAGATTTACAAGAAGATGGACTATGTACTAAAATTGAAAAGATAAGACATAGTGTTGGGCATAGTGAAAGAACTGGGGTTGTTGTAGAACCAAGATTATCGATGCAATGGTTTGTCGATATGAAACCTTTAGCCGATCAATCTTTAGCTGAATCAACCGCTCAATTTGTGCCATCACGTTTTGAAAAAATCTTTAAAGGTTGGATGGAAAATATTCAAGATTGGTGTATCTCTAGACAACTTTGGTGGGGTCACCGTATTCCAGCTTATTATAAAGGTGATGATATCTATGTTGGAACGAATCCACCTGAGGGTTATGTTCAGGATGAAGATGTCTTAGATACATGGTTTTCTAGTGCCTTATGGCCATTTTCTACACTTGGTTGGCCAGAAGAAACCGCTGACTTCAAACGATACTACCCGACTCAAACCATGGTTACAGGGTATGACATTATTTTCTTTTGGGTTGCACGTATGATTTTTCAAGGGATAGAATTTACTGAACAAACACCATTTGAACACGTCTTAATTCACGGATTAATTCGTGATGAAGAAGGACGTAAAATGAGTAAATCACTTGGTAACGGTGTTGATCCAATGGACATTAAAGAGCGTTATGGAATCGATACTTTACGTTATTTCCTAACAACCAATAGTGCACCAGGACAAGATCTACGTTTTGAAATTGAAAAAGTAGAATCAAGCTGGAATTTTATCAATAAATTATGGAATATTGCACGCTTTATCTTTATGCACGTTGAAGATTTAGAAGATAATGCTGAAATTGTTCAAGAACAGTTAACGCTTGAAGATAAATGTATTTTAGATCGTTTAAACACAACCATTAGTGAAGTCGACCGTAATTATGAAAAATTTGAATTCGGTGAAGCAGCTAAAGCCCTTTATACATTTAGTTGGGATGAGTTTGCTGCTTGGTACATTGAAATTGCTAAAATTCATTTATTTAAAGAAGACGATACACAAAAACAAAATACTAAAGCCGTCATGCTTCATGTATTCAAGAATATTATTAAAATGCTGCATCCATTTATGCCGTTTGTCACTGAAGAGATTTATCAAAACATGCCGACAAAAGATGCTGAGAGTATTATGGTAAGTACATGGCCGGAAATGGATGAACGTTTTGTTGATGCCAAAAGCACAAAAGCTTTTAACGATGTGAAAGCTTTAATTACCAAAGTAAGAAACATTAGAAATGAATATCAAGTGAAACCTTCTAAGCCAATTAATATATTTGTACAGGCAAAAGCGCAAACCATTGAATTATTTGAAAAAGAACGCTATATTCTAACCAAATTTATGAATCCTGAAACCCTAGAGATCAAACAAGAAGTGAATCTTGATGAAGAGGTAATCAGTAGTGTTCATGCGCATTTCACGCTTTATCTCCCCCTTGGAAGTCTTATTGATTTAAAAGAAGAACTCAACAACCAAGAAAATGAACTTTCAAGATTAACTCAAGAGATTAAACGCGCTGAAGGGATGCTAAGTAATCCTAAATTTGTAGAAAAAGCCCCACAATCAAAAGTTGATGATGAGCGTAAAAAATTAGAAGAGTATAAAAACCAATATCAAGCAGTTGAACGCCGTATTAAGGATTTAAAGAAAAATGTTTAAAACACTTAAAGAAGGGCAAGTTTGGATAGAATCTGTCCAAAAGTTTGGAGATAAGTATGATCTCACAAGAATGCATTATGCTTGTGAAATGCTTGGTCATCCTGAGAAGGCCTTTAAAAGCATTCATATTGGTGGGACTAATGGTAAAGGGTCCACATTAACCTTTTTAAAACACATCTTACTTGAAGCAGGCTATAGTGTAGGGACTTACACCAGTCCTTACATTGTCCATTTTAACGAACGAATCACCTTAAATAACCAGCAAATTGAAGATGATACATTACTCCAATATATTAACGAAATCTATCTACTACAAGAAACCTATAAAGATAAATATAATGATCAAATCACATTTTTTGAACTTGTAACACTCATAAGTTTTATGTATTTTAAAGACACGCAGCCTGATATTGCCTTAATTGAAGTCGGGCTTGGTGGAACACTTGATGCAACCAATGTAATTACACCACTTGTTAGTGTCATTACAACGATTGGATTTGATCATATGAATGTCCTTGGCAATACGCTTGAAAGTATTGCGGGGAATAAACTGGGTATTGTGAAAGATTCAGTACCCTTAATTGCTGGTATTACACAAAAAGAACTTTTTCCACAGTTTAGTTCGCATGCAAAACTACATGATGCACCCCTAACATTTTTAGCCGATTATCCCGTGGAGCCTATGCATTTAGGGATGCCTTCAACATTTACCTTTTTAGAACAAGATTATAAAATGCATATGGTAGGTGTCCATCAAGTGGCCAATGCAAAACTTGCATTATTAGCCGCTAATACACTCACTCATTATTATGAAGAATTTTCAGTTCCTGAAAAAGCAAAAAAACAAGGCATTGAACATGCCTTTTGGCCAGGACGATTTGAAGTGTTTGGTAATGTAATTTTAGATGGAGCCCATAATCCTGAAGGGTTAAAAGCTTGTTTGGAGACTGTGAGTGCCTATTTTAAGAATAAAAAAGTCATTTCATTATTTACCGTCATGCAAGATAAAGATTATGAGCCTATGTTAAAAATGTTAGAAGATAAAGTTGATGAAATTATTTTTACTGAAATACCTTATCCAAGATGTGAACTTGCTGAAGTCTTATTAAACAAATCAAACCACTCAAAAAAACAAGCGATTAAAAATTATGAAGAAGCATTTAATCGTGCGAAGCCTAAGACAAGCGATGAGTTGTTAATTGTAACAGGCTCACTGTATTTTATTAGTGCTATCAGAAAACTCCTAAGTTAGAGGCTGTAATGAAATAGAAAAATAACTAAAGCCACTATAAAACGAAAAAACCGGACTCGAAAGAGCCGGTTTTTTGGTATAATTAGGGTATGAACATTACACCTAAATA
>Ga0194136_1001865_pt1 | contig 10378 bp, 8 predicted proteins | sample TARM_MetaG_T3A_1_FD_134023 | JGI IMG/M metagenome (GOLD analysis project Ga0194136, IMG submission 134023) | Freshwater microbial communities from Pennsylvania, USA, analyzing microbe dynamics in response to fracking - TARM_MetaG_T3A_14 (version 2) | ecosystem: Environmental > Aquatic >...
TGCGAAGATGGCTGGCTTTCACGCGGAGCAGTAGCACGCTCCCAGGCGGCATCTTCTTCCGCCTTACCGGTCTGCCACAAGGCCGCTGCGGTTGCGATAGTCGCCATCAGCCCAGCAATCGCAATCAGAATTTTGGTATTGGTATTCATTGCTCACTCCTCAAAACAGGTCATTGGCCTGGATCGGCTGCTGGCTATCAGGGTTGTTATCACGCGGGGCAACTGCGCGATGCCAGGCAGAATCGTCCTCTGCCTGCCGGTCCACCTGACCACCTACATGGCTGGCCTGTAGCTGAATTTGAGCCATTTGGAGCTGCCGGAGCTTCTGGAGCTGTTCCACCTGCATGGCAGCGATAGAGCCCCCCGCCTGGAGCAGTTGCTTAGTACCTGCTGCACTTTCCATTTGCGCTTCAATGGTGCGAAGCGCGGAGTCTTCCCGGTCAAACTGCTGGGCCTGGAGACCAGCCGCCCGAAGTGCCCCGCGCACGCTGTCATGGTTAGATTGAGACCAATCCCGGTACCGCTCTGCCAATGCATCATGGTTGCCCTGCTGGCGTTGCGCGTAGTATTCAAAGTCGCGGTATTCTCGCTGATAGTCTTCGTCGATCTGCCCAGAGCTATAAGCCACAGCCCGACCGGTGGCCACGATGCTGGCCAGCGCCTGGAGATCCGCCAACGCTTGTTGCTTGATGTGGTTGGGCAGGTTACGGAAGTTCTCATACATAATTTCATACTGCCGAATTTGGTAGGCCAGGTTTTCCGCTTCCTTGATGGCTATATCCAGCAACTCGGCATTGTTCAAAAGCTGCGTTATTTCCGTAGCCCCACCAGTCAGGCCGCCGCCACCAGAAAAAGCGGGAGGTGACACAGTAAAAGTCGCAATTAATAAAAAAGTAGCCGCTTGCTTAAACATCGTTTTTCTCCTTGATGTACTTCCTTACGTAAACAGAGAACTGGTTGTATTTAATTTGGAGCTCACCCTTCTTGTGCAGAAGAGACCAAACATCCATGGCGGTATAACCTTGATTCAAGGCTTCCTCTATCTCTTCCATATGTTTCAAGAAAACAACTTTCCCGCTGCCCAGTGAACTTTTCTTTTTGGCAGCATTAAGTTCTTCCAACAATCCCATAGGCGTAATCCTCGTGTCACACCACTGGGATGATAAATGCCGGGGGCGATTCGAGCACTTACGACATATCGTAAGTTATTGAACGAAAAGAGGTTGCGTCACATTAGCGACACAATAAGGACACATTAGCGACAGTGCAGGGACACTTTAGCGACACTCGTAGAGTGATGGTTATCAATCTGTCTTTTTATATTGATAAATATTCTATATTGCAGAAGTTTATTGGCCTGATTGCCTTTTTTTGGTGAGTGTGTCCGTAGGTCGTCGCTATAAGGTCGCGTTGTATGCGGGCAGGATAGGTATTTGCTATACCGCCGCAAGCGTCGGCCCAGCAAATCCATGAACTTACTCGCCCTGACGGGCTCGACGCTATCCTGCTATCCGAGGGGGAATACCGCTGCCGCGTCACACCTTGTTATGGTGCAGTCAAGCTCATACAATGAATGCATTGAATGCAACGGGAGTCGCTTCCAATGGCCATGCTGACTGTTCGCAACCTTCCTGATGAGGTACACCGCGCCTTGCGCGTCCGTGCAGCTCTGCATGGGCACAGCATGGAGGCCGAGGTACGCGAGATCCTGGAGGCTGCTGTAGCACCCGAGGGGCGGGTCAAGCTGGGCTCTCTGCTGGCCGACATAGGTAAGCAGGCCAAGCTGACAGACAACGAGTTTGCCGTGTTTGAGCAAGTCCGTGACAAGACGCCAGCCAAATCGGTGAACTTTGAATGATCCTGCTCGACACCAACGTCATCTCCGAGCCACTGCGCCGGGAGCCAGAGCCTGGTGTTATCGAGTGGATCGACGCACAGGCTCTGGAAACCCTCTACCTGTCCGCCATCACAGTGGCAGAGCTACGGTCGGGCATTGCCCTGCTTCCGGCAGGAAAGCGCCGTACCGGCTTGCTGGAGAACCTGGAGCGGCGGGTACTGCCACTGTTTGCTGGGCGCGTACTTTCGTTTGATCTCCCCTGCACCCAAACCTACGCCGAACTTATCGCCAAGGCGCAGAACGCGGGGCTGGCGATTGCTGCCGCTGATGGTTTTATTGCTGCTACGGCGGCAGCCAATGGCTTTGCGGTGGCCACACGGGATACCAGCCCTTTTGAGGCAGCGGGTGTAACGGTTATCAACCCATGGAAAGAATAAGCCCCATGCCGCCCACGAATAGCAGAACCAAAAGAATTAGGAGCCGTTAGTGTCACGACTGACCGATTTGATTGCCAAGGCAAAAGCCAAAGACGCGGCGTTAGGGGCCGAGCTGGATCGAGAGTTCAAAATGCTGTCGTCACGGTTACCCTTCGGGCTGAGCTTCGAGCGTCATAGCCCGGAAGCGGTAGAATTGCCGCTGCGACCGATTCGGAAGGGTGACAAGGTACGCGTATTGCCGGAGCGTGGCTCCACCAAGAAAGGCGATCAGCGGCTATGGCAGGTGAAGAGCATCCAAAGAGCTAAGAAGTTCGCTGTTTTGGAGTTACTGGGTGCCGAAGAGAGCGAAACGCAAACCGTGGCGCTGGATGACTTGGTGGTGGTAGCCGAGTTCCGCGACACCATCTATCCAGGGCTAGTCAGTACGGGCAAGGTACAGCGTGGGGGAGACAAGCCATGCCATACAGTCATTAATGGTGAAAACTACCATGCCCTGAAAGCACTGACCTACACCCATCGCGGCAAAGTGGATGCGATCTATATAGACCCACCCTACAACACCGGGGCGAAGGACTGGAAGTATAACAACGACTATGTTGAAAGCGATGATCAATATCGTCACAGCAAATGGTTGGCCATGATGGAGCGCCGCTTATTAGTGGCGAAAGAGCTGCTGAATCCGGTGGATTCAGTGTTAATAGTTGCGATTGACGAAAAAGAATATTTGCGGTTGGGTTTGTTGTTAGAGCAAACCTTTCCAGATGCGCGCATTCAGATGGTGACTGCTGTTATCAATCCTCGCGCTGGCGTGGCGAGGCCTGATGAGTTTACGCGAACTGAAGAGTATCTATATATCGTCCAATTTGGCTCGTCGAGTGTGTTGGCGGCCCCAATGTCGGGGGAAGAGGTTCCTGTAAAGAATACTTCCCCGATATGGTTTTCTCTCATGAGAACTGGATCGAATAGTTCACGAGAAGCTCGACCAAATTTGTTTTATCCGATATGGGTAAGATCCGATGGCTCTTTGCACTCAGTAGGCGAGACAATTCCGTTGGGCGCTGACAGAGAAGAGGTAAAACCTCCATCCCCGGATGTCAGTGCCGTTTGGCCTATTCGTCCGGATGGTTCTGAGAATACTTGGCAACTTGGCTCAGTATCAGTTCGTGCTGCATTTCGAGAAGGCTCTGCTCGGCTTAATGTCTCTGGGACACGATTTACAGTAAATTATCTTAGGGCGGCTGAAAAACGTCGCATTGAAAATGGTGAGATTGATGTTCTTGGGAAGGATGAGTCAGGCGCGCTGATCCTTCGCCATAGGGAAGGGGCTGTTCGATTAACAAGGCCGCGAACAGTCTGGACAAGTCCCGCTCATGACGCCGGTTTGTATGGCTCGACATTGCTGCGCTCGTTAATTCCGAATAGAAAATTTCCCTTTCCGAAATCGCTCTATGCTGTCGAAGATGCACTTCGTTTCTTTGTGGCCAAAAAATCCGAAGCCATAGTTCTCGACTTCTTTTCGGGTTCAGGTACCACGGCCCACGCTGTAATGCGCCTGAATAAGCAGGATGGTGGGCGCCGCCAGTGCATTTCAGTAACAAATAATGAGGTTGCCGCTGACGAGCAGAAAGCATTGCGTAAAGAAGGCTTAAGGCCTGGCGATCCGGGCTGGGAAAAATTAGGCATCTGCGACTACATCACCAAACCCCGCGTTGCTGCGGCTATCACCGGGAAGATACCGGACGGTGAGCCGATTAAGGGAGATTACAAGTTTACTGATGAATTCCCTATGTCGGATGGCTTCGAGGAGAACGCCGAGTTTTTCACCTTGACGTATGAAACCCCGTTATCGGTCAGCCACAACCTGGCGTTTAGCCGAGTTGCGCCGCTGCTGTGGTTGCGCGCTGGGGCGCGTGGGCGTCGTATTGAGAAGCTGCCCGCCGATGGATGGGCTGTGGCCGATGCCTATGCACTGTTAAACAACGTGGATGCAGCTACACCCTTTATCGAGGCACTGACCCAGGTGGATGGGTTACGCATTGCCTATATCGTTACCGACGATGACCGCCGCTTCCAGGCAATCGCCAAGCGGCTGCCCGATGACGTTGAGCCGGTGCGCCTGTACGAGTCATATCTCACCAACTTCAGCTTCACCAACGGAGAGTAACGGATGAAGTTCACGCTCAAAGACTATCAACGCGACGCCGTCCGCGACTCCTTGAATAACCTGGGCAAGGCTCGCCGCCTTTGGCATGGCGAGGCCGACAGGACTGCGTTCTCGCTTACAGCGGTAACTGGCGCGGGTAAAACGGTAATGGCTGCTGCCACGTTCGAGGCGCTGTTTCATGGTGACGATGAGTTCAGCTTTGATGCCGACCCTGGCGCAGTAGTAATCTGGTTCAGCGATGACCCATCGCTGAATGAGCAGACGCGCTTTCGCTTCATCGAGGCCAGTGACCGTATCAACTACACCGACCTGGTGGTGGTAGAAAACACCTTCAACAGGCCGAAGTTCCAGGCCGGGAAAATCTACTTTCTCAATACTCAGAAGCTCAGCAAGAACAGCCTGCTGGTGCGTGGTCATGATCCCGAGGAAATGGCAGCCAAGGTGGATGGTACTTTTCCCAACATGCGCCCCGATCTCCGTGCGTACATCATTTGGGACACCATACAGAACACGATTGAAGACCCGGATTTGACGCTGTATCTCGTGCTGGATGAGGCGCACCGAGGCATGGGAACACAGACGGCAGCTAGCCAGAACGCCAAGAGCACTATCGTCCAGCGGCTCATCAATGGCGTGGGCAGCGTGCCCGGCATTCCAGCGGTATGGGGTATCTCGGCCACTGTGGAGCGATTCAACAAGGCGATTGAGTCAGCAGGCAAGCACATCAAGCTGCCCAATGTGGAAGTTGATGCCTCCAAGGTGCAAGAGTCCGGCCTTATCAAAGACACCATCCTGCTGGATATACCGGACAATGTCGGTGACTTCGATACCGTTCTGGTACGTCGAGCAACCGACAAATTGAAAGAGTCCACCGCGGCCTGGGCAGCTTACTCCAAGCAACAGCAGGAAGCCCATGTTGTCGTGCCGTTGATGGTTTTGCAGGTTCCCAACACGCCTGACCCTGATGAAATCGGGCGGGCGCTGGATACCATTTTCGAGCGCTACCCTGAGCTGCCATCTGCCAGCGTGGCGCACGTTTTCGGGGACCACACCACGCAGCGCTTCGGTAACCGCGACGTGCCCTACATCGAGCCTCAGCGAGTCGAGGAGTCAACCTGGGTGCGGGTGCTGATTGCCAAGGATGCAATCAGCACAGGCTGGGATTGTCCGCGAGCTGAGGTCATGGTTTCTTTCCGTGCAGCCAAGGACAAGACCCACATTACGCAGTTGCTGGGCCGTCTGGTGCGTTCGCCACTGGCTCGCCGTATCCCTGGTAATGACCGCTTGAATGCGGTGGACTGCTTACTGCCAAAATTCAATCGCAAGGCTGTAGAGCAGGTTGTTGATGAGTTGACGACCGGCAGCGAGGCGGCAACGCCAGGCCGAGTCTTGATTGACTACATTGAAGTGGTGCCAAATCCCGCTGTTTCGCCTGCCGTGTGGGAGGCATTCGAGGCGTTGCCGTCGCAGACACGCCCGCAGCGTGGTGCCAAGCCTGCTGTCAGGTTGACTGCGCTGGCCCATGAGTTGGCGTCCGACGATATCCTCCCTGGTGCAGGCAGGCTGGCCCATGCCGAAATGCACGCATCCCTGGATAAGTTTCAGGCCGACAACGCAGCCAAGATCAAGGATAAGCGGCAGTCCGTGTTGGTTGTGGACGGCAAGACCGTGAAAGCGGACATGCTGGGCCAGGGGCGCAGCCTGGAACAGTTCTGGGAAGATGCCGACGTGGCGGTAATCGACGACGCCTACCGCCGTGCAGCGCGCATTTTCAGCCCTGCGATTTCCCATTCTTATGTTGACCATTTGGCCAGCCAGGAGGCCGACCGGAATGATGACCCGGAAGCATTCCTGGAAGCCATCGTTGAAGCTCGCGTAACCGTTGCAGGCTTGGGCCTGGTTATGGAGGCACAGGCTTATTTCGATGCCGAGGCGGACAAACTGGCGAAGGCCTGGTTGTCCAAGTATCGGGAGCAGATCAAGGCCCTGAGCGATGATCGAAGGGAATCCTATCGGCAGATCATCGAAATGAGCACGGAGCCGCAAGACGCAGTATTGCTAAAGCCAGAGGCCCGTTATGAGGCGACCAAGGCGAACGAAAACGGCAAGGTGAGAGTCTTCCCGGTCTGGGATAGTCACTTGCTATGCGATCAAGCAGGCAAGTACCCGGCTGATATGAATGACTGGGAACGTACCGTTGTCGAGACTGAATCGGCCAGGCCGGGCTTCACGTCCTGGTACCGCAATCCGCAGCAACCAGGGCAGTCCTCGCTGGGTATCGCCTACCAAGAAGCTGGCCAGTACAAAATCCTGCGCCCGGACTTCATCTTCTTTGCCGAGCAAGATGGCCAAGTCGTCGCGGATATCGTTGACCCTCACGGGCTCCACCTGGCCGATGCATTGCCCAAGCTGCAAGGCCTCGCACTGTATGCTGAGAACCATGCCAGCGCATACCGTCGTATCGAATCGGTGGCCGAGGTGAAGGGCAAGCTCCGTGTGCTTGATCTGAGCAAAGCTGAAGTACGGAAGAAAATCGGTGCAGCAGCAGATGCTGGCAGTTTGTATAGCGACTCTATTGCTGAAGACTATTAGCATTCAACAGACATAAATGGGGTCTATCGTATGTCGGATCAATACACCTATGCTCGTTTTTGGCGTTGCGCCCTCCAGGTTAACCCTGTGAGTTACAACGGTGCATACCGCGGCAATGATCACGGAATGGACGAAGCCGACTATAACCAGGCTTTGCTGGAAAAATGCAAAGCTCTGGACATAAAGGTGATTGGACTAGCCGACCACGGCAGCGTTGATAGTGTCGATACGCTGCGCAATACGTTGGCGCCACATGGCATTGTGGTTTTTCCAGGATTTGAGATCGCTTCTAACGATAAGACTCACTTTGTTTGCCTGTTCTCAGAGGACACAACCAGCCAGCAGTTGGAACGGTATCTAGGAGTGCTGGATCTACTAGATCCAACCGACGGAGTATGCCCCTCACGGCTCAGCTCAGAGCACTTGATTGACAAAGTAGAGGAGCTGGGCGGCTTCATATATGCCGCTCACTGCACACAGGACAGCGGGTTACTGAAGAACCGCCAGAATCATGTCTGGCAGAAACCAAATCTTCGTGCTGCACAGATCCCTGCTTCGATTGAAGAACTCAAAGGCGTTGAGGACGACTTCTATCGCAAGGTGATTCTCAATAAAAACGATAGCTACCGACGCGAACGGCCAATGGCAATCATCAACGCCAAGGACGTAGCCAAGCCCGGTGATCTTGAGCATAGCGGAGCAACCTGTCTGATCAAGATGACGCGGCCTACCTTTGCAGCCTTCAAAGTTGCTTTTCTTGACCCAGGCTCGCGTATTCGTCTGAACTCTCAGCAAGCAGAAAGTCCTGTCGGTGCAATTTTGCACATGAGGGTCTCTGGTGGATATTTGGATGGCGTGGAGGTGGATTTTTCCGAACATTTGAATACCGTCATTGGGGGGCGTGGCACAGGAAAATCGACGCTTCTGGAGTGTCTGCGTTATGCGCTGGAAATCCCCCCGAAAGGTAAGCAAGCTCAGAAGCTTCATCAGGAGGTGATCAAAGAGAATCTTGGCCGTTCTGCAGGGCGAATTGAGCTTAAGGTCGTGTCCTCAGCGCAAAATGGCAGGCAGTATCTGGTTTCACGCCGCTTCGGCGAGCCGCCGATAGTGCGTGATAGCAATGGTGATGTTTCTACATTACATCCCCGAGATTTGCTGCCCGGAATTGATATTTATGGGCAAAACGAAATTTATGAGTTGGCCCAGGACGAAACCAGCCGCCTACAGTTACTAGATCGCTTCCTGCCTGAGGACAGTGATTTTGCTGGGCGCAGTTCCGAGCTGCACAAGCACTTGCAGCATAACCAGCAAAAGCTTGCCAAGGCGCTCAGTGATTACGACGATCTTAAAGCTGAAGTGGAGCGTCTGCCGAAGCTGGAGGAGCAGGTTCAAGGCTTTCAAAACCTCGGCATCCAGGAGAAACTTGCAAAAACATCACTACTGGCACGTGAGCGTCAAATTGCTCAGCGTAGCAATGAAGAAGTGCAACACCTGCGCGATGGACTGACCGCGCTGAACGACAACCTCCCGGACCTTACCTTCCTCAGTGATAAAGCATTGGACGGACTGCCAGATGCCGACCAACTAAGACCCATCCGAGTGATCCTGGATCGGCTCCAGCAAAGCTTTACCAAACATCTTAGAGCGATGGATGAAGAGCTAGCGGAAGGTGACCAGCAGATTAGAACCCAGCTTGCTTTGTGGCAGCAGGCCTTGCAGCGCAACGAACTGGAGTTGGAGAAAGCTTTACGTAGCTTGCCCGCCATGGCGGGGAAGAGCGGCCAAGAGGTCGGTACAGCTTACCAACGTTTGATGCAGGAGATTGAACGCATCAAACCCATGAAGTCGCGACTTTCGAATTTTGAGAGTCTTCGGGACAATTTGCGACAGGAGCGTCGTAACCTGCTTGCGGGATTATCTGACCTGCGAAATCAAAGGACCCAGGCACTGCAAAAGGCTGCCAAAAAGCTCAATAAACGCCTTGAAGGGAAGCTCAAGGTCGATATTGTTCCTGAGGCGGACCGCACGCCGCTAAAGCGATTTCTTATGGACTGTCGCCTGGAAGGCATAGGTGAAAAACGGCTGGCCTGGATTGATGAGCAGGAGATCCTGAACCCGCTTTCCTTGGCGCAAGACATCCAGAAAGGCGCAGCGACACTACAAGTGGATTGGGGTTTTACCCCCACAATGGCGGAAGCGCTTGCGAAGCTTCAACCATCTCAAATTATGGCCTTGGAGGCCCTTGAGTTAGATCATCGAGTTGATATTTTCCTGAATGTCGCGCACGGCAAGGTGGAGCCCGTGTTCAGAGCTCTGAATAGACTTTCTACTGGTCAACAGTGTACGGCTATCCTCCACATGTTGCTGCTGGAGAATGCTGACCCATTGATCATGGACCAGCCTGAGGACAACCTGGATAACGCATTTATTGCTGACCGAATTGTTACCGAGCTGCGAGACGCGAAAACTAGTCGTCAGTTTCTGTTCGCGACCCACAACGCCAATATCCCTGTGTTCGGTGATGCGGAGTGGATTGGTGTTTTTACCGCCTCAGAGAACCAAGGCTCTCTTGGTTTCGAGGCGCAAGGTTCAATTGATGTTCCAGTAATTCGTGATCAAGTTGCAAGCATCTTGGAAGGTGGGCGAGATGCGTTTATCCAGCGAAAGGAAAAATACGAATTTTAGAGGTTTATGTCATGTTGAAGTCAGAATTGCTGGAAATCATCGCTAACGGAGAGAACTCCGGCGTTGAGTTCAAACGGGATGATCTACGCCCAGAACAGTTGGCGAAAGAGATCGTGGCGCTTCTGAACTTCCAGGGTGGGAAGCTGTTGCTCGGAGTGGAAGATGACGGCTCCATCACGGGCATACAGCGTCCAGACTTGGAAATTTGGGTGATGGATACAGTATTTGGCCGATACGTCCACCCGATGACGCTCCCGTTCTACGAGGAAGTGGCACTCGATGATGGCATGCGAGTCGCTGTCATAACTCTGACTCAAGGTACTGCCAAGCCCTACGTAGTCCGCAACAATAACCGTGAGGAGATTTTTGTACGTGTAGGGAGTACATCGCGCTTGGCAACGCGCGAGCAACAAGCCCGTCTATTTGAAAGTGGTGGCATGTTACACGCCGAGATATTGCCTGTATCCGGCACTGACCTTGATGATTTGGATAAAGCTCGTCTGGGCGATTACCTTGTAAATATTGCTGGTGACCAAGAGGAGCCGCAAACCTCCGAAGAGTGGGAGCAAAGGCTGACACCTGATTCCGTGAAGCCAGCGCCGACACTTCCCCTATCACCGCCAGCGAGCATTTTTTGACCGCCGATTCCGTCTCAACCGCTGAA
>Ga0194136_1001873_pt1 | contig 10362 bp, 10 predicted proteins | sample TARM_MetaG_T3A_1_FD_134023 | JGI IMG/M metagenome (GOLD analysis project Ga0194136, IMG submission 134023) | Freshwater microbial communities from Pennsylvania, USA, analyzing microbe dynamics in response to fracking - TARM_MetaG_T3A_14 (version 2) | ecosystem: Environmental > Aquatic >...
AGGCCTCAGCATTTTATTATGGTGATCCCCTGGGCGAAATGCGCCTGGTAAGCAGAGTTTTTGAAATGTAAGGCCTTTGAATAAGACAAAAGGCTGCCTCATCGCTAACTTTGCAACAGTGCCCTCAACATCACTTTCACCTGGCTGAAAGCCCGCTTTTTACTATGACTCTTCTGATGAACTGGCTGTCGCTACTGCAACCCTGAATCTGTCTTGCGGGACCGCTGTCCATAATCATTTTCGCGTAAACGATCGGCTGCCTCTTCAGATTTTGCACGTACATCATCACTGTCAGCATTGTGACGGAGCCAATGATCGGCATTCTGTGGCTGATAATATTCGTGCCCCTGATGGTCAGCGAATGCCTGTCCTGAAAAGAGCGCGCACAAGAGCAGACCGATAATCATCCCTTTTTTGAACATGTACTCACCGGGTTATCTAAGTTTTGTGCGCACTATACATATAGTTCAGTCACGTTACTATTCAGTTTCCCAAACAAAGGTTAAATGAAAAGTATTGTTTATGCTGCCGGATCGTATCTTTCTGAATGGCTGGAAAATTATGCTCTCACCAGGTCAGATTACGGGATGCCCGTTGCTGCATTACGCTCCCCTCCTCATTATCCTAAACGCGATATCCGCGATCTGGCCCCGTCAAGGTGACAACGTAACGCTGCCAAACATGGGGCAAAACTGGCGGAGAAGCGGCTGCAATCACTGGCTAAAGTGAAAAAGTTCTCAGCCAGTTCCAGTGCTTCCTGCCAGATTTCCCCGCCGATCGCTTCAGGTAACGTCGCCGGTCGCAGCGTATTGACTATTTCGCCGCCTGATTTCGGGGCAAACCCCATTGGCAGAATGTCGTAGGCTGGCGCAAGTTGGTATGGGCGGCCATGACTACTGATAAACGACAGGTTACCGTGATGCATGTCGGTATTGCCGATCAGCGTACCAAACGCCCAAAGCCGTGCCGTGTCAATAGCGGCATCTGGATGAACATACCCCTGCTTAACCAGCTCATTAACCAGAATGGGCCATGATTCCCTGGCCCGACCGACAAACTCCGCTTCCAGCGCCCGTAAAGAAAAGAGACCTATACGGCCCAGCGGACCTACGCGGTCGAACCGGGGGATCTCAAGGAAGCGCTGCCCGGCAAAATCAAACACCTCCGTTTCGACGCCCAGTACTTTTAACGCAAGATGTTCGGCCTGTAACAGGTCGCGCCAGCGTTCGCTTATGGGGTTATCGTCCAGAGCCGTAAATTTCACCAGTACATGGCCGCATTCGGTATAGGTGCAAAATTTGGGTTGTTCGCCCCCGGCGGATGAACCCGGCGCCTCACCGGAGCTAACGGCCAACGCCAGCGTGGGATAGCTACTGGCCCGATCAACGGGAACAGGCAGCGGCATTTCGAGGAACTGGTTTCTCGCCTGTTCCCCGATTAATAGATTCCCCACCGCATCGTGTCCATGAGCCAGCAAGGCTCTGATAACATCTGCATCTTTCCAGTCTTCCGGATTAGGAGGCAAACCCAGCCCGGCTGAATATGTTGATGCATAGGCTCGTCCCAGATATCCCTGAGGCCGCATGTCAAATAGCCACCATGGCAGCCCATCACTATGGCGACACACATTGTCAGTCTGCTCCATGACAAATCCGTCCGGATGAACCGGAATGAGTTTGCCCAATGGTTTTACTTGCCCCTCTTCGGTTATGCGGTAAATGGGTGCAGAACTAAAACCGCGAAAAGCGTCGCGCAAGGCATATTGAATAGATGGTCCTGAGCCAATCCGAACGACATCATCACCAAGCGTCTTTAAGGCGCGAGAGGCGGTAGGCTGACTAATACCTAATATATCAGTAAGTTGCCTTGCAGGTGTTGGCCCCTGGCGCAACAACTGGCGTATCATGTCAGATCGGGTTGTCATGGCGTTGAATCGCTTAATGAATAGATAGATGAATAGATAATCTATCAGCTGTTTTGTCGCATGTCACCTTCGCAGGATGTTTCTCTCATGATGTTTTAGGTTGCAGTCCCCCTTTTCTGCTGCTGAGTTATCCGCTGGGCACTGTGGTTTATTCTCCGGGTTGCGGCTTATGGTATTTAGCGAGCCAGATTTTCAGGAGTATGACGATGGCGTTTTACCCGCCAGCGATCGCGCACAGGATGCGCCTTAAACACATTATCGGTGAGATTTCCGGTTTAAACGGGGCTATTACAATATTTCTAACCATTTACAGCTATATGATCTGGCGCAATGTTTTATTTTTTTGTGCAATCAATAATACTATTTCATATTGTATCAGGAATACTGTGAGGCAGAAATCGTGTTCAGAATTCAAAGCTTCAGCCGCACCGATGAAACGCAGTTTTCATTGCTGACCAGTAATGTCAATTTGCTTTATTACGATCTGCCAAAGAATTTTAGCGATGAGTATCGTTCTTATGATTCAGCGCGACTCTGTACGATTATTCAGGGGAGCAAAGGTGTCAGCATCAATAATTCTGAGCGATTCGTCTATAATCATAAACAATTTATTCTGTTACCACCACATTCCATCGTATTTATGTCAATGGCTGAATATACCAGAGCGCTGGTCTATGAATTTAATGATGCGCTTATTGATGAAGTGTACCAGCAAGTGTCTGATATGTTACAGCTCAACATAGTACAGGATATTTCCTATTCGCCGTTTCGGTTGGAGACGCTAACCGATCGGCTCTGTTCCCTGCATCGCAGAACGCAACAGATCATTATGGAAGACGATGTTAACATTGATTTTTTGCTTGGACTGACCAGCCAGGAGATTATCTATGAATTAATTAAGATCAAAGGCTGCCATGAAATTATTTACCATCACCAGAAACACCCAATAAACAAAGCGATTCGCATTATGAACTCTTCTGAAGGTAACCGGATGTCGATCTCTGAAATCGCAGACAGTGTTGGTATGTCGCTATCGTTATTCAGCCAGAAATTTAAAGCCATTACTTCACTGCCCCCCAGAGACTATATAAGAAAACTTCGTTTAAGAAAGTCTATTGAATATTTACAAGAGATGTCCGTCACTGATACTGCCTATGAGCTGGGCTTTGAAAACATATCCCACTATATTAAAATTTTCAAACAAGAATATGGTATAACGCCAAAGCAGTATCAGTTAACAAAGCCGGAAATTCTACCGCTATTCGCCCGCCAATAACATAAGCCGGCGAATAGCGGCGTGACTATTACAGCTGTTGAATACATTCTTCATTGATGGCCGCTACGGTTTCCCGGGCAGCCTTGCCAATCTGTTGCGCCTGAATAGCGGTCAGCGCAATAGTATAGACAATATCGTCTACCAACGCTCCACGCGAAAGATCGTTGACCGGCTTACGCATTCCTTGCAGTACGGGACCGATCGAGACGACATCCGCAGAGCGCTGTACGGCTTTGTATGCCGTATTACCGGTATTCAGATCGGGAAAGATAAGGACCGTGGCATTACCGGCTACAGGTGAATCAGGCGCTTTAGTCTTCGCAACGCTCCCTACTACCGCCGCATCGTATTGCAGTGGGCCATCAATCAGCAGACCGGGACTTTTCTGCCTGGCAAGACGTGTGGCTTCCCGGACCTTATCGACACTACTCCCCTGCCCTGATTCACCCGTGGACCAGGAGATCATCGCGACGCGCGGCTCAATGCCAAATGTCCGGGCGGTTTGCGCCGACTGTATGGCTATATCGGCAAGCTGCCGGGCATCCGGACAGGGATTGACCGCACAATCCCCGTAAACCAGAACGCGATCCGGCAACAGCATAAAAAAGACTGAAGAAACGCCCGCCACGCCGGGCGCGGTTTTAATGATTTGCAAAGGAGGGGTAAGCGTCATGGCTGTCGTATGTTCGGCACCGGATACAAGGCCATCGGCATCATCATTTTCCAGCATCATCGTGCCAAGATAGTTGGGGTCCATTAACTTTTCCCGCGCTTTTGCTTCAGTCATACCTTTTCCTGCGCGTAACGTTATCAGACGGTCAAGATACTGATCCCGGATACTGTCCGGATCGATAATAATGATATTCGTGGATATTTTACATCCCGACTGCTCAGCGATCCGGCGCACTCGCTCTGGTTTACCGAGTAAAATACAGGTCGCCAGACGCCTGGCGGCGCAAATCGTCGCGGCTTTAATCGTCCGGGCTTCCTCCCCCTCCGGCAGAATAATACGCTGCATCGTTCGGCGAGCCATTTCGGTTATAGTGTAGCGAAAGTAAGATGGGCTTTGCGGCAGGCGGCGGTCAGGGGCATGTTTCAACGACTCCAGCCACTCCCAGTCAATATAACTGGCAATATAATGACTGGTATTTCTGATCCTGGCGCTATCGTCTACTGCCAGCCCCGTTTCCATCTCCGCAAGTTTTTGCGACACCTGCCAGCAATCTTTTTTAATACTTAACACCGGCAGCCCGCTTTTCATCGCTTTGCTACATAGACTTTCTATGTTGATAGACACCGGAGGCTGCCCTGTCAGCAACAGCGCGCCGAATTCAATGCCTGCCGTAGCGGCCAAAGAAGCGGAAGCGATAATATCCAGGCGATCTGCGGTTGTGACCAACAGTGCGCCGGGCCGATAATAGTCAACCATATGCGGGAGCGCGTGGCCGCAAAATACAATCTCACGAATCCGTCGAGTCATCATATCGCCAGAATTGATTATTGATGCCCCCAACCGGCGCGCGATATCGACGGTTCGCAATAACGTCAACTCCTTACATGCGGGAATACAGCCTCTGACCTGGATGGCGCCCGTGCTCAGTATCTGAATCACACTACTATTGCTGATATTCACCGCACGGTGTAACAACGCGTCCTGAACAGAACTGGGGCGTCCATCATCGTCCGGCACGATATATTTATTAACGATAACTCCTGAGATTTGTGATTTTAACCCGCGCATCGTGGCATATGCCCCTTCAACGCGGGTCCGGATATCAATAATCTTTTCATTACCCTGAGATGCAACCAAAACCACATCTGCGCCTAATGTTTTAGCCAGCGCCTCATTTATCTGCTGCGCACCCGGAAGATTGTCAGCCGGATAGGCTCCTTCTACTACGATAATATCGCCCGGACATCTGGCAATATGACTTTCAATACGATCGATAACTTCTTCCAGAAAAAAATTAAGTTGCTCACTCCTTAAAAGATTATTGAGATGATTAACGGAAAAAGAAGGTATAATATCTGCGCAACTATTTAATCCAACGAGGATGCTGGTCATATTACCCGGCACAACATCCTGAGTATCCTGTGCCACGGGCCGAAAATAAGCGCTGGTCATGCGATGTTGTTCAAGCGCGCGCAACAGACCAAGACTCACGCTGCTCAATCCCGCTTCCTGGTCGATCGGGATCAGCATAATTATCTTAGGCATAATAGACTCTTTTATTAACTGTCATTATAGAAACAAATAACCGCAGAGATCTCATTTCTCTTATACCTGCTATTATTCAATAGCAGAGTTTACATTGCGGCCGCCAGTATCTCTTTAATTTGACGGTGTGTTGCCGGTCTGGGGTTTGTTAAGCTACAGGAGTCTGCAAGAGTGTTTTCAGCAAGAATATCAAAATCCTGCGCTTTAACGCCTAAGTCCGCTAATCCTCCCGGAATGCCAATGTCGGAAGAGAGTTTTTTTATCGCTGTCAGTACCAAATCCACATTACGTGTGTCACTGCTTGTGAGGTCAATGTCCATCGCCCTGGCGATATCAATTAAACGCTGAGCGGCCGAGGGAAGCCCGGCATTAAACTGCTGAACATACGGCAGCAAAATCGCGTTACATACGCCATGCGCCAGGTTATAAAATCCCCCCAGTTGATGAGCGATCGCGTGTACATAGCCAAGCGATGCGGAATTAAATGCCATTCCGGCCATAAATTGCGCGATAGCCATGTTTTCGCGCGCCGCCAGATTATCGCCCTGGAAAACCACCGTGCGCAGGTTATTGTAGATAAGGTTAATCGCTTTCAGCGCCAGTCCATCAGTCACCGCAAATGCTGCGGTCGACATATAAGCTTCAATGGCATGGGTTAATGCATCCATACCCGTGGCGGCAGTCAAAAATGCAGGCATCTCCAGCATCAGCTCCGGATCATTAACCGACATCAGTGGGGTGACATTTTTATCGATGATCGCCATTTTAATTTTCCGCTGTTCATCGGTAATAATACAGAAGCGGGTCATTTCAGATGCCGTACCGGCAGTGGTGTTAATCGTAAAGAGCGGCAGTTGTTCTCTTTCCGAACAATTAATACCTTCATAATCTTTGACTTCACCGCCATTAGTTGCAAGCAAGGCGATCGCTTTAGCGCAGTCATGAGGCGAACCGCCGCCAAATGAGATGACGCCATCGCAATGATGATGCAATAAGATGGCAAGCCCCTCCCGAACATTACTTGTTGTCGGATTGGATAAAACACCGTCAAAAACAACGGTATCCACATCATGCCGATTAAGCAGTACTTTAAGCCGTCCCATCATCGCCGATTTATTAAGAAAACTATCAGTAACAATCAAACATTTATGAATATCATAATCGCGAATTTGTTGTACCGCCCGACTAAGGCAACCAGCTCCCATCATATTAACCGGGGGCATAAAAAATGTATTTTGCATAATATTTATCCAAATTTATAACATCAGAATAATTGCACAAAAATAGCCATTACCTTTGATAAAGGGCAACAGCGTTCATAATCATGAGTAAATAGTGAGGATTATGACGGCATTAATTGCGCTGAATCATAGGCCACTCTTTTAATATTAATTAAATGTTGAGGACCAATATTATCTGACACCGAACTTCCCCCGATAGCGCCGCACCCCAGCGTCAGAGCTGGCGCTAGTTTCGTCGTGGCGCCGATGGCGCCCAGAGCGCTGGGCGTATTAATTAAACAACGGGATACCGGAACCCGCGCTGCGTACTCGCGGATCACCTGCGAGTTGTGCGCATGAATGGACGCCGTATGGCCGCTGCCTTCGTTCTTCAGCAGCTCAACGCAACGATCAATGGCATATCCGGCATTGTCTTCTACATACAGCGCCAGAACTGGCGCCAGTTTTTCCCGTGCATAAGGATTCTGATGAGAAACTGAAGATTGTTGCGAAACTAATACTTTGACATCACCCGAGATCGTAATCCCCGCCATATCAGCAATATAGCCAGCAGTACGTCCGACAATTGCCGGGTTCATGGAACCGTTGTCACGTAGAAGAATTTTACTGAGTTTTTCTGATTCCTGCTGAGAAAGGAGATAGCCATCATAAATTTCAATGGCGCGTTTGACCTGCTCCTCAATGGCTTTTTCAATCACTATGGATTGTTCCGAGGCGCAAATAACGCCATTATCGAATGTCTTGCTTTTAAATATTTTCCTGATGGCCTCTTCCGTATTGGCCGATTTATCAATAAATGCCGGACAGTTGCCGGGGCCGACGCCGATAGCCGGATTCCCTGAACTGTAGGCCGCCTTCACCATGGCTTCGCCACCTGTGGCGAGGATCATCGCGGTATCAGGATGACACATCAGTGCCTGGGTGCCGTCCAGTGAAAGGTGCGTCATACAGCCGATAATGCCTTCCGGGGCACCGGCTTTCAGGGCAGCCTGATATACCACGTTGGCGGCTTCTATAATACTGTTTCGGGCAGAGGGATGAGGTGCCAGGACAATTCCGTTAGCCGATTTAAGTGCAATAATTGCTTTATAAATTGCCGTTGATGTCGGGTTGGTGGATGGAATCAACGCCGCCAGTACCCCCATAGGCGTCGCGATTTCCACCGTATTAGTCATCGGGTCTTCTTTCAGAACGCCGACGGTTTTCAAATCTTTAATGTACTCATAAAGCGTGGTACTGGCAAATTTATTTTTTACCACTTTATCTTCCACATTGCCGAAGCCGGTTTCATAGACGGCCATCTTTGCCAGACGTTCCGCGGCCTCTTCCGCCGCCGCGATCATCCCTGCGACAATAAAGTCGATCTTCTCCTGAGGAAATGAGTTTAATATCTGTTGGGCCTGCTTCGCTTTTTCGACAAGCGCAATAGCCTGGTTTACAGAATCGTGATGGCAATTCATATCTTTCATGACTGGCTCCCGACAGTTTGACTGTCTTTTTGTGTTGGTTATTCATATCTACCTGTTTTACCAGCAGCATAGCGATCGGGAGACTTCGCAACTAACCTCCGTTAAAGAAAAATAGCTCTATTTTTAATCCAGTAGAAAAATACTTTTTACACGGTTCACATTTCACTGTTTTTTTGAGTTACAGGCAGGGGTACATTCCAGGACAACAACGCTTGCACGCGGTTGACTGGATATGTTTTCGCTTGTGGGCTGCTGAAACCTTTAAATGCGGAAAGCTCATGTAACGGCGAATACAGGTTACAGCTTAATTTCGCCTGGCTCTGTAATCCCGGGGACTGATGCCAAACCATCGGCGAAATGCCCGTGAAAATGCGCTGATTTCTGAATATCCCAGTAAAAGCGCCATACAGTTCGCTGCATCTGGGGTTGCTGGGAGATATGAAGCGCCTGAACTCACTGTTCTGTACCGTGGCTTGCACGGTACTGGATCGGCCGGATGACCATCGGGATGAAGAATGTGATCTCCACCCGGCATCAATCTGGTTATCTGATGATAAATGCGGGCTGTGCTGATTATCTCCATGAGCGCAGAATGAGCGTATGGCATACTGCGATTTACATCTGAATTTAAGGAAATTTGCAGAAATCAGGATCGATTTTATTTTCCAAAATGATGGAAAAGGCGTTAACTGGAATCGCCGCGCATGAGCTATTTCAGTATTAAAACAGAAAAACAAAAGAGGGATTATGAATTTTTTTCTTAAAGGATTAGTCACAGCTATTTTGGTTTCCGCCAGTTCCAGCGTTCTGGCTTCGCCTATTCCGGCCTCAGATACAACACCGCAGATGGCTTATGAAGACATCTCGCGTTCCTTATCTGAACTGGAACCTATTACTTTTCAGGCCAGCGCAGAAAAACACAAGCTATTGGTTTTTATCGATAATCAATGTGTTTATTGTAGCTACGTCGTTAAAAACGTTAAGAAATATACTGATGCAGGACTGACGATGTCATTTCTGACGGTAGTGCCGTCATCTATCAAGGATTCGGTTATTGAAGATATGGCACGAGTCTGGTGTGCATCCGACCGTCCAAAAAGTCTTCAAAACGCAATGGCGGGTTTTTTACCGGCAAATGACAGCTCAGAAAAATGCAAAAATCTGGTAATTAAACAATCTGCGCTGGCGGATCGGCTTGGCGTTAAGGTGACACCTGCAATGGTGGTGATTGACGAGTCTGCCCATACTTTTCTTGGCAGTGTGTCTCCAGAAAAAATTCTGGCTGAGCTTCAGTGAGCCAGTTGAGAGCCGAAATGGGATTGCCCAAAGCGCGCTGCCTGGCCGTTTGAGTGGTCCCAGGGTTCTCATCAAACCCAGAATTAATCATGATTCTGAGAAAGATGTTCTGCGGCAATATTAGCGCCGCATTTTATCCGTATAGTACGACGAATGATGAGGTATTCAGGTCAGAAATGAAGAGGTGAGACCATGATCATGGATTACCTGTTGATGTCGTATATTGCGGTTGTTTCCTGCTGGCCTGTCACCCTGATCCTGCTGTTGGTCGCTAGTGTGGTATTGCTGCATGCTGACCGCCGGGTGTTGAGAGTGGCCATCATCGTCCTGGTCGGTTTTCTGGCTTTTGCTGCCTGGGAGTTCGGGAAGACAATACATAATCCCCCTTCATTGCTGGCGGGTAAAACGGCATGGCTATCTGAACTGATTCCTGTAAGGAGTGAGTGGTAACAAGGTTGTACTTTAGCCCTTGTGAAGGGGACAGCAGGTATTTTAGGAAATTTATATAAATGGCTAAATTACTTTTTATGACTTCCTTTTTCATTTTGGTGCTTTCCGGATGTGCTGATATCTCCAGTGTGGGAATGACGGTTGCCCCTCATAACCCTTATCCAGGCCTGTTCCAGTGCGGGGGCAAGGAACAGCAAAGAGCGATTATGACAGGTGAACGACCTGACTGGGGTTCTGATACAAATACGTTGTCAGATACCCAGCGATGCAAAAGAGAACAGTAACGTAAAATATCTGAAACTTCGGCCACGTAGCGCAGTCATTTTGGGTTAAAAAATTCCTGTGGATTGTGTAAATCATCAAGTAATCAGTCAGTATAAAATGCAGCCCTAACGAATGGAAGGGACTTCCCCTGATTATGCGCCTGATTAACTCTTGTGCAATCATGGGGTAAACACAACCCCGGAGGGATTCGTTATGACCATTAC
>Ga0194136_1001877_pt1 | contig 10349 bp, 6 predicted proteins | sample TARM_MetaG_T3A_1_FD_134023 | JGI IMG/M metagenome (GOLD analysis project Ga0194136, IMG submission 134023) | Freshwater microbial communities from Pennsylvania, USA, analyzing microbe dynamics in response to fracking - TARM_MetaG_T3A_14 (version 2) | ecosystem: Environmental > Aquatic >...
ACCGTCGAGCGGATCCGTGAACTCATCCCGGGTCTCGACGGTATGGACATCCGGCGCTACCTGCTGCCCAATCTCCGGGCGGTCAATCTCGTGGCCCGCCCGCCACGGGGCGAGGTGCTGCGGCCCGGGCTCGGAGCCGACCTCACGGCGGCCCGCCTGGAGATCCCCGGCGAGCTCCTCGAGGTCGGCCCCTGACCCCGCCCTGTCATTGCGCCGCCCGCAGCTCGGCCTTTCGGATCTTCCCGGTCGCCGTGCGGGGGATGGAGTCGACCACCACGACGTCGCGCGGCCGGTGCGAGGGGGAGAGCCGCTCCGCGCCGAACTCCATGACCGAGCCCTTGAGATCGTCCTCGGCCGGTGCGCCCTCGGCGGGCACCACGACTGCGACCACGAGCTCGCCCCACTTGGGGTCCGGGCGCCCGACGCAGGCGACCTCGGCGACGTGCGGGTGGTCCATGAGGACCCGCTCCACGTGCATCGAGGAGACGTTCTCGCCGCCGGACTTGACGATGTCCTTGACGCGGTCGGCGAACCACACGACCCCCTCCCGGTCGATACGCCCCAGATCGCCGGAGTGCAGGCGGCCGCCCACGAACGCCGCGGCGTTGGCCTCGGGGTTGTTCCAGTAGCCCTCCATCACCGTCGGTCCGCGGTAGACGATCTCGCCTTCCTGGCCGACGGGCATGAGCTCGGCACCGCCCGGTTCGCTGATCCGGTTCTCCGCGATCGGGGTGGGGTAACCCCAGGAGTCGGACTTGTCCGGATTGAGCTCGGGCCACTGCATCACGGTGGCCGGGGTGCACTCGCTCATCCCCGAGGCCAGCGCCATCCTGGCGTCCGGGAGCGCGGACTCCAGGCGTCTGCGCATCTCCTCGGACATCGGGGCCATGGCGTAGAGCAGGAACCGGATCGAGGACAGGTCGAGGCCGCGGTCCCTGCCGTCGGCGAGGGCCTCCAGCATGAGAGGCAGGCCGACCAGGTGGGTGGCGTGGACCCGGGCGACCGTGTCGGCGTATTGGACCGGGTCGAAGCCCGGCAGGAGGTGGACGGTCGCGCCCATGGTGACGGCGGACAACAGGACCCCGTTGAGGCCGGCGGTGTGGAAGAGGGGGAGCGGGCAGACCGTGACCGAGGCCTCGGCTCCCCAGTTGAGGCCGAAGACGGCCCCGTTGCCGAGCGCGGCCATGGTCACCGCGAGGTGCGAGGTGAGGACGCCCTTGGGGCGTGAGGTGGTCCCGGAAGAGTAGAGGCACTGCACGACCTGGCGGTCGCCGATCACCGTGTCGGGATTGGTGTCGTCGTCGGCCAGGAGGTCGTCCCACCCGATCAGCGCGGGACCGTCGGCGGGGGCCTCCAGGCCGTCGGGCACGCCTCCGACGACGACGACGGTGCGGATCGCGGGAATGGCGGCGACCGCTCCCATCACCAATTCCGCGAGTGAACCGTGGACCACGAGGATGCGGGTCCCCGAGTCGGTCAGGGCGTGCTCGATGTTGTCCAACCCGGACAGGAGGTTGATGGGCAGCGAGACCATCCCCGCCTTGGCCGTCCCGAAGTAGGTGGCGACGAACTCGCGGCAGTTCATCGACAGGAGCGCGACCGGTTCCTCCGCCTCGATCCCGTGCGCGGTCAACCCGTGGGCGAACCGGTTGGACACGGCCTCGAGCTCGAGATACGTCCACGATCCCGCGTCGTCCGTGAGGGCGGTCCGGCCCGCGAACGTGGCCGCCGCCCGGGTGGGGAGGTCACCCACCGAGCAGCGGCGGGCCAGGGCGTGGTCGACGGGGTCGATCCCGGTCAGATCTAGTCGCACGGTGTCTCCGTAAGGGGTCGGGGCCTCCCGCATCAGAAGTGACGGGGATCACCACGGCAAAGACTTCCAGGGGTGGCGGACAAAAGCAAGCAAGCACGCTTGCTTTATTCGTGGGGAGGTGGGATCGTTCTCGCCATGACCAAGCCCCCGCCCTCCGAGACGGAGGATCCGCACGCGGCCCTCGCCGCACTCAACGCCCGGGTGGACGAGCTCGTCGAGACCGTCGGGGCCGATCGCTGGAACACCGATACCCCGGCCGAGGGCTGGGACGTCGCGATGCAGATCGCCCACCTGGCCTGGACCGACGAGGTCTCCGTCACCGCCATCCGCGACGCGGAAGCCTTCCAGGCCGTGGTGGACAAGGCCTCGTCAGACCCCACAGGCTTCGTCGACGCCGGCGCGGCCGAGATCGCCGCCACCGGTCGCGACGAGGTCCTCGCGCGCTGGCGCCTCGCCCGGGGCGAACTCGCCGACGCGCTCAAGGCCGCCGACCCGGGGGAGAAGATCCCGTGGTTCGGCCCGCCCATGCGGTCCAAGTCCATGACCACCGCCCGGATCATGGAGACCTGGGCGCACGGCGTGGACGTCGCGGACGCCCTGGGCGTGGGCGTCGACACCGACCCGGCTTTCCTCGGCGCCCTCCCGCACGTCGCCCGTCTGGGCTGGAAGACCCGCGCGTTCGCCTACATGATGAACGGGCTGGAGGCACCCGCCTCCGAGGTCCACGTCGCCCTCACACAGGCCGACGGCACCGTCCTCGAGTTCGGCCCCGCCGACGCCGAGCAGCGGGTCACGGGCCCGATCCTCGACTTCTGTCTGCTGGTCACCCAGCGTGTGCACCTCGACGACACCGCTCTGGAGGCGGACGGCGAGGACGCGCTGGGATGGCTCCGCATCGCCCAGGCGTTCGCCGGACTCCCCGGCAGCGGCCGTGAGAAGGGAGCACGAGCATGACCTCGTCCACGTCCACGCCGTCCACCCCCGGACCGTCCACCCCCGCGCCACTGCGCGTCGGCAACATGTCCGGGTTCTACGGCGACCGCATCTCCGCGATGCGCGAGATGCTCTCCGGCGGCGAACTCGACGTCCTCACCGGTGACTACCTGGCCGAGCTGACCATGCTCATCCTCGGCCGCGACCGGATGAAGAGCGCCGAGCTCGGTTACGCCAAGACCTTCCTGCGCCAGCTCGAGGACTGCCTCGCTCTGGCACTCGAGAAGAACGTCAAGATCGTGGCCAACGCGGGTGGGGTCAACCCGGCCGCGCTGGCCGACGCCATCCGCCAACTCGCGGATCGGCAGGGGCTGCCGGCGAAGGTCGCCCACGTCGAGGGCGACGACCTCATCGCCCGGATCGGGGAGCTCGACGTCCCAGAGGACGCCGGGTTCCCGGTCACGGCCAACGCCTACCTGGGCGCCTTCGGCATCGCACGGTGCCTCGACGCGGGGGCCGACATCGTGGTCACCGGCCGCGTCACGGACGCGTCCGTGATCGTCGGCCCGGCGATCAGTCACTTCGGTTGGGGACGCGACGACCTGGACGCACTCGCCGGCGCCACCGCCGCGGGCCACGTCATCGAGTGCGGCACGCAGGCCACCGGCGGAAACTACGCCTTCTTCAACCGCGGCGAGATCGCCGACCCGGTGAAGCCCGGCTTCCCGATCGCCGAGATCGCCGCCGACGGCACCTCCGTCATCACCAAGCATGCGGGAACCGGGGGCGCGGTCACCGTCGGCACCGTCACCTCGCAGCTGCTCTACGAGGTCACCGGCGCGCGCTACGGCGGACCCGACGTCGTCACCCGACTCGACACCGCCGTGCTCGAGCAGGAGGGTGCCGACCGCGTCCGGATCTCCGGCGTCGTGGGCGAGACGGCACCGCCCACCACCAAGGTGTCCGTCACCTGCCTCGGCGGCTTCCGCAACGAGATCACGTTCCTGCTCACGGGCTTGGACATCGAGGACAAGGCGGCCCTGGTCGAGCGCCAGCTCCTGGCCGGGCTCGAGCGCGAGCCGGCGCAGCTGGACTTCCGCCTGCACCGCACCGACCACCCCGACGCCGACACCCAGGCCGCCGCGACCGCGCTGATGACCATCGTCGCCTGGGACCCGGACTCCGACGTGGTCGGTCGAGCGTTCTCCGATGCCGCGGTCGCCATGACCTTGTCCAGCTATCCGGGCGCCACCCCCAGCGCGCCGCCCGGCCGCGGGGGACCGTACGGCGTGTACATCCCCGCCTACCTGGACCAAAACGAGGTGCCGCACATCGCGGTCCTGCCCGACGGGACCCGGGTCGACATCGACCCCCCCGCCAGGACGGAGGAGATGGGCGACGGCCACGCCTCCGACGGACTGGACGCCGACGGCAACCCGCTCGTTTCCGCAGTGCCGGTGACGGGGTCGACCCGCCGGCGCCCGCTGGGCGACGTCCTCGGGGCCCGCTCCGGCGACAAGGGCGGCACCGCCAACATCGGACTGTGGGCCGGTGACGCCGAGGCCTACGCCTGGATGCGAGACACCCTCACCGTCGACGAGCTGAGACGCCTCCTGCCCGAGGCCGCGGAGTTGCCGATCGAGCGCTATGAGCTGCCGAAGCTGGGCGCGGTCAACTTCGTCATCGACGGACTGCTCGGCAAGGGCGTGGCGCACGGTTACCGCTGGGACCCGCAGGCCAAGGGCCTGGCGGAGTGGCTCCGCTCCCGGGTCGTCGACATCCCCGACCACATCAACGCCCCCGTGACCGCCGCACCGGCCCAAGCGAAGGAGAACGAGTGACCATCCCACGCCGTACCGTCCCCGCCGTCCCACCCCATGTGCCAGGCGACCCCTGGTACTCCGAGGAGCGTCTCGCGCTGCGCGAGGCCACGACCCGCTTCGCCGAGCGGGAGATCCTGCCCCACCTCGACGAGTGGGAGGCCGCGGGCTCGATCCCGCGCGAGCTCCACCGCAAGGCAGGCGAGCTGGGACTGCTCGGGGTCTCGTTCCCCGAGGAGGTCGGCGGCGGTGGCGGCGACGCGATCGATTCGATGATCGTGTGCGAGGCGCTGCACGAGGCCGGAGTGTCCGGCGGCGTGTTCGCGTCACTCTTCACCTGCGGCATCGCGATCCCGCACCTGGCCCAGTCCGGCACCCCGGAACAGATCGAGCGCTGGGTCAAGCCCACCCTCGCCGGCGAGATGATCGGCTCCCTGGCCATCACCGAACCCGGTGGCGGATCGGACGTCGGCCACCTCACCACCACGGCCCGGCGGGACGGCGATCACTACGTCGTCAACGGTGCCAAGACGTACATCACCTCCGCGACGCGCGCCGACTTCGTCGTCGCCGCCGTCCGTACCGGCGGCGAGGAGCTCAAGGGCGCCGCCGGTGTGAGCCTGCTCGTCATCCCCACGGACACCCCGGGCTTCCACATCTCGGCGCCGCTCGACAAGCTCGGCTGGCGCGCCTCCGACACCGCCGAGCTGACGTTCACCGACTGTCGGGTGCCGGTGGAGAACCTCGTCGGCGCGGAGAACGACGGCTTCGCGCAGATCGGGATCGGCTTCGTCGGCGAGCGCGCCGCGCTGGCCGCCCAGGGATACTCCCAGGCACAGCGCTGCCTCGATCTCACGCTGGACTGGGTCCGCGAGCGGGAGACCTTCGGACGCCCGCTGCTGTCCCGGCAGGGCGTGCAGAACACGGTCACCGAGATGGCCCGTCGGATCGATCTCGCCCGCACCTACACGCACCACTGTGTGAACCTGGCGGTGTCGGGGCAGGACGCCATCGCCGAGGTCTGCTTCGCCAAGAACACCGCCGTCGAGTGCGCCGAATGGGTCGCCAACCAGGCGGTGCAGCTGTTCGGAGGACTCGGCTTCATGTCGGAGTCCGAGGTCAGCCGCCAGTACCGCGATGTCCGGCTCCTGGGCATCGGGGGCGGCACGACCGAGATCCTGACCACCCTCGCCGGACGACGTTTGGGGTTCACGGCATGACAATCCTCCGTTCCACACTGGACACCACCAGCGCCGAGTTCGGTGCCGCGAGGCAGGCCATGGAGGGCAAGCTCGACCAGCTCGCCACGGATCTCGAGCCGGCACTGTCCGGCGGTGGCGAGCGCAAGGTCGCCCGCCACCGCGAGCGCGGCAAGTTCACCGCCCGCGAGCGGATCGACATGATCCTCGACCCGGAGTCCCCGTTCCTGGAGTTGTGCGCGCTCGCCGCGTGGGGCTCCGACTTCCAGACCGGTGCCTCCGTGGTGGCCGGGATCGGTGTGGTCGAGGGCGTCGAGTGCCTGCTCATCGCCAACGATCCGACGGTCAAGGGCGGCACCTCCAACCCGTGGACGCTGCGCAAGGTCCTCCGTCTCAACGACGTGGCCATGAAGAACCGGATCCCGGTCATCAGCCTCGTGGAGTCCGGTGGCGCCGACCTGCCCACGCAGAAGGAGGTGTTCGTCCCCGGCGGCGCGCTCTTCCGCGACCTGACCCGCCTGTCCAAGGCCGGCATCCCCACCATCGCCGTGGTCTACGGAAACTCCACCGCCGGTGGCGCGTACGTGCCCGGCATGAGCGATCACGTCGTCATGATCGAGGAACGTTCCAAGGTCTTCCTCGCCGGCCCGCCGCTGGTCAAGGCCGCCACCGGTGAGATCGCCGACGAGGAGACCCTCGGTGGCGCCGACATGCACGCCCGAGTCTCCGGCCTGGCCGACCACCTGGCGGTGGACGAGGCCGACGCTGCCCGCTTGACCCGGGGTATCGTCCGCCGTCTCAACTGGACCAAGGCCGGGCGCGCCCCGCGTGCCCAGGTCGCGGAGCCGCTGTACGGCACCGACGAGCTGCTCGGGATCGTCCCGGAGGACCTCAGGATCCCGTTCGACCCGCGCGAGATCATCGCCCGGATCGTCGACGGCTCGGTCTTCGACGAGTTCAAGCCGCTGTACGGCGCGAGTCTCGTCACCGGTTGGGCCGAGCTCCACGGTTACCCGGTCGGGATCATCGCCAACGCGCGCGGCGTGCTGTTCAGCGAGGAGGCCCAGAAGGCAACCCAGTTCATCGAGCTGGCCAATCGATACGACACACCCCTGCTGTTCATGCACAACACCACCGGCTACATGGTCGGGTCGGAGTACGAGCGCGGCGGCATCATCAAGCACGGCGCGATGATGATCAACGCGGTCTCCAACTCCGAGGTCCCGCACCTGTCGCTCATCACGGCCGCCTCCTACGGTGCCGGCCACTACGGCATGTGTGGCCGCGCGTTCGACCCCCGGTTCCTCTACACCTGGCCCAGCGCCAAGTCCGCCGTCATGGGTGGGCAGCAGCTCGCCGACGTGGTCACCTCCGTCGCCGCGGCCGCCAGCGCCGCCCGCGGTCAGGAGATGGACCAGGAGACCATCGACGGACTCAAGACTGCGATCGCCGACCAGATCGAGAAGGAGTCCCTGCCCGCCTTCCTGTCGGGGATGCTCTACGACGACGGCGTCATCGACCCCCGCGACACCCGGACGGTGCTGGGCCTCAGCCTGTCCGCGATCCACTCCGGAGAAGTCGCCGGAACCGACCGCTTCGGCGTCTTCCGGATGTGAGGAACGAAATCATGGAGAATTCATCAATCCCGACTCCGATCACTTCAGTCCTGGTGGCCAACCGCGGCGAGATCGCCCGACGCGTCCACCACACCGCGCGGTTACTCGGCATGACCACTGTCGCCGTGTTCTCCGACGCCGATGCCGAGGCGCCCCACACCCGCGAGGCCGACGCCGCCGTCCGCCTGCCCGGCAACACCCCCGCCGAGACCTACCTGCGCGGTGATCTGGTCATCGCCGCGGCCGAGGCGGCCGGCGCCGACGCCATCCACCCCGGATACGGGTTCCTGTCTGAGAACGCCGGGTTCGCCCGCGACGTGATCGACGCGGGCCTGACCTGGGTCGGCCCGCCGGTTGCGGCCATCGAGGCCATGGGCTCCAAGATCGAGGCCAAGAAGATTATGGGCGAGGCCGGCGTGCCGATGCTCACCGACCTCGAGCCCGCCGACCTCACCGAGGACATGCTCCCGGTGCTCGTCAAGGCGTCCGCCGGTGGCGGAGGTCGCGGCATGCGGATCGTCCGCACCCTCGACTCGCTGCACGACGAGATCGAAGGCGCGCAGCGCGAGGCGAAGTCCGCCTTCGGCGACGACGCGGTGTTCTGCGAGCGCTACCTCGAGCGTGGACGTCACATCGAGGTCCAGATCATGGCCGACTCGCACGGCACCGTCTGGGCGGTGGGGGAGCGCGAGTGTTCCATCCAGCGCCGCCACCAGAAGGTCATCGAGGAGGCCCCCAGTCCCCTCGTCGAGCGGACTCCGGGAATGCGGGAGGCGCTCTACAAGGCAGCCCGCGACGCCGCCTCCGCGATCGGGTACACCGGCGCCGGCACGGTCGAGTTCCTGGCCACCGACGACGGCGAGTTCTTCTTCCTCGAGATGAACACCCGCCTCCAGGTGGAGCACCCGGTCACCGAGGCCACCACCGGACTCGATCTGGTCGCCCTGCAGTTCGACGTGGCGGCGGGCCTGCCGCTGCCGTCCGCGGAGCCACCGGCCACCCACGGCTGGTCACTGGAGGCCCGCCTCTACGCAGAGGATCCCGCAGGCGACTACACGCCGGGGTCGGGAACCCTCTGGGCGCTCGACGTCCGCGGGGTCTCCTCGAGCTTCGAGGGCCCCCACCGCCCGGGAATCCGGCTGGACAGCGGCGTCGAGCCGGGCGCCGACGGTGCCCTCATCGGAGTGCACTACGACCCGATGCTCGCCAAGGTCATCTCCTACGGCCGCACGCGCGCTGAGGCCTGTGCCTCCCTCGCCGGTGCCCTGGCTCGTGCGCGGGTCCACGGTCTGGTCACCAACCGCGCCCAACTCGTCCGCGTGCTCCGGCACCCGGAGTTCATCGCCGGCAACCTGTCGACGACGTTCCTCGACGACCACGGCGCCGAGTCGCTCGCCGCGCCGCTCGCCGGCCCCGAGGCCGTCGCGATCTCCGCGCTGGCCGCGGCGGTGGTCTCCGGAACCGCCGACCACCTCGCCGGACCGGTGGCGCTGGCCCAGGCCGGGTTCCGCAACGTCGGGCGCACGCTGCAGAAGCGGACGTTCCGCCACGGTGAGGACGAGTTCGAGGTGGCCTACATCCGCGAGCGTTCCGGCGCCCGCCCGGACGGAGACCTCGCCGGGATCGTCACCGTCGAGGCGGTGGCCCCCGACTCCGCCGTCTTCGAGGTCAGGGGAGTGCGTCGCGTCTTCACCGTGGCCCGCTACGAGACCCCGGGTGCGGACACCGTCGTCGAGGTCGACTCCCCGCTCGGTCCCGTCTCACTCGTCGAGCCGCCGCGCTATACCGACCCCGCCGCCGAGGTCGCCGCGGGGTCGCTGCTCGCACCTATGCCGGGCGCGGTCATCCGCGTCGCGGTCGCCGTCGGCGACACCGTCACCGCCGGACAGCCGTTGCTCTGGATGGAGGCCATGAAGATGGAACACACCATCGCCGCCGCCGTCGACGGCATCGTCGCCGAGCTCCCCGTGGAGGTCGGCACACAGGTCGAATCGGGAACGGTCCTCGCCGTCCTCTCCGATCTCGACACCGACACCGACACCGAACAGGACCGATCACGATGACCGACATCTCACAGATCCCCAATCCCGCCATCGACACGGAGGAGCAGACGCAGCTCCGCCAGGTGGCCTTCGAGCTGGGCTCGCGGTACGGCATCGAGTACATGCGGGACAAGTCCGACACCGGCGAGACCACCAACGAGTTGTGGACCGAGGCCGGCAAGCTCGGCCTGCTCGGCGTGAACCTGCCGGCGGAGTACGGTGGCGGCGGAGCCGGGATGACCGAGCTCGCCATCGTGGAGGAGGAGCTCTCCGCGGCGGGCGCCGGCCTGCTCATGATGGTCGTCTCGCCGGCCATCAACGGCACGATCATCTCGCGCTTCGGCACCGAGGAGCAGAAGAAGAGGTGGCTGCCGGGCATCGCCTCCGGTGAGACCATCACCTCCTTCGCGATCACCGAGCCCGACGCCGGGTCCAACTCGCACGCGATCACCACCACGGCCCGCCGCGACGGCTCCGATTTCCTGCTCAGCGGGCAGAAGACCTACATCTCCGGTGTCGACCAGGCCGACGCCATCCTCGTCGTCGCCCGCCTCGAGGGCGCGACCAGCGGCAAGCTCCAGCCGGCCTTGTTGATGGTGCCCACGGACGCCCCGGGCCTCGCCAAGACGCACATCCCCACCGAGGTGCGGACCCCCGAGCGGCAGTTCCAGCTGTACTTCGACGATGTCCGGCTGCCGGCCGAGGCGCTCATCGGCGACGGCGACACGGCGCTGCTCATGCTCTTCGCCGGTCTCAACCCGGAGCGCATCATGGCCTCGGGCATGGCTGTGGGCATCGCCCGTTTCGCCATGGACCGGGCGACCAAGTACGCCAACGAGCGGCAGGTGTGGAAGACCCCGATCGGCGCCCACCAGGGCGTGTCACACCCGCTGGCGCAATGCAAGATCGAACTCGAGCTGGCGCGG
>Ga0194136_1001879_pt1 | contig 10340 bp, 5 predicted proteins | sample TARM_MetaG_T3A_1_FD_134023 | JGI IMG/M metagenome (GOLD analysis project Ga0194136, IMG submission 134023) | Freshwater microbial communities from Pennsylvania, USA, analyzing microbe dynamics in response to fracking - TARM_MetaG_T3A_14 (version 2) | ecosystem: Environmental > Aquatic >...
GATACTTCTCTTATTGTCTTCTTTAGAAGGACATCGACAAGTTTATGGTTGTTATGCTTATTTATATTACATGCAGCTGCGGATCGTTTTGTTGCGTTTTTAAACAGGCTGTGAGCGGACGTACTTAACTGGTTGATACAATGTCTCAACTCAGATGAAACATCCTTCTGGTGTGTTGATAATGCCTCAACATAACGATTTAATATGTCTAATCCTCGCTTGGTATCAGTTTTATAATTAATTACATCATCACCGTGTAGTAATTCAATTTCTTTAATGGCTGATTGAACCTTACTTCGCTTAGATAACAACTGGTTTAGTTTGACGTAATCATTCGCTTCAACTGTGTGGTGCACTTCAGTCGCAATAAATGCTTGTTCTTCTAGCAATTCTTGATAAATAGATTTCACCTCCGCTAACGGAATAGATTTACCATTGATTAATTTGTTGTAGTTCCAGACATGCATCTTCATATTAAATTCCTCCTCGATTGTAGTTGGTGTTACTTGTTGAAGTGGTGGTAACCCTTAAGTGTCAGCTTCAGTAGTAACCCGTTTGTTTTAGTCTTCATTGTCGAAATTAAGCCATCATCTTCAAGTTTTGATAAGTGGACAAGACGGATGTCATACTTAACGAGATACTTTGCCGGAAGCCATTTGTTTAGACGCTTAGCTTCAAGCAAAATCTTTGTTAGCGATTGATTCATCATTATCACTCCTTTCTGGATGCGCTCCTCTCACCACGCTCGTCGTCTCTGTAAAATACAAAAAACGCCATCTATCCAAATGGATAAATGACGATTATTAAAGGGGGTGGGGCATGAAACGGTTGCGTACCCCCTTTCATTTATTAATTCAGGTGCTGCGGGAATTTATATGCTATTTTTGCTCTATCTATTGCGTTACTAATGAACTAGATATAGAATAAAGATAAAGTATAAAAAAAGTAAGAACACTGAGGTGGTTTTTATGGATATAAAGCTTTTTCAAAAAACGCAAAGAGATTTAGCAGCGACTATAAACTCTGTAATTGATACATATTGGGAAGACAATATAAGTGAAGAAACAATGATTGAAATGATTCAGAAATTATTTATTAATAATGAGAGTAAGTTTTTGAAGGAAAGAAACTTCACAACAGTACTTCGCCAGCAATGTGGAAAGAGGAGATTAGATGTTGTGAGTAGGGTGTTGAATATGAATGAAAAGACAACAAACTCATCTTTATATTTATACAAAGAATAATCAAGGTGTTGATATATATGAATAATGATGTTATGCAAGCTATAAATAACGAATTAATTAATATTCAACTGAGAAGACATCAGCTAATGTTTTTAGTTACAGATAACTTTAAAAAGGACATCAAGTTCGTTTCAGATGGTTTAGAAGTTCCATATGTAAATGTTAATTTAGAATTAAGTGAAATGTTAAAGGATCTTCCATTGAAAAGAAGGTCAAGAAAAGTAAATGAATTTCTCAAGAAAATCGTCAAAGAAAAAAATGCTGACACTCTGGTTCTAAACCATATTGAGATTTTATTTGATCTAAAATTGCATCAAAATCCTGTTTTATTGCTTGAGGATATAAGTAGAAATTTCACGTTGATTGTTGGATGGAAAGGTCAATTCTATAATCGGAAACTAGTTTATGGTGAACCTGAGCATGATGAGTATTTTACCCATGATAATACCGATGGGATTATTATTGAGTTTAAATAGAAGGGGGAATAACCATGAAATATGGTGATTTAATTCATTTTGAACCGATTGAATCCGTAGTACAACTAACGGATGCGAATGAAAAAGAAAGTGCATTTAATTTATTGGATACCTATGTAATTTCAGATCGGATGGCGGAAATACTAGACGAGCTTGTTATTGAGCAACTTCAATTTAATCGTCCCGCTGATAACAAAGGGATGCTAATTGTAGGTAATTATGGTACTGGTAAATCCCACTTGATGAGTGTGATTTCAACTATAGCGGAAATAGATGGATCTAGCGATAGAATTCAGAATGACAAGGTTGCTACGAAAGCTAAAGAGATTGAAGGGAAATTTAAAGTCATAAGAACAGAAATCGGAAGTGTCCAAACATCTTTTAGAGATATTATTTGTGGTGCAATTGAAGATGGTTTGGATGGGTTAGGTGTTTCATATACATTTCCATCAGCGAATGAAATAAGAAATAATAAAGATGCCTTGATGGAAATGATGACCACTTTTCATGAAGTTTATCCAGATCAGGGCTTACTTTTAGTAGTAGATGAATTACTGGATTATTTAAAAGGAAGAAAAGAACAAGAGTTATACTTAGATCTTGGATTTCTAAGAGAAATTGGTGAGATTTGTAGTAAAACTAAATTTAGATTTATTGCTGGTCTTCAAGAAATGCTCTTTGACAATCCTAAATTCCAGTTTGTTGCTGAGCCACTTCGTAGAGTTAGAGACCGATTCGAACAAGTGCGTATTGTTAGGAAAGACATTGCCTATGTAGTATCTCAACGCCTCCTAAAGAAAGATGATAAACAAAGAGCTCTGATAAGAGAGCATTTGCAAAAATTCACTAATTTGTATGACCGACTTAGTGAAGATCTTGAGCAATATGTTAATTTATTTCCAATTCACCCTTCTTATTTATCAACGTTCGAAAAGGTAACCGTTGCAGAAAAACGAGAAATTTTAAAAACTATAAGTAATGAAATGAGAAAAGTTATCGATGAAGATGTTCCTGAAATACATCCAGGATTGATTTCATTTGATAGTTATTGGCCATATATTGAAAATAACCCAACTTTAAAAAGTAATCCTGATATTAAAGAAGTTATGTCAAAAACTACAATATTACAAGATAAAATTGAAAATGCTTTTACAAAACCTGTATATAAACCGATGGCAAAACGGATTGTGCAAGCTCTTGCTGTGTTTCGTTTAACAACTGATGATATTTACGCACAACTAGGATTAACACCTGAAGAGTTAAAAGATGATTTGTTTTTACATATCACTTTATTAGATGACGATGATGCGGCTGATTTTCTTAAAACTACAATTGAATCGGTGCTAAGGGAAATCCAAAAAACAGTTAGCTACCAGTATATATCTGCAAATGAGTCAAATGGACAATACTTTTTAGATATTAAAAAGGATGTTGCAGTAGATGATTTAATAGAGCAAAAGGCTGAAGGACTAGTTGATGATCAATTAGACCGTTATTACTTTGAGGCGCTGAAACTAGCAACTCAAGTAACAGATACAACTGTAGTTACAAACTATAGAATTTGGCTTCATGAGTTACCGTGGCGGACTAAGAATGTAAGTCGTCAGGGCTATATCTTTTTCGGTGCACCAAATGAGCGATCAACAGCCCAACCACCTAGAGATTTCTATATTTATTTGTTACAACCATTTGACCCACCAAAATTTAAAGATGAGCATAAGTCCGATGAAGTGTTTTTTAAACTAGTCGATAAAGATGAAAAGTTTATGAGGTTATTAAGTCTATATGCCGGTGCTAAAGAAATGTATACAACAGCTTCAAGTAGTACAAAAAAATTATATGAATCAAAAGCAGAAGGTTATTTAAAAGAGCTAGTAAAATGGTTAAGAGAGAATTTAACGACTGCATTTGAATTATCCTATAGAGGTAAAACAGATCGAGTAGAAAAATATAGTATGTTTATACCAGTTGGTGCCAGTGTACGTGAAGTAATTGATTCCGTTTCATCAGAATGCTTGAGTCAATCATTTGAAGACGTGTATGCTGATTATCCGACATTCAATAAGTTACAAACACCGATGACCAAAGAAAGTCTTCCAACTTACGTACAAGATGCTCTGAAGAATTTAACTGGTGCTAATACGAGACAAGGTCAAGCAATTCTAAATGGATTAGTATTACTAGATGAACAAGGAAAACTAAATACCCGTCAATCTGGCTATGCGAGATGGGTAATAGAAAAATTAGATAAAAAAGCACAAGGACAGGTCGTAAACCAATCCGAATTTGTTAAAGATGTGTACACCAGTCAAGGTACGGAAGATATAAAAATAACTAAAGAATTTAAAATGGAACCGGAATTATTTACAGTCGTCTTAGCTGCACTAGTTAAAAATGGTGATATTGTCATTACGATTAACGGTAAAGCCTACGATGCAATGAACTTTGAAGAATTGATTAAAGTTTCCCAAAAAGACTTTATCGATTTTAGTCACATTAAGAAGCCAAGTGGGTTACCTATGCCTGCCATTCGAGCAATATTTAAATTGTTTAATATTGAAGAACCCCTATTAAGAGAACAGGCACTTCACTTAGGGATTGCTCAAATGAACAGTAGATCACGTTCTATATTAGAAGAAACAGTAAAAATGATGAACGATGTAAAAGATGGATTTCCAATATGGGAAGGTAAACTTTTAGCGGATTCAGAGATAAATGAATATAGAGAGAAATTAAGTGAGTTTAAACAATTCTTAGAAGGATTACAGGTTTATAATACAAAGGCTAAACTGCAGAACTTGAAATATACGGTTGAGGATATTGAAGAACAAGGAAAAACGCTTCCCTTGTTAAATGATTTACAGGTATTAAAAGAAAAGTCTACAGAATATGGCAAGAAAATCACCTATCTTGCAACAGCGCAACATCAATTACCAAGAAATTATGACTGGCACGAAGACGTTGAAGGAGCAATAGAGGATTTAATTCATGCAATGAAAGAAGGAGAAAATACACAAAAGGAAATTCAGGAAATTGAAAATCTGAAACACAATTATATTGACACATACATGAAATTGCACAATGAGCATCGATTAAATGCTACAGATGATAATCGGAAAAGTAATCTACTTAATGATAAAAGACATCAAGCGTTAAAAGACTTATCCGAAATTGACATTTTACCTTCTCAAGTACTACAGGATTGGCAAGGGAAAGTTAATTTATTTGAGCCATGCTGGAACTTAACGAAGGAAGACTTAGAGCAAAATTCTATATGCCCGCATTGTCGTTTCAGACCTAAGGAAGAAATGCAGAATAAAAAAGTGAGCTTAGAAGAATTGGAAGAAGAGCTAGATGAATTATTAATTAGTTGGACGGATTCTGTAATTTCAAATTTAATTAAAACCGAGATAAAAGATAGTATTTCATTGTTAAATAATGATGAACAAGAATTGGTAGAGGGTTTATTAGACAAGAGCTCATTCACTTTACCAATCAATGTTCAATTAGTACAAATTATTAAAAGATTATTTCAAGGTATTGAAAAAGTGGAAGTGTCATTGGAAGATTTAAAAGATACATTTGCTAATGGTAGCCCGCTTACGATCGATGAAGTAAGAGAAAGGTTTGAATCTATGTTAAGAAAACAAGTAGGGAATTCCCCTTCTGACCGGGTGAGAATAATGTTAAAACAATAGTAGTGGAGGCTGTTTTATAATGACTAAAGATAATGAGCAATTGACTATGCTGGGTAATGAAGATAATAAAGAAGACAACCCAGTTACTGTACTAGGGATGACTTTCAAGAACGATCGAGAAAGAAAAGAATATTTTACAGAGGAACTTAGAAAAAAGCTTCCTGAATTAAAAAAGATTGAAGGGTTTCCGATAGGTGAGGATGAAGATATTCTCATCTTATCGGATCCGCCGTATTATACTGCATGTCCAAATCCATGGACTAATGAATTTCTAAATGAATGGAAAAAGGATACTAAAATACAATATAGTGTTAAACCGTATACTAAAGATATTTCTGAAGGTAAAAGGGATCCAGTTTATAATGCGCATACGTATCCTACCAAGGTACCGCATAAAGCTATTATGCATTATATATTACATTATACTTCTCCAGGGGATACTATTCTAGATGGCTTTTCTGGAACAGGTATGACAGGTATTGCTGGTAACTTATGTGGAGATGAAGAGGAAATAAAAAAAATAGGATATATGGTTGATAAAGATCACAATATTTTAAATGAGCACAATCAAATAATTTCGAAATTAGGAACTAGGAATATGTTATTAAATGATCTCTCACCTCAAGGAACATTTATTTCATATAATTTTAATACACCAGTTAAAGTTGAACCTTTTAAAGAAGAGGCTGAGACATTACTAGAGGAACTTGAAGACAAGTGTAAGTGGATGTTTGAAACTTATCATGTAGAAGGTACAAGACCAACTGAAGAAAAAGGTAGAGTGAATTATTTTGTGTGGACGGATGTATTTACTTGTCCAGAATGTACTTCGGAATTAGCCTTTTGGGAAGTAGCTGCTGATAAGGACACCGGCAAGGTACACAAGGAATTTTCATGCCCACATTGTAAGGTATCCCTTACAAAAAATAAATTAGAAAGAGTTTTCGAAACAATTTATGATGAATTATTAGATGAATCAGTCTCGATTGCAAGGCAAAAACTAGTGAGGATAAATTACACATATAAGAATAAAAAGTATTATAAAAATCCAGATGAAAATGATTTGCAATTGGTCGAGGAAATAAATAGTTTAAAACTTAACAACTGGGTTCCTATTAATACAATGCCTGAAGGTTATAATACGAGACAACCCAAAAATAGTCATGGTTATTCCCACGTTCACCATTTTTACACAAGGCGAATTTTATATATTTTATCAGAATTTCATTCTTTATTTATGAAAAATAGGTTTAGTAAACAATTAAAATTGTTATTTACAAGTCAATTAATAAATATATCTAGGTTGAACCGTTATAGACCTGAAGTTTCTTTTCCATATAATCCATTGAATGGTACTTTATATGTTGGGTCACAAGTATCTGAAGCAAATCCTTTTGACGCTTATAAAAATAAACTGAAGAATTTTATTAAAGCTTACAAAGTCAATTCAAAAAGTGCTGTCATAAGTTGTTCTTCGACAAGTAATTTAAATTTAAACGAAAATTCGATAGATTATATATTTACTGATCCTCCATTTGGGGCAAACCTTAATTATTCTGAGCTAAGTTATTTATGGGAAGCTTGGCATAAGGTAACAACTAACAATACGGAAGAAGCGATTATTAATAGTGTTCAGAGAAAAGGTCTTCCTGAGTATCAAAAATTAATTGAAGACTGTTTTAGAGTTTATTATAAAGCTTTGAAACCTGGAAGGTGGATGACAGTTGAATTTAGTAATTCACAAGCAAGTGTATGGAATGCAATCCAGGAGGCAATACAAAGAGTTGGATTTGTAATTGCTAATGTATCTACACTTGATAAAAAGCAGGGGAGTTTTAAGGCAGTTACTACAACAGTTGCTGTTAAACAGGATTTAATTATAACAGCATATAAACCAGTTAGTGAGTTGCAACAAGAGATTAACAAAAAAGATGAAAAAGGTATTGCGTTAAAATTTATTGTAAATCACTTAGAGAAGTTACCAATATTTTTTGGAGAAAAAGGAAATGCAGAATTAATTGTCGAACGAACCCCAAGGGTATTATTTGATAGAATGGTTGCTTATCATGTTCAAAACGGCATTGATATTCCATTTTCTTCCGGTGATTTTCAGTCTTTATTGAAACAAAGATACCCAGAACGAGATGGTATGATCTTTTTAGAAGGTCAAGTTGCAGAATATGATAAGAGAAGAATTTTAATTAAGGATTTCGTTCAGACTAACTTATTTGTTTCTGATGAGATTAGTGCGATTGAATGGCTACGACAGAGAGTATTAAATAAACCACAGACCAGACAAGACTTACATGCTGATTTCATGAGAGAAATTCAGCATATTGCAAAGCATGAGGATCTGCCAGAACTAGATGAACTATTAGAACAAAACTTTTTACAATATGAAGGGAATGGCACTGTGCCAGACCAAATAGTAAGTTACCTAAAGAAAACTTATAAGGATGTTCGTAGTTTAGAAAATGATGATTTAAGTATGAAAAATAAAGCTATGAATCGATGGTATGTCCCTAATCCTAATAAACAGGCCGACTTAGAAAAATTACGAGAAAGATCGCTTCTACGTGAATTTGAATCGTATATTGAAGAAATTAGTAAAAGTAAAAAGAAACTAAAACATTTCCGTACAGAAGCAATCCGTGCAGGTTTTAAAAAAGCTTGGAGTGATAAAGAATATCAAAGTATTGTTGAGGTTGGCGGAAAATTACCAGAGAAAGTTATTCAAGAAGACGATAAGTTGTTAATGTATTATGATAATGCACAAATTCGTATAGGCCTTTAACGAAAGTATGGTGTTTGTATGAGTAGCTGGAGAGACGAGATTTTAAATATCTTCGAGAAACCATTATCTTCTCTGTACATTATGTCAGATCCTGATGGTTTATTAAATGATGAAAAAATTTTAACAGAGCTACAAAAGAGAAATTTAACTGTAATTGAGATTCAAGATGTCATTAGTTTTCGATACATCTTCGAAACGAAATACCGAGAGGCATTAAAAAACCATGAATTATTTCTAATCGTGCGTACGGATAAGAATAACGAGAATACGCTTCCTTATGATCTGTTAAAAATGGGATCAAGACATAAAGTAGGCTTATCTACCTTTTTTCCAAAGCTATCTTATCCAGTTATGAAACAATTAGATGTAACAGACATAGATGCCTTGTATACTGTTTATGGACAGTATCAGGGCTCTTCGTCTAATAAAGATACAATCGATTTTTTGTTGAAAAAAGTATACAAGGTACATTTAAATACAATTGAAAATACTAGAGACTTCATAAAGTTTTTATTGTCCTACCATTATCGGGGGAAACAGCTTCCAAATGATTTGGTATTATACTTAATTATAGAAATAAATCAAATTAATGGTATAGAGATCCTACCTGTAAAGCAATTAGTAAAATCAAGAGGCTTTTTTTATTCGTATCTTCAAGATGAATGGCAAGACTATATTAGCCAATTACGACAGGAGAGGGACGTGGTAAGAGATCCCATCTCTTCAAATTCTTATTATCACACTGTACATCCCTTCTCTGATCCAGATGTAAGAAGGCTATTAAACGACTTATTTCTAGAAAACAAACTAAAACCTGTAAAAGGATTTAATAATGAGGAAATGCCTGTATGGGTTCAACCAGGAGTTGTCGTTGATGAATATGCTGATAGGGTAGAAAAGTTCAATCACTTACTCGAAAAGGTTAATGAGGAATTAAATAATGCCTCTACATATAAAACATGGATAGTCATTGCTAAGCTATACGGAGAATTAGGCTATTTATATAATCAAATTGCTAATGAACTAGATGAAAATATGCTTCAAAGCTTAAGGGATATTTCGTACACTATGAATCAAGACTTTGAGGCATGGATGTTTGAAAAGTATGCGACGTTATATAACATACCTTATTATCCGAGCCCAGTAATGGTTAATCGAATTCCACATTATTTAGAAAGCTTGGAAAGAAATAAAATTGCTCTAATAGTTCTAGATGGAATGAATTTCACTCAGTGGAGTCAGATCAAGCAATCGTTTTTCAAACATGATTTTCAAGTTGAGGAAGATGGTATCTTTGCTTGGGTACCAACATTAACTTCCGTATCTAGACAGGCAATTTTCTCAGGAAAAATGCCAATGATGTTTTCTGATAGTATTCACACAACCAATAAAGAAGAAAAGCTGTGGAAAACGTTTTGGGAAGATAGAGGTATACCTAAACAAAAAGTTTCCTATCAAAGAGCTTTAGGACAGGGTACCTTTGATATCAATCATATTGAAGCAATTACTAAGAGAAATACAAAAGTTGCTGGATTGGTTGTAGATACAGTTGATGAATTAACTCATGGTGCTATACAAGGACATAAAGGAATGGCTGCTGAATTAGATGTTTGGCTACAAAATGGGTACTTATTAGAATTAATAAATAGTTTATATGAGGCAGGATTTACTGTTTTTATAACGTCTGATCATGGAAATACTGAATGTAAAGGTATCGGTAGAATATCTGACGGTGTTTTCGTTAAAACCAAAGGTGAACGTGTTAGAATATACAATGATAAATCTATCAGGGACGAAAGAGCAAAGGAATATTCACTCCTTAAATGGCCAAATATCGGTTTACCAGAAGAAATGAATATATTATTGGCTAATGAAAATAAAGCGTTTATTCCAAATGGCCAACAAGCTGTTAGTCATGGTTCTATCAGTTTGGAAGAAGTGGTTGTACCATTTGTTGAAGTTACACCATTAAAAAAGCAATGAGGGATGTCTAATGTCAAAACCAGTTGGATTTGATCAAAAAATATTATTACATCAATTAGATTTTACTGCTAATGAAGCAAGAAGAATGGAAAGAAAAGATATGTATCCTTTACTTGAAGATTACTTATTAACAGACATAAAAGGA
>Ga0194136_1001881_pt1 | contig 10330 bp, 6 predicted proteins | sample TARM_MetaG_T3A_1_FD_134023 | JGI IMG/M metagenome (GOLD analysis project Ga0194136, IMG submission 134023) | Freshwater microbial communities from Pennsylvania, USA, analyzing microbe dynamics in response to fracking - TARM_MetaG_T3A_14 (version 2) | ecosystem: Environmental > Aquatic >...
CGTTCCCAGAGCGTGTCATCGGCTTTATGCACGTCCTTGAGCACACGTTCCAGCCAGACGGAAAGGCGCGGTTCCGCGCTGCGCAGGGCAAGGGTGAGATCCCTCTGCCATTGGGGCTTGTCGGCATCGGCTGCGGGGCGCGCGGGCTGCGCTGCTGCAGATTCGGGCGTTGCGGGGGCGTGCACCTGCTCCGCGTGAACGGGCTGTGCCGGTTCTGCCTCGGGTTCTTCGGGAGCAACGGCCGGGCCGGCTGCATCCGGTTCGGAAGGCAGTTCAGAACCTTGTTCCGCAGCATGTTCCGGCTTACTCGCCGGAGTTTCCGTCAAAGGTGCTTCAGCCGGTTCTTCCGTACCGGACCAGAGACGCTTGATCTTGGAGAAAAAGCCCATAAGTGCTCCCGGGTATATGTGGCTGCCTGAGTGCAGCATGGTTTTGAAAAGGAAGGTGCGCGCGCCGAGTACGCAAGAACCCCGTTTTTCTTGCCCAGAACAGCAGCGGAGTCAAGTGTCGGAGGGGGGGCGCAAAGTGAACGGCGTGACCGGTAAAGTGTCCGGTAAAGCAGTATAGATGCAGAACTCAATACCTGCGGGGAGGACGGGGAAAAAATACTATTCAAGTATTTAAGTCTATACGATAGTGTGCTATCAACCATCTCGGGGCTGGGTGGATGGAAATGGAATTCCCTCCGCGATTCTGAAGTTTCTTATCTGTACGGACGAACGATGCAGGAAAAACTCATTTCCAAACGCGCATACTCTCCGGTGAGTATTTTTAAGGGCAAATCCATTTCGCGCGATCTGACAGTCAGTCTCATGGTCATGATTCTGCTTGTCGTTGCAACGACCCTTTCCTGGCAATACATGCGAAATTCGCAGGAAATGCTGCATGAAGTCGAAGGAAAGGCCGATGAATACATTACCCGCCTGTCCGACATCCTTTCTGTTCCCATCTGGAACTTTGATACCCGTACCATAGATCAGATAGGCACCGTGTTCGCGCAGTATGATCTGGTGAACGAGGTGCGCATTCTCGACCCGCTGGGCAAGGTGCTCTTTTCCACGGTAAAGCGCGATGATCCCGACGCACGTGTTTTTCGCGAGCGCGACGTCATGTACGAAGGCGAGATTATCGGCCATGCCACCGTGGTGCTTTCCCTTGCCGAATACAAGCGCGATCTGGGCCGTCTGGTCACCACAAACCTGCTGGCGCTCGGCGGTGTGCTCACCGTTATCCTTGTGGCAACGGGTATTCTGCTGCGCATTTATCTGCGCCGCCCGCTCGAAGTGCTGCTGGAAGGGGTCAATCAGGTTGCCAAGGGCGACTTCGGCTTCGATTTCAGCGTGATACAGAACGCTGAACTGGGCATGATTGCGGAAAACTTTTCGGTCATGGCCAAGGAAGTGGCGGCCCGTGAAAAACAGCTGGTGGAGATAAACCGCCAGCTGCAGGGGCAGATTCGTGAACGCGAACGTGCGGAAGCTGCGCTGCGCCTGAGCGAAGAACGCTACTCCCTTGTTGTTACGGCGACCAACGACGGTATCTGGGACTGGGATCTCAATACCGACGAAGTCTATTTTTCTCCCCGCTGGAAGGCCATTATCGGCTATCAGGACAGCGAGATTCCCAACGATCTTGATGAGTGGCAGGGACGCATGCATCCCGCCGATCTGGACAGGGTGCTGCGTGCGCACGAGGACTATCTGGCCGGAGTGACGGAACAGTTCGAGGTGGAATACCGTCTGCGTCACAAAGACGGTGAATATCGCTGGGTTCTGGGGCGCGGCATCTGCGTGCGCGACGATTCCGGCGACCCCTACCGCATGGCGGGGGCGCACACCGATATTACACAGCGCAAGCTTGCCGAACGCGAGCTGTGGGAAACCAAGAACACGCTGGACAACATCCTCAACTCCATGCCCTCCATCATTGTGAGTGTGGACAAGGATGCACGCATCACCCAGTGGAACAAGACTGCCGAGGAGGCAACGGGCATTCTGGCAGCAGAAGCCTATTCCCGTCCCTTCACCGAGGTGTTGCCCGGCTACAAGATGCTGCTTTCCCATATCAAGGAATCCATTGCCACGGGTACAAACATCTCCATGGAGAAAGAGCCTGTCACCGAAGGCGAGCGGACCCGTTACTTCGACATCATCATCTACCCCGTGGTCACGCGGGGCGAATTCTCCGCAGTTGTCCGTCTGGACGACGTGACTGACCGTTTCCGCATCGAGGAAATGATGGTGCAGACGGAGAAAATGCTTTCCGTCGGCGGGCTTGCCGCAGGCATGGCACACGAAATCAACAACCCGTTGGGCGGTATTCTGCAGGGCGCCCAGAACATCCGCCGCCGCGTGTCACTCGATTTTCCGGCCAACCACAAGGCGGCCGAAGAAGCGGGCTGCAGCATGGAGAGTGTCCGCACGTATCTTGAAAATCGCGGCATTATCCGCTTCCTTGACGGCATTCACGAATCAGGCAGACGCGCTGCGAATATCGTGAGTAACATGCTGGAATTCAGCCGCCGCAGCGAGGCCCGCAGAACGTCTGTGAATCTCGGTGAGCTGGTGGACAAGACCATAGAGCTTGCCGCCAACGACTATGATCTGAAAAAGAAATATGACTTCCGCCACATTGATATCGTGCGGAATTACGACCCTGCCCTGCCGCAGGTGCTCTGTTCGCCGCAGGAAATAGAGCAGGTGCTGCTCAACCTGCTCAAAAACGCGGCGCAGGCCATGCCCGAACGGGGAGAGCGCGAAGACCCGCCGCAGATTATTGTATCCACCAGTTATGACAGAGGGCGCGCCCGTATCGACGTGGCGGACAACGGCCCCGGCATGGATGAAGAAACCCGCAAGCGCGTGTTTGAGCCTTTCTTCACCACCAAGGCGGTGGGCGAAGGCACGGGCCTCGGGCTTTCCGTTTCCTACTTCATCATCACCACCAATCATGACGGGCAGTTCACAGTGGATGCAGAGGTGGGAAGGGGAACTACCTTCACCATTCTGTTGCCACTGGAAGGAAAGTGAGTTAGTCGCAGATACCGCAAAACGCCGCCCGAGGGCGGCGTTTTGCGTGCTAGCGAAGAATTTCTATGGCTAATTTGAGATAATCGTTCCGCGCCGCTACAATCTTCCAGTCCCGGTAGCAGCTTGTGCTCCATTGATAGAATGCGGCAAATTCATGTTCTGCTATGAATTCATCAAAAATCAGGACGGTTCCGGGCTTGATGTAGGGATCCAGATTCATGAGGGTGTAGAGCGTTGCAGAGTGAAGGTCGGCATCAAGATGGATCACCATGCGATTTTGCTGGCGATAGCTGCTGAGGAAGGGACGCAACGTCTTTTGAAATAACCCTTTGTGGTAGGTTATACGTGCGTCGTTAATGGACGGGAAAGCTCCATTGTTGCTGAATGCGCCCACCTTGTTGTCAAACCAAGCCTCGGGCAGACCTTCGAACGTGTCGAAGCCAAAGAAGCGCGACTGCGGGTGTTGATTGATATTGACCCACCTGCGAAGGCTGTCTCCTTGAGCTACACCAAATTCAAGATAATCCACCGGCACATCAGCGAGAATGCGGTCATTCACATAGGCATACAGCAGGTGTCGCTTGCTATAGTCATACTGCATGATCGGGTAAGGATACGTCTGGCGGGTCAAGGTGCCGTGCAGCAGAACCTTGTGGTAGCCAATGGCCCAAGTTTCGAGATCGCCTTGAATCAGTTTTTCCTGGTCAATGAAGAACATACATCTGCTCCTTAAAGCGCTTTGGTGAAAAAACGTCAGTGGTGCTATCTATATGCAAAGTGCATTCCATTGTCCGGGTGCCGGAAAAAAAAAGGACGGTTCCGCCGGAACCGTCCTTTACCGTTGTTTTGAAAGCAACTATTTCATCGCTTCGGGGAATAGCTCCCCGGCCATCTCGCGCAGCTTGAACTTCTGTATCTTGCCGCTTGCAGTCATGGGGTATTCCGTCACAAAGGCTATGTGACGCGGCACCTTGTGCCATGCAATCTGGCCACGGCAGAAGTCGCGTATGTCTTCCGGAGTAACCTCGCATCCTTCCTTGGGAATGATGAAGGCCCCCACTTCTTCGCCGTATTTACGGCTGGGTACGCCGACTACCTGCACGTCCTGCACTGCGGGCATGCCGTAGAGGAATTCTTCGATCTCGCGGGGGTAGATGTTCTCGCCACCCCGGATGATCATGTCTTTGATGCGGCCGGTGATGACCACATAGCCTTCTTCATCCATGGTGCCGAGGTCGCCGGAATGCAGCCAGCCTTGCGGGTCCACGGCTTTTTCCGTGGCCTCGGGCATATTGTAGTAGCCTTTCATGACGTTGTAGCCACGGCAGACAACTTCGCCCTGCACGCCGCGGGGACACTCTTCGCCGGTTTCGGGGTCCATGACCATCACTTCAATACCGGGCATGTGTCTGCCAACGGTCTGGGTGCGACGTTCAAAGCTTTCGTCGCACAGGGTCTGGGTCATAACCGGCGAGCCTTCGGTAAGGCCGTAGCAGATGGTGATCTCGCGCATGTTCATCTTTTCGATGACCCGGCGCATGAGCGGTGCAGGGCAGACGGAGCCAGCCATGATGCCTGTGCGCAGCGAGCTGTAATCGAACTTGTCGAAAATCTTGTGCTCGAGCACGGCAAGGAACATGGTGGGCACGCCGTACAGCGCGGTGCACTTTTCCTGATCAATGGACGCCATGACATGCACGGGGCTGAAGCTCTCGAGAATGACAAGGGCGGCACCGTGGTTCACAGCGGCCAGCACGCCCAGCACGCAGCCGAAGCAGTGGAAGAGCGGCACCGGCAGGCACAGGCGGTCTTTGCTGGTGAAGTTCTGGTTCCTGCCGATCCAGTATCCGTTCAGGCCGATGTTGAGGTGAGAGAGCATGACCCCCTTGGGGAAGCCGGTGGTACCGGACGTATACTGCATGTTCACCACATCGTGGGGCGAAAGCGCCTGCTGGCGCTCAAGGTATTCCTGCTCGGTGCACATGGCCTTCATGGCCATGATTTCCGGCACGGAATACATGCCGCGGTGCTTTTCCACACCAAGGAACATGACCCGCTTGAGGTGCGGCAGCGATTCGCACTGCAGCTTGCCCCGGGGCTGGGTCTTCAGCTCCGGAATGATGTCGAAGATGGTCTGCACGTAGTCGTGGTCGCGGAACCCGTCCATGATGAACAGGTTTTCGCACTCGGACTGGGTGAGCAGATACTGCAGCTCGCTCTTGCGGTAGTTGGTGTTGATGGTGAGCAGCACAGCACCGATTTTGGCCGTGGCAAACTGCAGAGCCACCCAGTAGGGCACGTTGGTGGACCATACGGCCACCTTTTCACCATGCTGCACGCCAAGGGCCATAAGGCCGCGCGCAAGATCGTCCACCACGGCACCGAACTGCTTGTAGGTGAGGCGGTAGTCGCGGTCTACGTAAATGACGGCATCGTTATCGGGATATTTCGCTATGGTCTCGTCCAGAATCTGGCCGAGCGTTTTTTCTCGGATCTCGAACTGTTCCATCGTGCGTTCCTAGGGGTAGTAAATGACGGCGTAAATCTCGGCGGGACCATCTCCGGCGGCACCGGCATAATGCGGCACGATGGAGTTGTAGTAGATGCTGTCACCGGCTTCCAGAATATATTCTTCCTTGCCGTAGATGATCTGCAGCTTGCCTGAAACCACAACGATGAACTCTTCACCCTGGTGGGAGGAGAGCTTGCGGTCTTCTTCGGGCTCCGGAGAGATTTCCACGAAGAAGGGCTCCATGTTGCGGTCGGTCTTGCCCTTGCCGAGGGAATGAAAACGGAACGCAGGACGCTTGTCGTCCGCCTTCTGCATGGTCAGGTCTGCCTCGCGTGAGGCCTTGCGGACCACAAGGGGGTCGGTGGAAACCTGATCATCCATGAAGGTGCCAAGGCGTACGTTCAGGGCGCGTGCAATCTTCTGTAGCGGAGCAATGGAGGGACAAAGGTCGCTGTCCTCAAGCGCAGTGATGACCGCTAGCTGCACGTCGGCTGCGGCGGCCAGATCTTCGCGGGTCATTTTACGCTCTTCCCGGTATTTACGGATTCGGACTCCAAGCTTTTCTACAGACATGACGCCTCCTGATTTGAACAATGATGTGAAAACGTAAAAAAGAGGTATACAAGGATGCGCAAATACTCAAGCCCAAAGAGAGGAATTCCAGAAAACTCAACATGTTGAGCGGGTACACACTCGCTTGGGAGAGGGGCGCTTCCGACCGGAGAGCTTAATGCTCAGCAGGAACGTATTCCGGTACCATGCGGCGTAGTATCGCTCTGATCTGCACGTGGTCATAGGCATCTGCAGCTTTTTCAAGATCTTGCAGGTCGGCGGCGAATTGCTCGCGGCCTGTTGCCATGGCCTTCTGGTCGCAGCAGCCCAGTACCATGATCTTGTCATGTTCCGTGCGCAGAATGCCTTCGCCGTCGGTGATGAGCTCTTCATAGAGCTTTTCGCCTTCGCGCAGACCGGTGAAGGTGATCTCGATATCCTTGTCCGGTTCAAAACCGGCCAGCCGGATGAGGTCCGCCGCCATGTCGGCTATGCGGACGGGAACGCCCATGTCGAGCACGAAGGTCTCGCCGCCGTGTGCCATGGTGCCGGACTGCAGAATGAGCTGGGCAGCTTCCGGAATGGACATGAAGTAGCGGGTGACTTCCGGATGGGTGACCGTGACAGGACCGCCCTTGCTTATCTGGTCGAGAAACAGGGGGATGACCGAACCGGACGAGCCGAGCACGTTGCCGAAGCGTACCGCCATGAAGCGGGTATCGGAGCCGGCAAAGGTCTGCATGAGCAGTTCGGTTATGCGCTTTGAGGTGCCCATGACGTTGGTGGGGCGAACTGCCTTGTCGGTGGAAACCACCACAAAGCGTTCCACACCGGCATCAACGGCAGCCTGCATGATCGTGCGCGTGCCCACGATGTTGTTGTGTACCGCCTGCCACGGGTTGCGTTCGAGCATGGGAACATGCTTGTAGGCCGCAGCGTGGAACACGGCATGGGGCTTGTGCATGGCAAAGACGGCCTGCATGAGGTGTGCATCGCGGATATTGCCGAGCACAGTCACGTAATTCTTGAAGCCTATGCGGTGCAGCAGCTCCATTTCGATCTGATAGAGGTTGTGTTCGCCCGCATCCAGAAGAACGATCTTGGCCGGATTGTAACGCACGATCTGGCGCACCAGTTCGGAACCGATGGACCCGCCGCATCCGGTAACAAGGATGGTGCGTCCCTCAAGGTAGGCTGCAATGGCCTTGGTATCCAGATTGATCTGCGAACGCCCGAGCAGGTCAAGGTAGTTCACCTCGCGCAGTGCTTTTACCCCGCGCTTCCAGTCCAGCATTTCATGCATGGAAGGCAGGATCTTGTGCGAGAGACCTATCTCTTTGCAGGTGTTCACGATTTCCAGAATGGATTCACCGCTTGCCTCGGTCAGGGCGATGATGGCCTCGTCTGCCCGCATGGTCTTGGCGATGCTCTCAAGCGCATCCAGCGAACCGAACACAGGCTTGCCGTGAATGGTCCTGCCGTGGAGCGTGGGTTCCTTGTCGATAAAGCCGAGAATCTCGTACCCGAGGGTGCTTTCCGCCTGCAGTTCGCGGACAAGGCGCTCGCCCGCACGGCCCGCGCCGATGATGATGGCGCGTTTGCGGTTGCCGCTTGAGAACAGACTCTTGGTGGAAGAGAAGGGTATGGTGCCGTTATCAAACAGGCAGTAATAGGCGCGAATGCCCATGCGTATGCCGCCCGTGAGGGCAAAGGTCACCAGCGGGTCGAGAATGAACACCGAACGCGGGAACCCCTGCGCGCCATAGGCGTAGACGATGAAAAAAAGCACGATGCACGACTGAATGGCAATGGCCTGCAGCAGAGCCCAACCATCATGCAGGCTGGTATAGCGCCACATGCCGCGATACAGCCCCATGGTCATGAACACGCCGAATTTGATGGCAAGAACGGGGATGACAAGTTCCAGATACTGCATGACGTAGTTGGCCGGAATCTTGAAATCGAACCGGACGCAGTACGAGAACAGCAACGCCGCACCAAAGCAGGCGAGGTCTATCGCCGCCATGGTGTAGAGATTCTTGGAACGGGAAATCTTGTTACTCACTAGATTCTATCTCCCGCACAGCCTTTGATCAGTGCGATGATGCGGTCAAAATCCGCATCAGTCATGGCCGTGCCGGAAGGCAGGCACAGACCCTCTGCGAAGAGGGATTCACAGACGCTTCCGCCGTAGTTGTCGCAGTCCTTGAAAACAGGCTGCATGTGCATGGGCTTCCATACGGGGCGGGATTCTATGTTTTCACGGTCAAGCGCAAGGCGGATGGTTTCCGGCGAAGCACCGAATTCTTTTTCGTTTACAAGCATGACGGTCAGCCAGCGGTTTGCCTCGCCGTAGGCGGCTTCAGGCATGAACCGGATGCCGGGCAGATTGCCGAGCGCGGCGACATATTTATCGAACAGGGCGCGTTTCTGGCGCACACGTTCGGGCAGGGCAATGAGCTGGCCGCGGCCGATGGCGGCAACAATGTTGCTCATGCGGTAGTTGTAGCCGATTTCACGGTGCTCGTAATGCGGTGCGGTTTCCCGTGCCTGCTGTGAAAGCCAGCGGGAGCGGGTGATGAAGGCTTCATCTTCGGCAGCGAGCAGGCCGCCGCCGGAAGTGGTGATGATCTTGTTGCCGTTGAAGGAAAATGCAGCGCATGCGCCGCCCTTGCCTGCATGACGGCCCTTGTAGGTTGCGCCCACGGATTCTGCCGCGTCAATGACGAGCGGAATGCCGTTGCGGTCAAGCACGGAGCGCAGGGCGTCGTAGTCCGCGCACTGGCCGTACAGGTCGGTAACCACCACGGCTGCGGGCGTTTTGCCCTTTCTGCAGTAGTCCTTTACGGCGTCTTCAAGCAGGTTCGGGTCCATGTTCCAGGTGGCATGGTCGCTGTCTATGAACACGGGCTCCGCCCCCATGAAGGTGATGGGGCTCACGCTGCCGATGAAGGTAAGGCTTGATGCGAGCACTATGTCGCCTGCAGAAATGCCGAGCTGACGCATGGCAATGTGCAGTGCCGCAGTGCCGCTGGAAAGGGCTGCGCAGTGGGGAATGCCGGAAAGCGCGGCAAAGTCGTTTTCAAAGCCCGTAACCATGGGGCCGAGCGGGGCAATGAAGTTGCTTGCAAAAGCTTCCTGAACGAATTCGAGTTCTTTCCCGCCCATGTGAGGGGGAGAGAGGTAGATGCGATTCTGTGTGCTCACAGCGTATTCAATCCGTGTTGAATTGTCTTGGCGGCGTTCCGCTCGGTATGGGGAACGACGTCGAAAAAATGCTGCCTATGATATCCGGCTTGCAGAAATATCTCAATCGTTACCGGAAGCCCCGTCTTTTCTGACTTCCGGGGACTTCTCAAAAGTGTGTTCCGGAGTGTGTTCAGCCCGTTCAGCCTGTTCCGCCTGTCTAGAGACAGGTTCAGCTACCGGTCCAGATACGTGTTCAGATGCCTGTTCGGATACCTGCTCAGATACGTGTTCCGTTGTCAGGCCCGACGCGTCACCGGATGCAGGAGGCGTGCCGTTTCCCTGTGTTGCGGGCATATCGTCTGCCGTGCAATCAGCCTGAGCTGTCGCAGCCGCTGTTCCCATGAACTCGGGGCAGGTGGCATGGCCGGGGGCGGAAACATCCTCTTTGCGGAAGACCTTCCACACCGTGAGGAACAGGATTTTCAGGTCCAGCCACAGGCTGTGGTTGTCCACATACCATACATCCATCTCAAGACGCTCTTCCCACGATGCGGCATTGCGGCCGTTAACCTGCGCCCAGCCGGTAATGCCGGGGCGCACCTCGTGTCTGCGGGCCTGACGCGGGGTGTAGCGGTCCAGATACTGGGGCAGCAGCGGGCGCGGTCCCACAAGGCTCATCTCGCCGGTGATGACGTTCCAGAGTTCCGGCAGTTCGTCCAGCGAGGCGGAGCGGAGTTTGGAGCCGAGCGGGGTGAGGCGCTCATGGTCCGGCAGGGGCTTGCCGTTCTCGTCCTTGGCGTCTGTCATGGTCTTGAACTTGAGTATGCGGAACAGCTTGCCGGCCTTGCCCGGGCGCGTCTGGCGGAAGAAAATGTCTTTGGAAATGCCGGAGCGCACGCGCAAAGCTAGCAGGCCAATCACCGGCAGCAGAAGCACAAAGGCGGGAAGGGTGACCGCAAGGTCGAATCCGCGCTTGAGCATGCTGCCGAGCACTGTCTGCGGAAGCACGGCTTCCTGTCCTGCGTGGGCCAGATGCATGGCTTTGAGC
>Ga0194136_1001883_pt1 | contig 10322 bp, 9 predicted proteins | sample TARM_MetaG_T3A_1_FD_134023 | JGI IMG/M metagenome (GOLD analysis project Ga0194136, IMG submission 134023) | Freshwater microbial communities from Pennsylvania, USA, analyzing microbe dynamics in response to fracking - TARM_MetaG_T3A_14 (version 2) | ecosystem: Environmental > Aquatic >...
GCACCTGCTGGCCCCGGTGGTGACCGATATGAAAGAGGCGGCCAATGCACTGCGCTGGTGCGTCGCCGAAATGGAGCGCCGTTACAAGCTGATGGCAGCACTCGGGGTGCGCAACCTCGCCGGCTTCAATCGCAAGGTCAAGGATGCCGAGAAGGAGGGAGCGCCGCTGGGTGACCCGCTGTACCGCCGCGAGTCGATGGATGATCAGCCGCCACTGCTGGAAACCCTGCCGATCATCGTGGTGGTGATCGACGAATTTGCCGACATGATGATGATCGTCGGCAAGAAGGTCGAGGAACTGATCGCACGTATCGCACAGAAGGCCCGGGCCGCCGGCATCCATCTGATTCTGGCGACCCAGCGGCCCTCGGTGGACGTTATCACCGGTCTGATCAAGGCCAATATTCCGACCCGCATGGCGTTCCAGGTGTCCAGCCGGATAGACTCGCGGACCATTCTCGATCAGGGCGGGGCGGAACAGCTGCTGGGCCATGGTGACATGCTCTACATGCCACCCGGCACCAGCCTGCCGGTTCGGGTGCATGGCGCCTTTGTCTCGGATGACGAGGTACACCGGCTGGTGGATGAGTGGAAGCAGCGTGGCGCGCCGGATTACATTCAGGACATTCTCGACGGGGTCGACGAGGGTGGCGGCGGCAGCTACGAGGGTGGCAGCGGTGGCGAGGGAAGCGATCTGGAGGATGATCCGCTGTACGATCAGGCCGTGCAGTTCGTGCTGGAGACTCGCCGCGCCTCGATTTCCTCGGTGCAGCGCAAGCTGAAGATCGGCTACAACCGGGCCGCACGGATGATTGAAGCCATGGAGATGGCCGGGGTGGTGACTCCGATGAATACCAATGGCTCGCGCGAGGTAATCGCGCCGGCCCCCATGCGCGACTAGTGGAGATACGTCCATCATGATCAAACGACTGGCGGTGACCCTTGGCTCCCTGTGTCTGGCCCTGACGCCCCTGTGGCTGCAGGCCGACGAGCAGAGCGCCTCGGCGGCACGCCTGAATGAGTTGCTGTCGAAAGCCAGCACCCTGACCGCGAATTTCTCGCAGATGACCCTGACCGCCAATGGCGCCAGCCTGCAGGAGTCCTCGGGTACCCTGGAGGTCAAGCGCCCCGGCATGTTCCGCTGGCACACTGATCCGCCGCTTGAACAGGAGCTGGTTTCAGATGGCCAGGTGATCTGGCTGTATGACCCGGATCTGGAGCAGGTAACCATTCAGCAGGTTGACCCGAGGCTGACCCATACGCCAGCGTTACTGCTGTCCGGGGATGTCAGCACCCTGCAGGAAAATTTCAATATCAGTCGCACCGAGGGCGGCAGCGTGGTCGACTTCGTGCTGACACCCAAGGCCAGTGATTCAATGTTCGACCACCTGCGTCTGTCGTTCCGAGATGGTCTGCTGAATGACATGCAATTGAATGATCCGGTCGGGCAGCGCACCAATATCCTGTTCAACAACGTGCAGCTGAATCCGCCACTGGACGCCACACGTTTCACCTTTGAGATCCCCGAAGGTGTTGACGTGATCAGCGAGTAGCCTGTGGGCGACCTGTTTGGCGCAACAACAGCGGTGCAGCCCCTGGCTGCGCGCATGCGTCCGCGCACACTGGATGAATACGCCGGCCAGGATCACCTGCTGGCACCGGGCCGCCCGCTGCGTCAGGCGCTGGAGCAGGGCGCGCTGCACTCGATGATTTTCTGGGGGCCGCCCGGGGTGGGCAAAACCACCCTGGCGCGCCTGTTGGCCAGCCTGGTGGACGCGCATTTTGTCACCCTGTCGGCGGTGCTTGCCGGCGTCAAGGATATCCGTGCAGCGGTGGATGAAGCACGCCAGCAACAGGCCCGGAACGGTCGGCGCACTATTCTGTTTGTTGATGAGGTGCACCGTTTCAACAAGGCCCAGCAGGATGCCTTTCTGCCCTATGTCGAGGATGGCACCCTGGTGTTTATCGGGGCTACTACCGAGAATCCGTCCTTTGAGCTGAACAACGCCTTGCTGTCGCGCGCGCGCGTGTACCTGCTCAAGTCGCTGGATGCCCAAGCCTTGTCAACACTGCTGCAGCGAGCACTGACAGACCCCGAGCGGGGGCTCGGTGAGCTGCAGTTGAGCATCGAGCCGGCGGCGCAGCAGATGCTGCTGGAGGCCGCCGACGGCGATGGCCGGCGCCTGCTGAACCTGCTGGAAACCGCTGCCGATCTGTTGCAGCCGGGCGATTGCCTGGGCGTGGCGCTGCTGGCCGAGCTGCTCGGCGAGGGACGACGGCGTTTCGACAAGGGCGGTGAAGCCTTCTACGACCAGATGTCGGCGCTGCACAAGTCAGTGCGCGGCTCGAATCCCGACGCCACCCTGTACTGGTTCGCGCGCATGCTGGATGGCGGTTGTGACCCCTTGTATATCGCACGCCGGGTGGTGCGCATGGCTAGCGAGGATGTCGGCAATGCCGACCCGCGGGCACTGACCTTGGCTCTGAATGCCTGGGATGTGCAGGAACGCCTGGGCAGTCCCGAAGGCGAGCTGGCGATTGCCCAGGCGCTGGTTTATCTGGCCTGTGCACCAAAGAGCAATGCCGTCTACATGGCGTTCAAGGCAGCCATGCGCGATGTGGCGGAACAGCCGTCCCACGAGCCGCCGCTGCACCTGCGCAACGCGCCGACCAAGTTGATGAAGGAACTCGGCTACAGCCAGGGCTATCGCTATGCGCATGATGAGCCAGAGGCCTATGCCGCCGGCGAGGATTATTTCCCCGAACAGCTGGAGCCGCGTCAGTATTACCAGCCGGTGCCGCGCGGGCTGGAGCTGAAGATTGCGCAGAAGCTCGAGCACCTGCGCGTGCTGGACGCCGCCAGCAGCAACCAACGCAGGAGTTCGCCATGATCAAGATACTGCTGGCCATTGCCTTTGGTGGATCGCTCGGTGCGCTGGCACGCTTCGGCGTGGCGCACTGGGTGGCGCTGAGCTGGCCAAAGGCCTTCCCGCTGGCGACCCTGTTGATCAATGTCAGCGGCTGTCTGCTGATCGGTATACTTTATGCTCTGTGGTTGCAGCGACCCGAGTTGTCGCCACTGTTGCGTCAGGGCCTGTTTATTGGTTTCCTTGGCGCCTTTACCACCTTTTCCACGTTCTCCCTGGATACCCTGCGTTTGCTGGAGAACGGCGAGGGCCTGCTGGCCCTGGGATATGTCCTGCTCAGTGTGTGCGTCTGTTTACTCGCCACCTGGGCCGGTCTGGCACTGACCCGTTCAGTAGCCGGACTGTAACCTGCAACCAAAAAGTGATGACCCATGCTTGATCCGAAACTGGTCCGTAGCCAAACCCAACAACTGGCCGAGCGCCTGGCGACCCGTGGTTTTGTTCTTGATGTCGCTGCACTGGAAGCGCTGGAAAGCCGCCGCAAGGCCGTGCAGACCCGCACCGAAACCCTGCAGGCCGAGCGCAATAGCCGCTCCAAGGCAATTGGCCAGGCCAAGGCTCGTGGCGAGGATATCCAGCCGTTGCTGGCCGACGTGGATCGTATGGGCGAGGAACTGAATACGGCCAAGCAGGAGCTGGAACAGATCCAGCAAGAGCTGGATGCATTGCTGCTGGCTATTCCCAACCTGCCCGACGACAGCGTGCCGGTGGGCGCCAGTGAGGACGATAATGTCGAGGTGCGCCGCTGGGGCAACCCGCGCAGCTTCGATTTTGAGGTGCGGGACCATGTGGCTATTGGCGAGCAGCATGGCTGGCTGGACTTCGAGACCGCGGCCAAGCTGTCCGGTGCCCGCTTTGCACTGATGCGCGGGCCGATTGCCCGTCTGCACCGGGCGCTGGCGCAGTTCATGCTAGACCTGCACATCAATGAACATGGCTACGAGGAGGTCTATACCCCCTATCTGGTGCAGGCTGAGGCGCTGCTGGGTACCGGCCAGTTGCCGAAGTTCGAGGAAGACCTGTTCAAGGTGCCGCGTGGCGAGGACCAGCGTGACCTGTACCTGATCCCCACCGCCGAGGTGTCGCTGACCAATATCGTCAGCGGTGAAATCCTCGATGCGACCAGCCTGCCGCTGCGGCTTACCGCACATACCCCGTGTTTTCGCAGCGAAGCCGGATCAGCCGGTCGCGACACCCGCGGCATGATCCGCCAACACCAGTTCGACAAGGTCGAGATGGTGCAGATAGTACGGCCCGATCAATCGCAACAGGCGCTGGAGGAGCTTACCGGGCATGCCGAGGATGTGCTCAAGCGTCTTGAGCTGCCGTTCCGTACCCTGGCGCTGTGTACCGGCGACATGGGCTTTGGTGCGGTGAAGACCTACGATCTTGAGGTGTGGATTCCCAGTCAGGGCAAGTACCGCGAGATTTCCTCCTGCTCCAGCTGTGGCGATTTCCAGGCGCGCCGTATGCAGGCGCGCTGGCGCAACCCGGAAACCGGCAAGCCGGAACTGGTACACACCCTGAACGGCTCGGGTCTGGCGGTAGGCCGGACTCTGGTGGCGATTCTGGAAAACTATCAGCAGGCTGACGGCAGCGTGCTGGTTCCTGCAGTACTACAACCCTACATGGGCGGACTGGAGCGTATCGGCTGATGGAATATCTTCCGCTGTTTCATAATTTGCAGGGCCGGCTGGTACTGCTGGTAGGCGGTGGCGAGATTGCCCTGCGCAAAGGGCGCCTGCTGTGCGAGGCCGGTGCCCGCCTGCGTGTAGTGGCGCCGGATATCGAGCCGGAGCTGGCAGGATTGGCCGAGCAGGGCGGTGGTGAATGCCAGCTGCGTGGTTATGCAGCGGATGATCTGGAAGGTGCTGTGCTGGCTATCGCGGCTACCGATGACGAACTCCTTAATGCGCGTATTTCTGCAGATGCGCAGGCGCGAGGGATCGCGGTGAATGCGGTGGATGCACCACACCTGTGTACCGTTATCTTCCCGGCAATTGTTGATCGTTCGCCGCTGGTAATTGCCATTTCCAGCGGCGGTCACGCGCCGGTACTGGCCCGCCTGGCGCGCGCACGTATCGAAACCCTGTTCCCGCATAGTTATGGCCGACTGGCGCAACTGGCGCAGCATTTCCGCGAGCGGGTCAAGGCAGCCTTTAGTCAGATCAACCAGCGCCGCGCCTTCTGGGAGCAGGTGTTTCAGGGTGAAGTGGCTGAGCGGGTATTTGCCGGGCAGGATCAGCAGGCTGAGCAGGTGCTGGAGAAATTGCTGGCCGGACAGGCAGGTCAGGGTTATCAGGGTGAGGTGTATCTGGTCGGCGCCGGCCCCGGTGATCCGGATCTGCTGACCTTCCGCGCCCTGCGCCTGATGCAACAAGCTGACGTCGTGCTGTATGACCGGCTGGTGGCCCCGGCAATCATTGATCTGTGCCGGCGTGATGCTGATCGCATTTATGTTGGCAAGCAGCGCTCGGAACATGCTGTGCCCCAGGATGAAATCAACCAGCTGCTGGTGGATCTGGCACGTCAGGGCAAACGGGTGCTGCGCCTGAAGGGTGGCGATCCCTTTATTTTTGGCCGTGGCGGCGAGGAAATCGAACTGCTGGCGGAGAACCGCATTCCCTTCCAGGTAGTGCCTGGTATCACCGCAGCCAACGGCTGCTCGACCTATGCCGGTATTCCGCTGACCCACCGTGATCATGCCCATTCGGTACGTTTTATCACGGCCCATCGCAAGGAGGGGCGTACCGATCTGCCCTGGACCGAGCTGGTGGTACCCGGACAGACTCTGGTGCTTTATATGGGGCTGGTGGCCTTGCCGGACATCTGTGGCGGGCTGATTGCCCATGGTCGAAGCCCGGATACGCCGATTGCGCTGATCCAGCAGGGCACCACCGCCAACCAGAAGGTGTATACCGGGACTTTGCAAAGCATGCCGGGGATAGTCGAGCGCGAGCAGGTCAAGGCGCCAACCCTGGTGATTGTTGGCGAGGTGGTCAGTCTGCACGAACGGCTCAAGTGGTTTGAGCCGGGGCAATCGAGTGCACAGGACAGCGCGGTAGTCTGAGTCATCAGGGGAGGGTGCATGTCTCGTAAATGGCAGGCCAAACGCAGCCGCAAGGCTGGTGCGCCACCCGGCACCCTGATGCATATTGGCCGGCCCGGCAGCAGCGACAGCCACTTGCGGTTGGTCAGTTACGACGCTGACCAACTGCAAGAAAGCCATCTGCAGGGACTGCAGCAGCTACCCGATGCCAACCGGGAGCGGGTGCTCTGGCTTAATGTGGATGGCGTGCATCAACCTGAGCTGATCGGCACACTGGGGCGGCAGCTGAACCTGCATCCACTGGTGCTGGAGGACATTGTCAATACCGACCAGCGCCCCAAGCTGGAGGATTACGATGGCTACCTGTTTCTGGTGCTGCGCATGTTGCAGCTGGATTCACACCAGCAGATCCAGTCGGAACAGCTCAGTCTGATTCTGGCGCCTGGCATGGTGCTGTCCTTGCAGGAACAGCCCGGTGATGTGTTTGATGGCGTACGCGAACGCCTGCGCAATGGTCGGCGGATACGTTTTATGCATGCCGATTATCTGGCCTATGCACTGTTGGATGCGGTGGTCGATCATTATTTCGTAGTGCTTGAGCAGCTTGGTGAGCAGATCGAGCAATTGGAAGACGAGTTGATCGAGCGGCCTTCACCCGAGGTGCTGAAGCGCATTCACCACTACAAGCGCGAGATGCTGCTGCTGCGCAAGTCGGTATGGCCGTTGCGAGAGGTGCTGAGCCGTCTGAGTCGTGATGAAAGCCCGCTGGTCAGCAATGAAACCCGCCTGTTCCTGCGGGATGTCTACGATCACAGTATCCATGTGCTGGATACCATAGATACCCTGCGCGAACTGCTGGTGGGCATGCTTGATCTGTATCTTTCCAGCAGCAGCAACCGGATGAACGAGGTAATGAAGGTGCTGACCATCATTGCCACCCTGTTTATGCCGCTGACCTTTATTGCCGGCGTGTATGGCATGAACTTCGAACATATGCCGGAACTGGGCTGGCGCTGGGGCTATCCGGCGGTCATGCTGCTGATGCTGGGCGTGTCCTCCGGCTTGTTACTGGCGTTCCGGCGACGGCGCTGGATCTGAATAGTGGTTCAATCTTTGGCATAAATGCCATGCATTTTGTGCTGGCGCCATTGTCACCACTGATGCAGTCTCTGGGGTGCCAACCAACCATAACAAGGGAACGCCCCCGATGGCCGAGATAGATACCAGCTTGCCTGCCGATCTGGAAAAGCTGGTGCACAGTTTTTTTGACCGCATTCCCTTCAACCTGCTGCTGGGCATTCGCATTGACAGCCTGGCCAGCGACAAGGTGCATATGAGCCTGCCAATGCGCGAGGATCTGATCGGCAACTACTACCGCGGCATTCTGCACGGTGGGGCGATTTCCGCACTGATCGATGTCTGTGGCGGGGCCATGGCAATGATCGGTGCCTGGGAAAAACAGCAGGACCTGCCGACCAGCGAACGCATGCAACGGCTGTCCAAGCTGGGCACCATCGATTTGCGGGTGGACTATCTGAGCCCCGGCAAGGGCCAATTGTTTGTCTGTGATTCCAGCCTGTTGCGCATTGGCAACAAGGTGGCAGTGGTGCGCTCGCACCTGCACAGTGACAGCGGTGCGCTGGTGGCGGCCGGGACTGGCACCTATCTGTGTGGCTAACGGATCAGGTTTTTTGGCATGCCAGCGCGTTGAGCAGCAGGTCTGTCGCAGAAACTACGCGCTCTTCACGCTGTGCGATTGTTGGTGCATGACACCCGTTCATCAGCAGTCCGCTCATCAATGAGCCTTTCCACATGCCGACCAGTTGCTCGGCGCGCAGTAGTGGGTCATCCAGCGTTATGGCTCCGAGGTCGGCGGCTTGTTGCAGGTGCTCGGCGGCGCGCCGGACAAAGGCCATGGGGCCGTCACGAAAGATCATTTCGCCATGCTGGGGATGGCTGGCGCCATAGGCGTAGACGGCACGCAGTAGCCGGATACCTGCCTCGCTGCTGAAAAAATCCACCAGCTGTAAACCCAGATTCAGCAGATGTTCACGCACCTGCTGCAGGTTCTGCGCCGACGCATCCACCTGGCCGGCAAGCTGGCTGTGATGGCGTTCCAGTACCGCCAGCAGTAGCGCGTCGGCATTGGGAAAATGCCGGTACAGGGTGCCCTTGGCTACGCCCGCGCGGGCCGCCACTTGTTGCATGTTGAAGTTCTGCTCCTCGGCCATGCAGGTCAGCGCCGCTTCAAGAATACGCTCGCGGCGCGCCGGATCGACCGGCCGGCCGGGGCCTTTGGTTGACGCTGTCATGCGAACTCCAATGAGTCAGTCATCATTAATGTTGATGCCATATTTACTGAACGCTATCGTTCTGTAAATATGGTGCGGACAACAACAAGGTAAACCGCCATGCGAAAAATAATTCTTGCGGTGCTGCTGGCCGGGCTGGCCGCCTGTGATACCGAGCACAGCCAAAATGATGTGCTCACGGATGCTCCGGTCAAGGTTCGCAGTGCACAACTGGAAATCCCCAAGGGGCAGCACTGGAGTCTGAGTGGCAGCGTACATTCGCGTCACGAGGCAGGATTGGCATTTCGTTTGCCGGGGCAGATCCGCGAACGTCTGGTGCAGGCCGGCGAGCAGGTCGAGGCGGGGCAGTTGCTGATGCGGCTGGATGCCCGTGATGTGCGCCAGCAATTGAATGCCGCCCAGGCGCAGCTGGATGCGGCCCGTGTACAGGCAGACAATGCCGAAGCCAGCCGGCGTCGTTTGCAATCCTTGCGTGAGCAGGATCTGGTGCCAGCCCAAGCTTATGAAAATGCTGAAGCAACCGCCAATGCCGCGTTGCAGGCGGTTCGCACAGCCCGGGCAGCCATGGAGCAGGCACGAACAGCTACCGAGTATGTCGACCTTCGCGCACCGGCCAGCGGCGTATTGATCGAAGTTGCCGGCGAAGCTGGTCAGGTTGTCGGTGCGGGTCAGACTGTGGCAAGACTGGCTTATGCCGGTGAGAGGGAAGTGCAGGCATGGGTGCCTGAAACCCGCCGCAATGATCTGCCCGAGCGTGCCCAGGTGCTGCTGTTCAGCGGTGCCCACACAGCGCCCGCACGCCTGCGAGAGGTGGCCGGTGCTGCCGACCCGCAAACCCGAAGCTGGCGGGTTCGCTATGCCATAGAGGATGAGCCGGATAACTGGCCTCTGGGCGCCAGTGTGACGCTGGACTTTACCCGCAGTGCGGACGATCAGGACAGCTTGCGTCGTGTACCGCTGTCTGCGCTGATTGATCGGGGGCAGGGTGCCGGCGTCTGGTTGATCGAGCAGGGGCAGGTGCGCTGGATTCGGGTTGATCTGCTGCGTGTCGATGCCGAGCACGCCTATGTCCGTAGCCGTCTGCCAGCAGGGACGCTGGTGGTTGCACTTGGCACGCATTTGCTGGAGCCCGGGCAGTCTGTCGAGGTGCTGCCATGAGCATGGATCCGTTGCGCTTCAACCTTTCTGCACTGGCAGTGCGCGAGCGCTCGGTGACCCTGTTTTTTTTGTTGCTGACGGCTTTTGCCGGTCTCTTCGCGTTTCTGGACCTGGGGCGGGCGGAAGATCCGGTCTTCGGTGTCAAGGCTGTACTGGTTTCGGCGACCTGGCCGGGTGCCAGTGCCGAACAGATGCAGCAGCAGGTAGCCGATCCGCTGGAAAAGCGTCTGCAGGAAGTCGCCTATTTCGAGAAAGTCGAAACCACCGCACGGCCTGGCCGGGTCGACATGCAGATCAGCTATCAGGATTACACTCCGACCGAGCTGCTGGCCGACCTGTCCTACGAGATCCGCAAGCGCATGCAGGATGCTCAGGCGAGCATGCCGCCCGGCGTGCAGGGCCCCTTCGTCAATGATGACTTCTCCGATGTGTATTTCTCGCTGTATTCCCTGACCGCGCCGGGTCTGCCGCCGCGCTTGCTGGTACGGGAGGCGGAACGTCTGCGGGATGCCTTCTCGCGCATCTATGGTGTGCAGAAGGTGCGGGTGCTGGGTGAGCGGCGCGAGCAAGTGTTTGTCGAACTGGATCCGCAGCGGCTGGCTGAGTTGGGTATTACCAGCGCACAGATTGCCGACGCGCTGGATGCCTGGAATCGTCTGACACCGGCAGGCCTGATCGAAACTGCTGGCGCCCGCTTGTACTGGCGGATCCAGGCTGATCTGGCTGACCTGGATGCCATTGCCGGCGTCCCGCTGCAGGTAGGTGAACGGTTGATACGCTTGGGTGATGTGGCGGATATCAAGCGCGGGTATGAGGACCCGCCCAGCTATATGATTCGCGCCTTTGGTGAAGATGCCGTGCTCATCGGTGTGGTAC
>Ga0194136_1001889_pt1 | contig 10317 bp, 8 predicted proteins | sample TARM_MetaG_T3A_1_FD_134023 | JGI IMG/M metagenome (GOLD analysis project Ga0194136, IMG submission 134023) | Freshwater microbial communities from Pennsylvania, USA, analyzing microbe dynamics in response to fracking - TARM_MetaG_T3A_14 (version 2) | ecosystem: Environmental > Aquatic >...
CACCCCAACCCGTCGACAAACACCTTCAACCGCTTCATCGCGGTCTGAAGTTCCTCCATCGACGTGGCGTAACAACACCGTAAATGACCCTCGCCACAGGCGCCGAAGGCCGTCCCCGGCACCGCCGCCACCTGCTGCTCGTCCAACAGTTTCAGCGCGAAATCCTTCGCCTTCATGCCCAGCTGACCGATCTCCGGGAACATGTAAAACGCCCCCTCCGGTTTCACGCAAGGCAACCCCATCTCCTCGAAGGCCGAATACAAAAAGTTCCGGCGACGCCAGTAGGACTCCTTCATCACCGCGATGTCCTCCTCCGGCTGCTTCAGCGCCTCGTAGGCGGCCTGCTGACTCATCACCGGCGCGCACAACATCGTGTACTGGTGAATCTTCATCATCGCCTCGATCAATTCCGGCGGCGCGCAGGCGTAGCCGATCCGCCAGCCCGTCATCGCCCAGGCTTTCGAAAATCCGTGCAGGAAAATCGTTCGATCCCGCATGCCCGGCATGGCCGCCAGACTCACGTGCGGCCGATCATACGTCAGTTCCGCGTAGATCTCGTCCGTGATCACGATCAGATCCTTCTCCACCGCCAGTTCCGCGATTTCCTTCACGTCCTTCGCCGTCAACCCGCCCCCGGTGGGATTGTTCGGAAAGTTCAGAATAATCGCCTTCGTCTTGTCCGTGATCAATGACCGCAGCTTGTCCGCGGTCACCCGGAACCCGTCCTCCGCCGTCGTCTCCACCACCTTCGGCACCGCATGGGCCAGCCGGATCAACGGCAGATACGACACGTAGCAGGGCTCGTGGTAAATCACCTCGTCCCCCGGATTGCACAACGCCCGAATCGCCAGATCCAGGGCCTCGCTCACCCCCACCGTGATCAGCACCTCGTTGTCCGGAGAATAGGACACGCCGAAAAACCCCTCCACATACTCGGCGATCGACCGACGCAGCTTCGGCATGCCCAGATTCGAAGTATAGCCCGTCTGACCCTTCTCCAACGAATAGATCGCCCCCTCCCGTACATGCCAGGGAGACGAAAAGTCCGGTTCCCCCACCCCCAGACTAATCACCTCCTTCATCTGGGAGACGATGTCGAAGAAATCCCGGATCCCCGAACGCGGCAGATCCGACACCGTCGAGGACAGCCGGTTACGGAGAGACTTGGAGACGTTCGGTTTCATGATCTTTATCCATCAGCACACCGTGGTGCTTGTACGTTTTCAATCGAAAATGCGTGGCCGTTCCCGTCACCCCAGGAATGCTCGACAGCCGTCCGCTGACGAACGAGGCCACCGTGCGCAGGTCGGAACCCTCCACAAACAACAGCAGATCGTACTGACCCGACATCAGGTACATCGAGGTGACCTCCGGATACTTGCTCACCCTCTCCGCGATGCGGTCGAACCCGCCCTCGCGTTCTGGCTGCACCTTCACCTCGATCACCGCCGTCACGATGTCCGTGTCCAGCATGTCGTCGTTCACCACGGCCTGATAGGCACGAATCACGCCCTTCTCCTCCAGTTCCTCCATCCGCGCCGCCACCTGTTCCGGCGTCAGATCGAGCTGACGCGCCGCGTCCTCCAGACTGATCCGGGCGTTCTGTTGCAATAAAGCGAGTAAATGGTCCATAACTTCTGCCTCCTGCTGGAGTGGAAAAGCCCGCTACCTACTCCCGAAACCGCCCGACCGCAAGCGTAAATCCGTACCGCCTACCCACCCACGTCCCAGCCACGCCCCACCACGGACAGCCCTGAAGATTCAGCTTTTGGTTTTTGCCACGAAGATGCGCGAAAATTCACAAAACCCAGCAAAACGGGGTTTTGGGGGTGTACTTTTTGAGCCTTTTTGTGGCCAAATCTCAATCAGATTCTTCACTATGGACTGTTGAAAGGCCTCGGTTCACCTTCATAGCCACCCCATCAAACCTGCTAAAGCTAGTGCCATTCCGCTCACCCCCCTTCCGAACCTCGGAACCTAATCAAACACCCGTCTCCGCATCTCTACCAAAAGCCAAGAGAGGAGAAGAGATCTTACTGCTATTTTGGGCTGACCACAGCTGGGTGCTTTTCCGACTCTTCCATGATTTTTTTATAGAACGCCTAGGCGCTGCTGACCGAGTTCACGAGGTTCGCAGGCGCTTTTTGACTACCTAGGTAGTGAGTAAAAGCGAAAAGGCAGATCGGGCTGTCATGATTGCCCATTAAACCCTAATTCCTTGTATATCGAAGGAGATCTGAATGACCTTGGAATCCTTTGCGAGGATAACAACTTCACCATCTTTACACCAGTAATGAAAGGCTTCCACAGTTTTCCCATCTTCATCCACAACTCCGTCATATATTCCGCCTCCAGGGAAGGGTTGCCCCAAAAGATCAGAAACCTCTGATAGGTCCATACCTTCCAAGATAAGTTCGGAAAATTCATCTTTGGTTAGATGAATATACCCACGTTTTTCCCACTCCCCCAAACCCCGGCTAAGAATCGTTCCGTCTTTTCCATTAATGCAAGTTCCAAACATTCGGGCTGTGTACGAACAAAAAGGCTGACTTTGCGGAAGATCACCACTACCCAGTATGTAATAAGCTTCATTGTCAACATAGGCATCCATGACAGCGCTCGCACCCCAATGCCATGCATTACGGAGGATTGAACCATGAATAAACGCAGCCTTTGAAGGAGTAATTTCAAACCCTGCAGGCATTGCTTCTTTTTCGAGGTCTATTCTCGATAACCCATCACCAACGAGAAAAGTCGGGCATGGAAGATTGCTCCAAGGTAGATGGAACTACCTGACAGAACAGCTAAGAGCAAAATGATCGGATATTTTTCATTCATATTCTACGGGACAACGTTTTGGCAGTGGGACACGTAGTGCTCCTACAAGCCTTTGGTTGACCTCAATCAAAAGCGTAGTTCAAGATAACCATTCTCAGGCATGTTGTGTAGCGCCTCGACCACGTTGTCGATTTGGTTCCGAATACGTGGCCACGAGGTGGTGCACAAAACAAGGATATAAATCTTCCTACCTGTAAGGTTCTGTTGGTATCGCAGGTTTTGGTCCGTTGTAAGCAGAACCTCGTAGCCATCCTTTTCCGCCGCGTTAAGAAGATCGCCATTCTGTAACGTGGACCATTGCCGCTCACCCGCCGTATCCACCACATGCGGATGAAGGAAGCGTCTCAAAGGAATCGGGGTTCCCTGATCAAACAGAATCTTCACGATGCGGCTTCAGCCGTAAGTGAATCCGCCGCACGTTCAAGAACGGCCTCGACTTGGCTGCGGGTTACCCCGGGAAACCACTCCAGAAAATCATCCACAGTCGCCCCGTCTTCCAGATTTTCGAAAAGCGCACGCACAGGCACACGCGTACCCTTGAACACCCAGGAGCCGCTTACGCGATCCGGTGTCTGCTCAACACTGCTGCAGGTGGACCATTCCAAGTTCATGGAAGAAATATACCATTGGCTGGCGTATAACACAATCGCGATTGTCAACGATCACCTCTCCGAAGCCATAGTTTTCGGCAACGCACCCGCGTTGGAGCTTGAAGACTGTGCCTTTTCCTGTGGTCAATGTGGCGCTTATTGAGCGCTGACTGGACTGCAACAAACTTGCTTGCGGAAGGCTCGCCTGCGTTTCGATGACGCAGCGTCCATGGCTTCTGCCTCCTGCTGGAGTGGAAAAGCCCGCTGCCTACTCCCGAAACCGCCCGACCGCAAGCGTAAATCCGTACCGCCTACCCGCTCGCCTCAACCACGCCCCACCCCACCATCCCGTGCCACACCCCGCACGCAAGAACGGAGCTCGAACATTTATCCGACAGGGCGGACTCTCGTCTGCATCAAACAAAGGCTGAAACTAGTCCTGGCGCTTAAAAAGAGCCCTCCCCCCTAGACCGCAGGCAGTGATCAGTTACCATGTCCAGCGTGACGAGCCCCATGTGTGGGAGGCTGCGGATTGACGGCAGGCAGTGATCAGTTACCATTTGGAGGCGTCTTTCCAGGTGGTGCTGTCGCTGCGGATTGACGGCAGGCAGTGATCAGTTACCATACCAGACCCAACGTCCGCCCCGCCAGTTCGGCTGCGGATTGACGGCAGGCAGTGATCAGTTACCATTCGCCTGTATGACGTGTCATAATCTCACTAGCTGCGGATTGACGGCAGGCAGTGATCAGTTACCATATGGTCTCTTTGTTGGAGATCACTCCGGAGGCTGCGGATTGACGGCAGGCAGTGATCAGTTACCATACCTGCCACGAATTATCCTCGGGACCATAGGCTGCGGATTGACGGCAGGCAGTGATCAGTTACCATCCTCCCGCACCTCCGCCGCCGCGCGTTGGAGCTGCGGATTGACGGCAGGCAGTGATCAGTTACCATCTTGCCTGCATTCACCCGTAGCTGTTCGCAGCTGCGGATTGACGGCAGGCAGTGATCAGTTACCATAACCGGCTGTACTCCCTCCACGTCATTTCCGCTGCGGATTGACGGCAGGCAGTGATCAGTTACCATGCCACCACCTGGTAATCCGTCGCCGCGTGCGCTGCGGATTGACGGCAGGCAGTGATCAGTTACCATTCCTTCTCCTGACCGGCTCGCATCGAGTATGCTGCGGATTGACGGCAGGCAGTGATCAGTTACCATACCGCCTTCGATAGAAGTAACGACGCCGCAGCTGCGGATTGACGGCAGGCAGTGATCAGTTACCATGAGCTGGCCGTCTTCGGTGATGCCGATCTCGCTGCGGATTGACGGCAGGCAGTGATCAGTTACCATGGCGTTGCGAATATTGCGGGGGCTTCTATTGCTGCGGATTGACGGCAGGCAGTGATCAGTTACCATTCGGTGGCGTGGGAGCCGTTGGGCTGGGAGGCTGCGGATTGACGGCAGGCAGTGATCAGTTACCATAGGTCCACGCACGGCCAGGACGGAGGGAGCGCTGCGGATTGACGGCAGGCAGTGATCAGTTACCATATTAAAGCGGTAACCTTCTTAAAAAAAGGAGGTTACCGCTTTTCTTCTAGAACATTTCGAGTTGTGCAGGACCTGTTTCGGTGCGAACCCGGCGTTTTCCAAAATAAACTTCCATCCTGCCGAACTGCTTGTCCGTAAATTGAACCACGCGTACTTCTCCATCCGGGGGTACGGACTTTCGTACACGCTGGAAGTGAACCTTGGCGTTTTCCTGGCTGGCACAGTGTCTGATGTAGACGGAATACTGCATCTTGGTAAAGCCATCGTCGAGGAGTTGGTTCCGAAAGCGGGTATATTGTTTTCGAGCTTTCCGGCTGTCCGTGGGGAGATCGAAAAGAACCATAACCCACATACTTCGATACCCGGCTACTCTCATGAAATCTGCTTGGAAACGGGAATCTCGAGTTTCCGGGATTCACCCGCCATGATCCGGTAGATCCCGTTTACATACCGAGGCAGCACAACATCCAAAGGTCCTGAGGTTTCTTTGTGGGCCATTTCATGAGTCAACAATGAAAGGAGAGATCTTCGGTCCTCAGGCAACAGGGTGGGGTTGGCGGGCTCGTGACTCCTCATTGCGAAAAGCTCCCGCACCGTGCCGTCGACCAAAGGGCGGAATGGCTCCATGAGATCATCGGCGAGGCAAAACGGATTATCCCGATTGTGATGGTGGACACCCAACGCGGGGTGCAGGCCCGCAGACACGATGTTTCTCGCCATCGCCGCCCGGATGACGGCATAGCCGTAATTCAGGGCTCGATTGAACCAACTGTCGCCATCCGGTGAACGTTGATCCACCATGGCGTAAATTTCAGGGAAAGCCGCTGACCAATAGATTCTTGCACCAACGCCTTCGCGGTTGTCCGGGTCTCCCGATTTGACAGAGGCGGAAAGCTTGAGCAATTTTTGTCTGGCGGGTTCCTGTACGAGCCGGGATTGCGCTCTGAGCTTTGCTTGTATCAGATTTTGCCAGATTCGCTTTTTCACTGGCACAGCGGCTGAAATCTGGGCATGAAGCCGGGGGACAAGTTCGGTGCGACTCTGGGTTGGAAGTAAAAGACCCTGGGGTTGATGACGGTTGTCGCAAAACAGCACTGCGGCACCGGCTTCCAGCAGTGCACAAAGCACGGCGGAGCTGATTGTGATCGCCGGATGCTGCAACACCAGCAGCCCGATATCTTCACAGGCAAAGGATCTGGGCTCTTCTTCACGGGAAAAATCAATCAGCAGTTGCTTGCGCCTCAACGAGAGTCGGGCGCCGCGCTCTGCGATTTCCAGCGTATGCTTGATCATGCCGTTTCAGGCGTTGCGAATATCTCCGTTCGGGTGAACGACGACTTTGCGGGCATTCGGGAAGTTTTTAACAAACGTCCCCGCTGTACACGAAAATAGTTTTCGGCTCTTTGAATCACGTGCATCCGTGTGTTCAAGGAATCGCATTTGTGAAGTTGTTTTTGCCATACTGCTGTAGACGAACAGTTTCTGTGAGGAATTTTCACCAGCTAGAATCGTGTCCCCGGCGCAGAGGTGCAGGACGTATTTTCCCTCACCAACTTCTTCCGGAGGGGTTGTGCGAATGACAGGATCACCGCGCCGTATGCGGCGGGTTGTTTCCAGTAGAGAAACAGATTCAAAATGATGGGAGCCATCAGGTAATTCGAAAATAACAACATGATGCGTATTTCCCGGAATGACCAACTCCTTGTCCTGATTGGCTCTCAAGGGTATGGCGGCGGCATGGTTTCTTTTGATTCTAGCTTTCCGAATCGGGATTCCGGATGGAAGGCGGATTTTCCCATGATCGGCGTCCTTGAGCGGATTTTTCGATGCCAATTTCTTCAACAGGCTTTTACGTAACCGATCCTCCTTCACCTGGTTGATTTCCGTCTCGGAGAGGGTCGCATTAGTTTTGAATAAGTTTTCAACATCTTCGTACATCCTCTTGTTGAAATCCTCAGGATATAGGAGCTTTTCCTTTTCAAGATACGCTTGAACGACACCCCGGACAATGTCGTCACGGATATGTTTCACGTCTCCGGGGGTCATGTCCGCAACCCGCTTCCGGATGACAATCTCGCCCGGTTGACGCGTGGCGCCATAGTGGTGTTCCTGATGCAGCGGTCCGGACAGTTTTCGGTTCGGCCTGTGGGACACCCAAATTCTGTCCAGGGAATCCTGCACCGTCTGGCGGAAAGCGGCTTCCTCCCAAGGCGTTTCCAAGCCATCGAACACGGGCTTTAGTTTGAACACTCTCAGGTCGGAGCCGTTTTCATCGCCCTGATAATCCCTCCACAGATTTTCCCAGCGTACCCGGGCGGATAATTCTTGTACCATGGAGGGGCCACACAGAGCGGTCACGATGGCGTCAAGAGCATGGTGCCGATGGTCGTCCCGGTTTTTCATCCCGCTCATGCTCGGATGGAGCATGTCCTCTAGCCCAAACTGTTTGCGCAGGGTAGCGGTGTGGCGGCCTTTGGTACAGAAGACATGATGGGGCTCCTCCACCAGACAGCTCAGATAATGGCGGGCGACCTTGGCCATATAGGCCGTATCCACCACGTCGCGCGCTGCAAAATCTTCGGGAAGGTTCTCCGCCAGAAGGCGTTTCCGTTTTGGATAAGGCAGGTGTTTGGAGCGCTGAACCAAGGCCTCGAATTTCTCCGGATTTCCGCGCAACCATTCCGACGGCAGCCGATCTCCTTTGTCCCGATTTTCGGAGGTGAAGCAAACCACTTTGTTCATGTAGGAGTCATCATGCGTACGGCGTGGATAAATATGGTCGATGTCCACCTCTCCCCCAAGGAGTTGCTCCATGGAAATCGTGCGGGTGGGGTGCGAATACGCGCATTGGTGATTCTGCTCCTCCCATAGCAGAAAGAGGTTCACCGCGTCCCGTGTGGGGAAAACGCCCTGGTCTCGGAGGATTTCTTCCGCCCGGTTCCTTTCTTTCTCCCGGTCCCGGATTTTCTTTAAATATTCCTCGCGTTTTTTCCCGGACATTTTCAAGTCCCGGGCCATTTCCACATGGATTCTTGCAGGTTTGCCGTACTTGCGCGCGACACCATTTACCACTTTTCGAAGCTCATGTAATGCTCGGAGGACCAGAGGATTGTTCACTTCGGGAAAATGAGGATCATATTGCCCGTCGTTCGGATCCTGTAATGCCTCCAATCTGGGAAGCAGGTCAAACGTTTTCCGGGCTGCCTCGTCCCGGCGGGGATACCCAGCCAAATGGCGTGCGGAATCGTTCTCATCCGCACCTTGAAAAGGGAACCCTTTTTCCATGTGGGGCAGCAGCTTTTCCAACGCGTTAATGGAAAGGCGCCCATACCCCGCTGGAAGAGCAACTTTCAGCAACGAGTCCAATCGGTCACGTGTTTCCGGATCAGAGCCGTCGAGCCCGGGTATCCCGGAAAGCAACTCAAGAGTTTCCGCATCGGTTCTTTGAATAAACTTCGATTGGCCAGGTTCAGGAAGAGTGAGGATTTCCACGATCCGATTTTTATCCTCTTCCGACAGGGTGCCCCAGAAAGTTGCCCCCGTCGCTTTGCGCATGTGGTATTCCGTTTCAAGTCCCGATATTTTTTCGCGGCCGCCGCCCTCGAGATTGAGGGCCATCTGATTGGACTTTGGCGAGCCAGGTGTTTTCGCGATCTGTTTTTTTAGCCCCTTCAGCGTGGGTTTGGCGGTTGTGGAGAGGTAGTTCAAGGCCGTTGCTCTTTCCGTCTCCGTAAGCTTTCGTTCAACAGGCGTATCCACCTTGGTCTGGTCGAGGATTCGAAGGTTGTTCAGCTCCGAGAGCATCCGAAACCGTTGGAAACGTCGGTCGGCCAGTGGTGCCCTCAACTCGTCGGGTTCCAACTCGCATCGTCCGATCGAGGATACCGGCCAATATACTTTCCGTTGGAAAAATGTGAGGTTTTCAAGCCCGAATTGTTCGAGGAGGCTCTCGCCTCGATTTCGGGCCACAGGCTTCACCACCGCCACGGGATTCTCCTGTTTGCCGTGGGTCCCGTAGCGCAAGGCGTCGGTAAGTTCCTGGTGGTATTCCCGCTGTTTGTCCCAAATTAAAGAGAATTCTTTATGCAGCATTTGGCGCCGGGTATGGCGACCACGGAGTCTTTTGCGGATCCCATGGAATTCGTACATCTTGTGAAGATATTCCCCGAGGGTGACGCATTCCGCCTCTTGGATCGCGGTTTCCAGCTCCGAAATCTCACCGAGCATCCCTTCCAGTTCCTGTTTCTCTTGACCGGTCTTCGCGGCAGCCTCTGACTTCCGGAGCGAGAGAAAGCCCCGCCGCTGGTTAAGATGCAGAAGGATGCGGCCGAACTCGGAAAGTGTGACGGGCTTGTGAAGCGCTTTGGCCCTTAAGGCGTACACATCCATTTGCTCCCACTCGCGAAGCGCTTTCTCTTCCGTTGGCATCCAACCCATTTCAGATAGAATACGGCGGATCAGCTTTTTGCGTTTGGCTTTGCGCCGATGGTTTCTCCGCGCACACCGGGCTTGTCTGCGTTTTTGGTTTAAATGCGTTTCGCTGGTATTGCCATAATTGTCGACACCGGGAGGAAACACCCTCACTCCCGAAGCGATCCATTCATTTTCGACCGACACAGCTCCCCATCCGATTGAGGCCACTCCCATGTCGATGCCCAGCGTATATCCCTCGGTTTCTTTGTGCATAGTGTTTGACAATCTAACACAATCCTTCATCCTTGTGAAGGTAACTGATCACTGCTTGTTGTTTTTTCGTAGCAATAAGTCAGATTTTGCGGGCGCTGCTCCACGGAGTATCCCGCTTCTTTTTTTCTCTAACCTGGTCAGAGGGTCACCTCTGACATATTTACACATAAAACTTTACAAACCTACGTGGGGAGAGAACCCGTCCCAAATCCGTGAGTTCATTTCAAGTATCAGATTCAGGCTCGTTGAATGACTGAAAATGATACTGCACAGGCCGACCCGCCTCCCCTTATTTTTGCAAACTCAGGCCAAGCAACTCATTGCGTAGGACGTGGGTCGGGGTCGTGGGTCGGGCCGGAATGGCACTAAGATAAGGGGTTCGGGCACGGGAGTTTCAGCCTGAAAAAGGGTGAAAACCAGGATGGATTTGGTAGCATTCAGGTCAGCCCGGAATGGCACTAAGATAAGGACCTTCAGCATGGGCTTCACGCGGCCACCTTTTCGAGCATTTCCCGCTTCAGTTCACGACGAGGTTTGGTCATCAATCAGACCTTTTTTGGCCCCCTTTTCTTCGCCCTGGGCTCCGCTCGATTTGGCCTGTTAGGCAAAAGGACTGACGCGATCTGCTGGGGCATTAGACCCGTCGATTCCCGC
>Ga0194136_1001892_pt1 | contig 10305 bp, 7 predicted proteins | sample TARM_MetaG_T3A_1_FD_134023 | JGI IMG/M metagenome (GOLD analysis project Ga0194136, IMG submission 134023) | Freshwater microbial communities from Pennsylvania, USA, analyzing microbe dynamics in response to fracking - TARM_MetaG_T3A_14 (version 2) | ecosystem: Environmental > Aquatic >...
AGGTCTGGCGGCTTTCGGAACTGCCCTGACCTTCAGGGAGCCACGGGCACAACCTGTCGATCTCCCGGAATCCGGAACGCCCGAAAATCGTACGCGTTCAACTCCACCCGAAATCGCCCATCCACGATCGAACCCACTGGGCGTCCGGCCAGATCGGAAAGTCCGTCTCCAGCTCCCGGGAATGCCAGTCCGATCACCTTGGGCTCCGGAGAAGCGTTCACCACATACACCCAGGTCGCTCCGTCATGATAAAGGCGACGGACCGTCGGAGAATCCAATCCGCCCTCCACATCCTCGAACCGCAACGCGGGCAACGCCCGGTACGCTTTCGCGAACTCCCGCAAGGGAGACTCCGCCCCGTGCGTGCCAATCAAAAATCCGCCTTTGGAAAATCCCAGCACGTCCTGATGTATCAGGGGAACCAGATAGGACCGAAGAAAAGCGCGTCCGGCGGGATTCAGCGTCGACACCCGCCAATCCACCTCGTCCAGCCACGGCGCGTTCAACGGTTTGGCGTCGCCTCCCAAGCTCCAGTGGTGTTCGCCCTCGGGAATGCGTCCCACCGCGCTTTCAAAATACCGGTCGTGCAGGTTGGTCCAGGGGAAACGGGCGTCTGCTGTCAACGCGTAGGCACCCGCACGCAACTGACGATCCCGCAACGAGGCCCGGGCGTCCGGAAACCTTTCCTCGGCATGTCGGCCCACCGACCATCGGTAATCCGCCGGATACTGGGTTTGCGCGAGGATCACGTTGTCCATATCCGCGTACAAAGCCGGGTCCAATCCAGCCTCGTGATTTATGATCCGATTGTACTCCGGTTGGACAAAGCGGGGATCGTTCATCTCACTCAACGCGGGCGCGTAGGAAAACAGTCCCAACTTCAAATCCGAACGTCGGGAGGACAGTCGGTCGGCCAAATCGTGGTGGAAATCGGCCAGTTCCCGGCACCGCCAGTCGAACCAGGCCTCCGAAGCGTGGACCCTCAGCCATTCGGCATACAAACGCCCCCGGTCCTCCGCCGTGCGGGAGACGGGAACCTCGATCCCCGTGTCCGCGGTGAACCTCTCAATCATGTAGTCGTTGTATCCCGCGTCCGGATTTCCAAACCAGATGGGCGTGTGCCGGGTGAGATGCAGGACCACGCCTTTAAAAGACGGACTGTCCGCGCAACGGTCCAGGATCGCGTCGAGGCGGGCGAGGATGAATGCCTGCGTCTCGGGATGCAGGGGATTGAAATTCGGGGACGTGCCGTGCCATCCTCCGGGATTGGGTTTACCGGTATCCAGAATCATGACCGGGCTGTCGTGGAGATCCTTGTCCTGGTAAGAGCCGGACCAGGGAATGTTGTGCAGATTCACGGTGGCCATCATCTCCAGCCCCTCCCGTTCGAATTCGCTCAACAGCACCTCCGCGAACACATCGGAATGTCCACGGGGATTGTAGGCCTCGCCGATCCCGCCCTGGTACCACACCAACGGATACAGCAACATGTTCTGCCCGCTCCATTTCATGTAGGCGGTCAGTTCTTTCACCGTCTCGAAAAACCCGGGCATCAACCCGGATTCCCGACCGAACGACAACGGCAGGGCGGGATCCTCGTAATACAACCCGACCGTCCGGGTCCACCCTTCCACCGGGTCCGCCGTTTGGATGTCCGCCGCGGGAAGTCCGCCCTCTACTTTCTTCACCCGTATACGTCCCACGGCGGCGGGCGCGCCCCCTCTCGCCGTCATAAAAATCAGCGTCGTGTCCCGGTCCCTCGGCCACAGCAGACACCGAAACGTATTCATCTCGCCGCCGGTTCGATACGCGTCCCCCGTAATCACCCCCGTTTGCAACATGTACTCGCCGTTGGCCACATCCGAACTCTGCGCCACGATGTCCATCGTGCGTTTGCGGTCGTCCGGATACGACATCTCCAACAGATACGGACCGCGGGCATCGGGAAGTTCAATCCGCACCGCAAACCGGTCGTTGATCTCCTCTCCGGCCTCCAGAAAAGTCTCCCCATTCAGCTCGCCCACCCGAACCGCTCCCACGGAAGCAAACCCTTCTCCGGTACGAAAACGCTCCACGACATCCACGGTGTCCACCCGCGTCGTTCGCATGGCGCCTGTTGGCGCGGTCAACGAATTGTCCCCCAGCACCCACGCCTCTTCGCGCAACAAGCCGGTCCGGACCTCGTCCTCCCCAACCAGTTCCACCACGATTCGCCCCTCCGTCTCCGTGGGCAGACGCTCGGACACACGAACCGTCTCGCCCGGCTTCACGTCCAGCTGAACTTCGCGACGCCCCACCTCTCCCGCCTCCGTTTTCACGCGGAGGGTCAACGGAGCCTCCGCCGCTTCCATCCCTACATTTTCCACCCTGATTCGGGCCTCCACCGCATCGCCTTTCCGAAACACCCTCCGGGGCATCGTCACCCGGAGCGGCACGACCCGGGCCGCTTCGGCCGCGACTTCGGACGCCGTCAACGCGCGGTCGTAAATCCGAAACTCATCAAACCATCCCTCCGCCCGATTCCCGCCTCCCTCGGAGTGGGCTCCGATAAAAAATCGCGCAAACTCCCCGCTCTCGGAGAAGGAACCCGGTTTCAGAGGACTGTGGGAATCGCCCCGTCCTCCAACCTCCCTCCCGTCGAAGTACATCCGGTGGGCGCTTCCGCCATGGCCCTCCCAGGTGAACGCCAGATGATGCCATACCTCCTTCCGGGCGGGCACGGGCGTTTGGATATAAGAATCGTTCGGGTCCGCCACGTCGCCACGAAGGTTGTGTCCATAAAACCAGAACCACAGCGCCCCGCTTCCCACCCGATCCGGACCAAACGGTTGCGCGAACAAGGTGTGCCACCGGCCGCGCCCCGGATCGGCGTCCCACTCCGGTTGAAACCAGAACGACACCGTACCCGCCGCTCGCGACAGGTTCTTTTCCGCCGTGTACGCCAACAGGGCGTCGCCCGCGATGCGAACGGCGCCGCCACAAATCCCCGGTCCGAATTCCACGCCCCGGCTCGTTTCGGGTTCCGCCTTTCCCGCCGAAACCACCGCCCCCGCCCCATCGTCAAACGAGGCGTGAAACAGCAATCCATCCGGTGCCTCCTCTCCGGCGGCCATCCCGGAGAAACTCACGCACAGCCACGCGACCATGCCCCGGCACAGGAAGGGTTTCATCACTCTCCCGGACTGGAGACGTCTCGAACCTCCACCCGAAGCTCTTCGGTTTCACCGGCGTTCAGGTTCAAGGTGACCGCCAGCAACCGCATCCCCGGATTGGGATCGTCCCACGGATTCACGGGGTCTTCCAGATTCAGCACCTCCAGTCGGGCGCCTTCGGGTTCGAGCACCCGGACTTCCACCCGCGCGTCATTCTGGGTCAGAATCACCGCGCCCTCGTCTGTGCGTTCGACCTGGGCAAAAGTCGCCATTCCCCAGCGCGCCTCCGCCGACGCCTCGTCCGGAGCCGTCAATTCGTCGCGAACGAACACATGACCTTCCCCCCGCAACCCCACGGTTCTCCGGGCGGACTTCAACTGACCTTCGTACACTCCGGAAAGATCCATCACGGTGCGGGACTCCGGAGGCCCCTTGGACTCCAGAATCTCCCCGCGGCCTGCCACCCGTTGCAACTCCCCGTTCACGACCAGAGTGTTGTGGCTGAAATTGTTCAGACGAAACACCGTCCACCGTCCCCCCTCCTGACTTCCGTCCCACAATTCAACGCCCTTCTGCTCCAGCGGAAGATACGATTGACGACCCGGATCCACCGCCCAGCGATGACCCGCCATCTCGATCACAAAAGAGCCCACGTCCATGTGGCCGTGGCTGGCAAAGGGGGTTCCCGCCTTGACCGCGACGAAGGTCGACCTCGGATCCCACCCCGTCCGATGCACCGCCACCGGGTTGATCCCCTCCCCGACCCAATGCGATTGTTCCGGCCGTTCGGGCTCCAGATCCGGGTCCATCCACAACAGCGTCATGGGGTAAAACCGATCGGCGGGCCCATAATGCCAATAGGTCTTCTCCAAAAACTTCGAGAGCGCATCCTGGCTTGCCCACAGCACCTCCGGGCGGTCTCGGCGTTTCGCGAACCAGTACAACGCCGGTGCCAACGGCGGTTCAAGCCCACTGTCGGAATAGTTGAAAAACGCCCCCGTCGGTCCCTGCATCCAGTTGTAATAGTCGGAGGACTCCAAAAACCCCGGTTCGCCGCTCAACCCGAAGTCCGTGCCCAGCGCCTGCTCCAACGCGGAAAGAAACAACACGTTGTAGGTCGTGCCGTACTCCCAATACATGGGGCCCTCTGGATACGCCCCGTCCGGCGCATAGGTTTCCATGGCCGCCGGAATGTTCTCGACCGCGCGACGAATCGTGCGGGCCGCCAGTTCCGGCGCGTGCTCGTACACCGCCAGCGCGCCCAGACTCAGCCCGCCATTGCACACCTGGTTCCAGTTGTTGGCGTAGCCCACCCACCAGTGGTCCTTCGCGAATCCCGGGCGCAAGCCCTTCTCGATAATCGCGGTGCGAACGGTCTTCTGTTGCTCAGGCGACATTTCATGATACAGACCGTCGTATCCAACCGCCAGCGCCGCGGTCATTTCCGCCGTGTCCAGAAAATGTGAAGGGTTCCAGTCCGAAAACGCCGCCGCGGCCAGCATCTCCTCGATAGCCCGCTCCGCGAATCGCTCGTTGCCCGATTGGGCATGCGCCACGGTTAACGTCAAAATCCGTTTCAAGGCGAGACGCGAGGAGTCGAGCATCCGCCTCCCCTTCATTTCTCGCGCCACGGGCTCGTAGTCCAGCATCGCCAACGCCCCGGACTCCACCTGCGCGGCCACCTCCACCATCCGGGGATCGAACCGCAGGTGCCTGCGCCACGCTTCGCGCTTCTCGCCCGAAGGCAAAAACAACCGGGGATGATCCGGGGACATCTGTTCGAGAGCGCGTTCGACGCTCCCCGAATCGTCCGTGAAACCAGACACACCACAACTCATCATAACCAATGCGCTCCATATCCATTTTTTCATAAGTACTCCGAAGAAAGGTCCGTATTCTCTATTCTCTGGAAGGAAATCGGGGAAAGATCAAACGAATTCGGCCACACACGGCCGACCCGGGTGCATGACCAAACTCGTCCATAAAGCTTTTTATTCGGTGAGGGCTGCATCCGCGTGCGCTCCCCAAGGGGTATTGCGTGCACCCTCCGGGGTGGATGGGTTCAAAACGGTGTCCACGAAGGTCCTATCCAGATGAAATCTTCATGAATCAGGCTCCGGAGGAGTCGACGCGTTGAGCCCGGGGTCGGAGGCCCCGGGACTTCCATCAGCAAAAGTCGCGCCCCGAGAGGGGTGCCCGCGAGATGTGGGGTTTAACACGATTTTTGGTCATGCACCCTCCGCCGACTCCGCAAAGAGATTCGATTCCATGTAATCACTGTTTGTTGCAAAGGGGTCTACAACCATTTCCAGCCGATTCGGCGATTCATTTCGCAAAAAAGTGTACGTGAACAGCACCCTGAAAGGCGTGCGATACCCGTAGCCCCGGGTCACAGACCCCGACGGGCTTCCGACCCGGCGCGGCACCGATGCACGCGAAGCGATACCCGCTCGCCCGGATACGCCACGCATCCGATAAGCGTTCCCTCCGGCCGCAGCGTGTGATACGCCCAGATCCGCTCCCGTTCCTCCGCCAGCGTGTCCACCTCCGCCATTTCGGAGGTCAACCCCGTTCCCGTCGCCTTCACCCGCGCCTCCTTCCGGGTCCACACCCGGAAAAAGGCCTCCCGCCCCTCTTCTCGAACCCACTCCCGTTCCGGAGAGGAAAAATACCGGCGCGCCACCGACTCCATCGCCACCTCGCGCCGCACGTCCTCCACATCCACCCCCACGCACGAATCCCGCCGAATGGCCAACGCCACCCAACCACCTCCATGCGTCAAATTGAACCGGGGCGAACCCGGATTGGGGCAAAAGGGTTTGCCGCGTGGATCCAATGAAAGCGGAAGATTCGGATCCGAGGTCAACGCCTCCAGCGCCCCGCGAATCAACCAGCGGCCCGCCATAAACGCTTTCCGGTCCTCCGCCCGACGGTAGCGCGCCCACCGGGTTTGCTCCTCCTCATCCAGCCCCACATCGGCGGGATTCCGTGGAACCGGCCAGTCCCAAAGTTTCAGAAGAAGCGCGTATACCTCGCCCCCCTCGATTCGTTGCGCGAAATCGGCGGGCAACCAGGCCCGGACGGGATTCCTTCCATTCATGGGCTAGAACGAGACCGCGCCGCACACGATCAACACCAGGGCCACCGCGAATCCTCCGCTCAAGCAGAATCGGCGACGGGACGGCCGCGACTCCATCCAGTCCAGTCCCCGAATCCAAAGATGGGGGTAAATCACCAGCACCATACATTTCACGATCAGAAGATACACCAGCACCGCCACCGCATAGTGGGCGGGAGTCCCATGCCAGCGCACCGCCACCAGCACCGGCTGGCCCGCCAGCAACAGAAACGTGCACAGCCCCCGCACGGCCAACAGATCCGACAAATATTTCAGGATCAAATAATACGCCAGGGGGACCGCCACAAACAACAGGTTTTTCAACGGACTGAACCCTCCCAGATCCACCTTCCACAAGTTCAGACCAAACCACACCAGGGAGGTCGAGACCAGCACCCGGGCCGGAACCACCGAACGCGGAAACGCGCGCAACAGGCGCCCGGAGTGACGGGGTTTGAGGGCCATCCAGCCGTACAAGGCCGTCAGCACGATTCCGAAAAGAAGACAAATCAGGGGGGGGGACCATTCCATGGGGCCTCCATACGGCATCCCGCGCCAAAAAGCAATCATCACGACCTTCGGACCGACCCGCACGACCCGCAGCGGGGCTCTCCATTTTTTTCCGGATCGGGGTTGCAATCGCACCCTTGAATGAATATGGAATCCCACCTCGGTCGGAGCGTGGCTCAGCCTGGTAGAGCACTTGCATGGGGTGCAAGGGGTCGCTGGTTCGAATCCAGTCGCTCCGACCATTTTTTTCCTTTCCCCCTTCGTCGACTGGGTTCGAACCAGCGAAGCGGTTTGAAACGGAGCGATAGCGGAGTACGGCCACGCGAACGCGGGGCAATGAAGCGAAGCGGAATGGCAATCCAGTCGCTCCGACCATTTTTTTCCTTTCCCCCTTCGTCGATGTGGCACTGGCGTCCCGCCGGTGTCCGGAGCCCACCCGCTCCATGCCCACGGATAAAACGATCCGTGAGAATCCGTGACCCTCCGTGGTTTTCATCCTCCCCGCCTCCGCGGTCCGACCCGCCTTCTCCTCCCTTACCGCACCTGGCCGCGGGTGACCTTCACGAAATCGCTGATCTTGTTCTCGATTTCCTGCCACTCCGCCGCGGGATCCGACCCCTTCACGATCCCCGCGCCGGAATAGATATTCACATTCCGCTCCCGCACCAGCCCCGACCGGATCGCCACCGCGAATTCCGCGTCGTCCATCCCGAAACATCCCACCGGCGCCGCGTACCAGCCCCGGGAAAACGGTTCCAGCGCGGGCAATTCCCGCAACGCGTTCGCGCGCGGCGATCCCCCCACCGCCGGAGTGGGATGCAGGGCCTTGAGGATGTCCCCGTCGCCCACGCCCTCGCGCAGGCTGCCTTCCAGACGACTCAGCAGATGCTGTTTCCGTTCCAACTTCAACAACCGGGGTTCGCTCTCCGCGTCCAGCGTGTCGCACAGAAGATGCAATTGCCGAATCAGATCGCGGCGCACCAGCTCCTGTTCGTGCCGCTCTTTCGGCTCATCCATCAATTCCTTCGCGTACCGCGCGTCCTCCTCCTCGTTGGACACCCGGGGCCGGGTTCCCGCCAAAGCCTCCGTTTCCAGCGACCGGCCCTCCCGACGATACAGGCGCTCCGGCGTGGTGCCCATAAACGCCGCCTCCGCGGAGGGCTGGATCAGAAAATGATAGCAGTTGGACGTCACCTGCTCCAGCACCGCCAGAATGTGCACCGCAGGGACCGGCACCGCGAAGGTGTACACCGCCTTGCGCGCCAGCACCACCTTGTCCAACACCCCGTTCTCGATCAAATCCAGCGCCGAGCGCACGTTGGCCTCCCAGCCATCCCGATCCGGATGGTCCTGTCGACGCATCAGGGTCGGAAGCGGATCCGCCCGCATAAACCCCGCCGTGATGCCCTTCCATTCGTTGAGCAGATCCTGGGCCGACACCTCCACGTCTTTCTGAAACAGCGCGTTCCACGCCAACACCGCCTTGCCCTCCCGACACAGCACCTCCACCCTCGGAATCCAGAACTGCGAGGTCCCCATGGCCGGCCAAGGCTCCTCCCGCACCGAGCGGGAGGCGAACGAAAATCCACCGAAAAAACGGGGCCGCGGATCGGAAAACGCGTCCAGAATCTCCCGTCCCTCGACGAACAATTCTTCCGGGCGCTCCACCGTTCCCGCCGGTAGCTCGCAGCAACACCCCACCCCGGCGACCTTTTCCGATCCGTCCCGGCGGGACCAGAGCACCTGGCGTGGAAACCGCTGGGCCAACAGCCACATCGTCGGATCGCAATCCGGCAGCCCCACCTCGATCCGCACGCCCCGGCGCCGCAGGTGGTCCGGCGCGTTTTCCCAGTCCTTGCAGGCTTTCTGAATGCGCATGGGCATCTGCGCCATGGCGTTCCGCAACGGTCCGCCGGCCAGTACGCTCACGCCCCGTCCTCCGGTCGCCGCCCGCTGTACAGCGTCGCCACCCCGAACGTCATCGGTTCGGCCCGCACCGCCTCGAATCCGGCCTCCCGCAACAACGCGCAGAACGCCTCCCCGCAGGGAAAGGTTTCCACCGTGCGGTTCAAATAGCCGTAGGCCGTCGCGTCGCCGCTGACCCAGCCGCCGAGGCGTGGAAGAATGTGCCGGAAATACAAAAGATACCCCCACCGCACCACCGGATTGGAGGGCACGGAACATTCAAGAATCAAGACCTGTCCCCCCGGTTTCAGAATCCGCCGCATTTCCCGCAGCGCCGCTGGCACGTCCAACACGTTGCGGATGCCGAAACTGATCGTCACCACGTCGGCCGAGGCATCGTCGCAGGGAGGAGCCATCGCGTCGCCCCGCTCCAGCGTCACCCGATTCTCCACCCCGCGTTCCCTCACCTTTTTCCGGCCGATCTCCAGCATCTCGCCGGACAGATCGTACCCCCGCGCCTCCGCGATCTCCGCGCCCCCCTCCAGCAGGAACAGAATCTGGTCCGCCGTCCCGGTGGCCAGATCGACCACCCGCAACGGACGGTCCGTCGGCAGATGCCGCCGCATCCGTTTCCGCCAGGCCACGTCGCGTCCGAAGGACAGCGAACGGTTGAGGAAATCGTACCGGGGGGCGATCCGGTCGAACATTTTCCATACGTCTTTTCGGCTGGGGGATTCGTCTGACGGGGGGGTGGGACTCATGGCTTGTTTTTCCGGCGGCACCCTATACCCTTTCCGGTCCGATGCAATCTCCGATCCGCATGAGAAATCCGGCCGAACTGCGCGCCCGCCATCCCGGGGAGGACGAGCTGTGGGCGGTCGACGCGGACCGGCAGTGCCTGCTCCGATGGACCGGGAACCGGTGGCTCGACCCCGAGCCCGTGTCCACCAGCCGTCATGGCTTTGGAAACGACGAGGGCTCTTTCCGCACCCCCCTCGGCCCCCACCGCGTGTGCGAGGTCATCGGCGTGGGCGCGCCCCTGGGGCAGCCCTTCGTCTCGCGCGAACCCGCCGGACCGCCGGTGGAGCGGTTCGACGCCGGCGGGGAGGACGCGGTGCTCACCCGGATTCTCTGGCTGGACGGGCTGGAGCCGGGCCTCAATCACCGCAGCCGCGGACGCTACATCTATCTCCACGGCACCAACCGGGAGGACCGGCTCGGCCTCCCCGCCTCCCGGGGCTGCGTCCGCATGCGTAACCGCACCATCGCCGCTTGGGCCGACGCGCTCGGCCCGCGCCGTCCCCTGGTCTGGATCGGCGCGTTCGAGGAACTGTAAAGGTCCCCAGCGCCGATTTCGCTTGCGTGCGCCCACGCAAAACGATACATATGTATTCATGCCTATTCCCGCACTTTCCCTCTATCTCATCGACGACACCGCCCCTCCCGCCGTGCTTCCCCGCTCCGGGACCGCCGTGCCCGCCGGATTCCCCTCGCCCGCCGAGGATTACCTCGAGGACCGCGTCGATCTCACGCGTGAACTCGTCCGCAATCCCGCCTCAACCTTTCTGGCCCGTGTCCGGGGCGACTCTATGCGCGATGCCGGACTGGCCGACGGCGACC
>Ga0194136_1001894_pt1 | contig 10302 bp, 10 predicted proteins | sample TARM_MetaG_T3A_1_FD_134023 | JGI IMG/M metagenome (GOLD analysis project Ga0194136, IMG submission 134023) | Freshwater microbial communities from Pennsylvania, USA, analyzing microbe dynamics in response to fracking - TARM_MetaG_T3A_14 (version 2) | ecosystem: Environmental > Aquatic >...
AATCACCCCGCCCTCGTCCATGGGTTCTTGAGCCGGTGTTTTGATGGCGTGCGACAAATGCGCCAACAGCATCCCCCAGGCTTGGCGAGGTTCTGCAATATTGGCCACACGCTCCAGCAAAGGCTTTGAAATCTCCGCTGGCAGCCCCATACGCTGTAGACGGCGCCAGAGGTTGGCTTGCTGCGGACGGCGGTTTTGCATTTGCCCCCAGGCAATCGAACCCAACTGGACTTCGATCAACTCACGCAACCCGTGCAACTCAAAACGCATCGCATCCAGCGCTTGTTGATCCGAACCCGCTGGCGCCGTTGCCTGGGTACGCGGTGAGGAAGGCGGGGTATCCAGCGGAAAACTGGCGGCAGGCGCAAAGAGTTGACGATCTTTACCGGCATCAAGCTGATTGCGCGTGCTCAATTCAGCTTGCGCGTTCGCAATCTTGGCTTGGGTCTTACGCAATTCAGCTTCTAAAACAGGGTTGGGCTGGCGGGCAGGCGCGGCGGGCACTTGATAATCCAGGGCGGCGGTCAGCTCAACACCACCCGCCACACGGCGATTACCAATGATCGAGGCATCGGCACCCAATTCGTCACGCACCAACTTCATGGCGGTGCGCATATCGGCGGCGAAAAAGCGTTTGACCTGCATGGCCTGTAACCTCGGTTAGTTCTGCCCCACCGTCGCAACGATGGTGACCTGCTTGTTATCCGGAATTTCCTGGTATGCCAGTACATGGATACTCGGAACCGCCAGCCTCGCGAAGCGTGAAAGCATTGCTCGTACTGGGCCGGCTACCAACAGGATCACTGGTTTGCCGAGCATTTCCTGACGCTGCGCTGCTTCCATCAATGACCGCTGAAGCTTCTCAGCCATTCCAGGCTCCAGAAGAATGCCATCTTCAGCGCCTTGACCAGCCTTCTGAATACTGTTGAGCAATATCTGTTCCAACCTGGGTTCCAGAGTGATCACAGGCAGCTCCAGCTCTAGTCCCACGATGCCTTGCACGATTGCGCGGGACAACGCGACGCGGACCGCACTGACCATCGCGGCGGGATCTTGACTCTTCACTGCCACATTGGCGATGGCCTCAGCGATGGTGCGGATGTCGCGCACGGGCACCTGTTCCTGTAGCAAGGCTTGCAGCACTTTGAGCAGGGTCGACAGGGAGATCATGCCCGGTACCAGCTCCTCGGCCAGCTTGGGCGAGGTTTTGGCCAGTAACTGCATGAGTTGCTGCACTTCTTCATGCCCCAACAGCTCATGGGCATGCTTATGCAGGACCTGATTGAGGTGCGTGGCAACCACCGTACTGGCATCGACCACGGTATAACCGAGCGATTGCGCCTGATCGCGCTGATTGGGATCAATCCATACAGCTTCCAAACCAAACGCCGGATCTTTGGCGGCGATGCCGTTGAGCGGACCGAATACCTGGCCAGGGTTAATTGCCAGCTCACGATCGGGATACACCTCAGCCTCGGCCACACTCACGCCCATCAGCGTCAATCTGTAGGCGTTGGGCTGCAAGTCCAAGTTGTCGCGGATGTGCACAGACGGCATGAGGAAACCCATTTCCTGCGACAGTTTTTTACGCACACCCTTGATACGCGCCAACAACTGCCCACCCTGATTTCGATCCACCAGGGGTATCAACCGGTAACCCACTTCCAAACCCACCATGTCCACGGGGGTGACATCGTCCCAGCCCAACTCTTTAACTTCCTGAGCCTTTTGCGCAGGCAGCAAGTCCTGCTGACGCTGCACTTCCTTAACTTCGTCTTCTTTGACCACGCGTTGCTTGTTGGCAATCCAATAAGCCGCGCCAGCCGCAATCAAGCCAAGGCCAATGAAGAAGAAATGCGGCATGCCGGGCACCAGGCCCATGATGATCATGATTGCCGCTGTAACCGCCAACGCCCGTGGCGAGGCAAACATTTGCCGGTTGACCTGCGCGCCCATGTCCTCGGAGCTGGACACGCGTGTCACCATGATCGCCGCTGCAGTGGACAACAGCAGCGAGGGAATTTGCGCGACCAGTCCATCACCGATTGTCAACAAGGTGTAGATTTTACCGGCCTCAGCGAAAGGCAGACCATGTTGGAGAGTGCCGATGGCAATACCACCGATTAGGTTGATAAACAGAATCAACAGACCGGCTATCGCATCACCGCGCACGAACTTGCTGGCACCGTCCATGGAGCCGTAAAAGTCCGCCTCCTGCGACACTTCCGAACGACGCTTCTTCGCCTCACTCTGGTCGATCAGACCGGCATTCAGGTCAGCATCAATCGCCATCTGCTTACCGGGCATTGCATCAAGGGTAAAGCGCGCACTGACTTCAGAGATACGCCCGGCACCCTTGGTTACTACCACGAAGTTGATGATCATCAGGATCGCAAACACCACGATACCGACCACATAGTTGCCGCCAATCACCACTTCGCCGAAGGCCTGGATCACCTGACCTGCAGATGCATGCCCCTCATGCCCGTGCATCAACACTACACGCGTGGACGCCACGTTAAGCCCCAGGCGCAGCAAGGTAGCCGCCAGCAATACCGTGGGGAAAACAGCGAAATCCAAGGGACGCAGCGCATAGATGCTGACCAGCAGCACCACGATTGACAGCGCAATACTGAAGGTAAACAACACATCGAGGAGAAAGGGTGGAATCGGCAACATGACCATGCTGAGCATGACCAACAGCAATAGAGGAATCCCTAAATTGCCGTGCTTCAACCCCGACAGGTTGCTGCGCACATCACCGATCATTTGCGAGCGATCTATTGCCACACCACTACCCCAGACCATTCAATCTTTTGACGCTATTCGCGCCTCTGGGAAGGGTTTTGCAAGAAGCTGTCCAACTTTGCCAAGCACGCCCGGTCAATGGCTCATCACGCCGCAAAAGCGCTGAGCATCAATCGTCGCGACGTAAATCCGGCGGGATGGGCACGTCCGGCAGCGGACCGGGGCGTTTACCCTTACCAGCCTGGTATTGGCGCAATTGAGAGACGTAAGCCAGCACCTGAGCGATGGCCAAATACAGGCCGGCCGGTATTTCCTGATCCAGCTCAGTGGAGTAGAAAACGGCCCGAGCCAAAGCCGGAGACTCCAGCACCATGACCTTGTGCTCGTTGGCGATTTCGCGAATCTTCAGCGCCGTAAAATCGCCGCCCTTGGCCAGCAATACCGGCGCACTGCCCTTGGCCGGGTCATATTTAAGCGCCACGGCAAAGTGGGTCGGGTTGGTAATCACCACATCTGCATCGGGCACGGCCTGCATCATCCGCCGCTCGGCCATTTCACGCTGCAACTGACGAATACGCTGCTTGACCTCGGGCTTGCCCTCACTGTCTTTGTACTCGTCAATGACTTCCTGCTTGGTCATCATCAGCTTCTGCTTGTTACTCCAGAGCTGAAACGGCACATCCACGGCAGCGATCAAGATCAACCCGCACGACATCCACAGCGCACTCCACCCCACAACTAACGCGGCATGCAGAATGGCGGCTTCAATGGGTTCATGAACAATGGCCAGCAAATCCTCTTGCCACGCAGCCAGTACCGCCACACCAACCAGGAGAATCAGCACAAACTTGGCCAACGCTTTGAGCAACTCAACCAAGGCATCGGTTGAGAACATTCGCTTCAACCCTGCCAAGGGGTCCATACGACTGAATTTAGGTGCCAAGGCTTCAGTCGAAAACAGCCATCCCCCGAGGGTGATTGGTCCGGCAATCGATACGATCAACAACAGCAAAAAAAGCGGAAACAGCGCTTCAAGGGCAAGCTGCCCTGAAGCCCCCAGCCAAAGCGCCATGCTGCGCTCATCCATCACCACTTCACGGCTAAGGGAAAAATTGCCGCGCATGATGTCCAGCATGGCCTGCCCCATCCCGGCACCAAATGCCAAAATGCCACCAAAGCCAGCCAGGGTAACTGCAAGCGTATTGAGTTCTTTGGAGCGCGCGATCTGACCCTTCTCACGGGATTCGCGCAGGCGTTTCTCCGTGGGTTCCTCGCTTTTATCGGCACCGCTCTCGGATTCGGCCACTAGCTAGCCCCCGCCATTTCACGCAGGAACTGCAAGGCCTCTGTAGCAAACCGTTGATACTGCGAGAGGATGTCTGCCATGCCAATCCAGACAATCACCATACCCAGCACCAGGGTTAGCGGGAAACCAATCGAGAAGATGTTCAGCTGTGGCGCGGCGCGCGTCATAACGCCAAATGCCAGATTGACCACCAGCAACGCCGTCACGGCTGGTAACACCATCAGCAATGCAGCGCCCATGACCCAACCTAGCTTGAGGGCAATTTCCAAATAGTTCTCCACCAAAAACCCGCTACCCACGGGCAAGGTAAAGAAGCTTTCAGCCAAGACCTCAAACACGACCAGATGCGCATTCATGGCCAAAAACAACAACGTCACCAGAATCATGAACAACTGGCCAATCACCGGCACCGACACACCATTGGCCGGGTCAACCATGGACGCGAAACCCAAGCCCATCTGGATCGCCACAATTTGCCCGGCGATCACAAATACCTGAAAGAGTAACTGCAGGACAAAGCCCAGCATGGCCCCGATGAGGATTTCCTGGGCGACCCAGATAAACGCCTGCAAATTGATGGCATCGATAGCCGGAACAGGGGGCAACGTGGGCATGATGAGGACACAGATAGCCAAGGCCAGGTATAAGCGCACCCGCGCCGACACCAACTGCGTACCGATGATCGGCATAAACATCAACAGCGCGGTGATGCGAAATAGCGGCAGCATGAAACTGCCCACCCAGGCACCAATCTGCTCGTTGGTTAGCTCAAGCATGTCAGCCGATCAGCTGTGGAATGTTCATGATCAATGTCTCGGTGTACTCCATGAGCTCGCGCACCAGCCAAGGACCGAACACGATCAGACAAATCAGAATCACCAGCAACCTGGGCAAAAAACTCAAGGTTTGCTCGTTGATCTGGGTAGCAGCCTGAAACATCGCCACCAGCAACCCCACCAGCAAGCTGGGTACCACCAGAATTGCCACAATCATGGCGGTTAGCCACAGGGCATCGCGCACCAAATCCACTGCAACTTCAGGCGTCATGTCTAAGTGCCTCCGAAGCTGGCCGCCAGCGTGCCCATAATCAGCGCCCAGCCATCAATCAGAACAAACAGCATGATTTTGAATGGCAGAGAAATGATCAACGGCGACAGCATCATCATCCCCATCGCCATCAACACACTGGCCACGACCATGTCGATAATCAGGAACGGGATAAAAATCATAAAGCCGATCTGAAACGCCGTTTTCAGCTCCGATGTAACAAACGCCGGGATCAGGATGACCAGAGGAGTCGCTTCAGGGCTGGCGATATCTGTGCGCTTGGACAAGCGCACAAACAACTCCAGATCACTTTCACGCGTCTGCGCCAGCATGAAATTTTTGATCGGCACCTCTGCCCGTGCAACCGCTTCCATCGCCGGCAATTCCTGCTTCAAGTAGGGCTGCAGGGCGTCACGGTTAATTTGCTCAAACACTGGTGCCATGATGAACATGGTAAGAAACAGCGCCAGGCCAACCAAAATCTGATTCGAGGGTGTTTGCTGCAGGCCCAGCGCTTGGCGCAGGATCGAGAAGACGATGATGATGCGGGTAAAACTGGTCATCAGCATGACGAAGGCGGGAATAAAACTCATCGCCGTCATGATCAGCAAAATCTGCAGCGTGACCGAATACTCCTGCTGCCCCTCGGTGTCGGTGCTCAGGGTAATGGCAGGGATCTGCCAGGGGTTGTCCGCTGCCAGCACCATGGGCGCTATGGAGGTTAATGCCAGCAGCACCAGCAGGCGCAGGATACTCATCACGGCTTGTCCTTCTGGTCCTTACCCAACAACTCCATCAGACGCTGAGCAAATTCGGTAGAGGCCGGTTCTGCATCAGGCATGTGCACGGGCTCTTTAAGCACATGCAGAGAAGTGATGTTGCCCGGCGTCAATCCAAGCAGCACTTGCTCCCCCCCAACCTGCACCAGCACCAGGCGATCACGCGGCCCTAAGGCCTGGGTCGCCAGTATCTTAATCACCTGCCCACCGCGCGGCACAATCTGCTGCACCCGACGCATCAGCCAGGCCAGTAAAAAAATCACCCCGACGACCAGCAGCAGCCCCAACAGCAGTTGCAGCACCTGCCCACCCATGCCACTGCTGGCGATAGGGGCGGCGGGTGCGGTGGACTCGGCGGCCCACGCCGTGAATGGCAAGGCAAGACTCAACAGCAGAGGTTTATGCATGGTTAGCGCAGCTTCTTGATGCGTTCACTGGGGCTGATCACGTCAGTCAGACGAATACCAAACTTCTCATTGACCACCACCACTTCGCCGTGGGCGATCAAAGTGCCGTTGACCAACACATCCAGCGGCTCACCTGCCAGGCGATCGAGTTCAATCACCGAGCCTTGATTGAGTTGCAGCAGGTTGCGAATGGTGATGTCGGTATTGCCCACTTCCATGGAAATCGACACGGGAATATCCAGAATCACATCCAGATTCGGACCTTCCATATTCACCGGCAAGTTGACCTTAGGGGCACTGTTAAACTCTTCCATTGGTGCACGCGGCGCCGCAGGAGCGGAAGGCGCAGGGTTGCTGGCTGCCAGCATGGCATCGATATCGTCCTGGCCAGCATCACCTGCCTCGGACAATGCAGCCGCCCATTCATCAGCCAGTGCCTGCTCCTCAGGAGAAGAAGCTTCGTTCTCGTTTTCGTCTGCCATCGTATGTCCTCGGCTGGCGTTAAATCAGAAATAGGGATTAGCGTTGGCGCTCAATGGGCTCCAGCACTTGCAGTGATAGATTGCCTTTGTGTGCACCCAGCTTGACCTTGAACGCCGGCACACCATTGGCGCAAAGCGTCATGTAATCAGGTAGTTCAACCGGAATCACGTCGCCCGGCTGCATGTGCAAAATGTCGCGAAGTTTGAGCTGGCGACGCGCAACGGTGGCGGACAGCGGCACACTGACGCCCAGAATGTCTTCGCGCAGGGCTTTGACCCAACGCTCATCCTGGTCATCGACATCCGACTGAAAGCCCGCGTCGAGCATTTCGCGGATGGGCTCAATCATCGAATACGGCATGGTGATGTGCAGATCACCGCCGCCGCCATCGAGTTCGATATGAAAGGTGGAGACCACAATCACTTCACTGGGGCTGACAATGTTGGCCAGTGCGGGGTTCACCTCGGAGTTGACGTACTCGAAGTTGATGTCCATCACCGCCTGCCAGGCTTCTTTCAGGTCGATAAACGCCTGATCCAACACCATGCGCACAACGCGCAGTTCAGTCGGGGTAAATTCGCGGCCTTCGATCTTGGCATGCCGACCGTCACCGCCAAAAAAGTTGTCCACCAGTTTGAACACCAGCTTGGCATCAAGGATGAACAGGCCGATGCCTCGCAGTGGCTTCATCTTGACCAAGTTGAGACTGGTCGGCACATACAGTGAGTGGACGTACTCGCCGAACTTCATCACCTGTACACCGCCCACGGCCACATCAGCCGAACGACGCAGTAGGTTGAACATGCTGATACGGGTGTAACGGGCAAAACGCTCGTTGATCATTTCAAGCGTCGGCATGCGCCCGCGAACGATGCGGTCCTGACTGGTCAGGTCGTACTGTTTGACGCTTCCCGGTTCGGCTTCATCCTCGGGTTCCACCAAGCCGTCATCGACACCGTGCAGCAAGGCATCGATTTCGTCCTGGGAAAGTAGGTCTTGCACAGCCATGGATGGCTCCTGATTACTGCAACACGAGGTTGGTGAACAGCACTTGTTCGACCGAGACCTTGCCGGTCTCTTTCTGTTCCAGTTCTTGCACGCTAGCAGTGGCCTGCTGACGCAGCATTCCCTTGCCTACCGGGGTAATCAGCGCCGCAAAATCCTGACCGGAAAACAGCATGACCAAACGATTGCGCAATACCGGCATGTGTACCTTGAGCGCATCAAGAGCCGCCTGATCACGGGTCATCAACGCCACGCTGACCTGCATGTAGCGCGCGCGGCCTTGATGGTTAAAATTCACCACAAACGCTGGGGCAAGCTCTTCATATATTGCAGGCAATTTGACCGGTACGGCCGGTGCAGCGGCGGCCTCTGCCTCTGCTTTAGCCTTGTCAGCGCCATCATCGCCCTTGCCGAGGAAAAACAGCGTCGCCCCCACGGAAAGCCCCACTGCCAACAGCACAGCAATCACAATGATGATGATCAGTTTCATTTTACCGGCTGGTTTCGCTTCGCCATCTGCCGGGGCAGGTGCTGCTTCTTTCTTAGCCATGCCAATAATCCGTCGTTATTCGGAGTTTTATCCGTTTTCAATGGGTTAAGAGCAAGTGTTATGCCAGACCATCAACATACCTGCTCGCGCTAGACAGCCACACACCACAAGGGTGACGTGGCCTTGGCGTAGGCTGTACAACGCCCACAGAAAAACGTCGGCTTACACAGATGAAAGCCGACGAAATGCAGTTTAGAACAGTGGGCGCAGCAACTACAGCGACATACACCAATAGGCTCGTGTAAACCCTATTTAGGTCGCCCCTTTAGAGGCCTCATTGCAAGGCCTAATCCGCCAAATAGGCGCGGCGACTACGTGTGCGCAACGCCGGGTGACCGATCACGCACTACTGGCAAAGCATAGAGGCCACACAACATCAGCACTCAATGCTCAGAAACCACCAGATAAGACCGTTAGGTTGCTCAGAGGCGAACCGCTCACATCTACCCTCATATGAGCGGATCACCTGCCTGTTTATTGCTTCAGCCAGCTCATACGGCAGTCAAAAGCGCGCTTAGCGACTGCCGAAAAAGCGGCATCACGCGTAATAATCAACCAAGCCCCTTGAGCTGATGGCGTTAGCGCGACTGGATTCAACGCCGACAACTGACGCCATGTCGTCAGCGCCTAGCGTCTCACTGTCACGGCCATTACCTCCACGACCACTGCCTGAATCCTGCCCCTGACCTTGCCAGCCACGATTAAGTGACTGATCCGAGACGTTGACGTCCAGCAGGTTCATGCCCTGCTGCGCAAACAATTCACGCAGGCGGTGCATCTGCGAATCTAGGGCTTCGCGAACGCCAGCATGGGGGCTGGCAAACGTTACCTGGCTCTGCTCCTGGTTCATGCTGATGCGCACCTCAAGGCGGCCCAACTCAGCAGGGTCGAGTTGAATCTCTGCACTTTTCAGATTTTGGCTGGACATCACCATCACCCGATCAACCATTGCCTCACTCCAGCCACCTTGTTGCATCGGCACGGGCTGGCCAACCAAAACAGGAGCACGAGTCGACAATTGATTCTGCTGGGAAATGGCCTGGCTTAGCGCATCAAGCTTGCTGACAAAGTTGTCTGCGTTGGTATTGGCCATTCCCTCTTTCAGGGCTTCAAGGCCCTTGCCCGTCAGCGCCTCCAGCTTCAGTTCCGCCAATTGCGGCGTGTCGCCTTCTATCGGCATCTCATCCTGAACCACCTGACTGGCAAGCAAGGATTGGCTAACGCTTTGTGCGGCCGGTGCAGCCTGAGCCAGCGGCGTCGCGGCCTGCTCTGCCAACGCTTGTTCTTTGGCACCCATTTCCAATGCCATACGTACCGCTGGCAACTGGTTAAGAGCGTCCAGTTCAGGATCAAAACTGGCCTCGGTCATGCTTGCCGGACCGGCGCTCATCAGGCTGCTTGTCGCGACCGGCATAAACTCACTGCCAAGCGTCGCATCAACCTGCTCTACCGGTAATTCGCCGGTAATACCCAGCAACAGCAACGGATCGAGCACAGCCCCCTCCACCGGTAACTCTTCCGGCAAAGCCTTGCCGCTATCGGCAACATCCACCGTGTCTGCTGCGGCAACAGCTTGCGGTTTGTCATCTGAAGGTTGATCAGAGGCGCTTTCGCGCGCGGGCTTGGCAGCGGCTTCAGTGCGTTCACTGGCTTTAGCCTGACGCTCCTTGGCATACACCTCTGAGAAGCTGGAACCCTCATTCCTACTGGGCTCAGCAGGCGGTTTGGTAGCGGCTCGGGGCTTTATTTCAGGTGCCGACATCAGCAGCAGATCGGGGGCAACGGACATGGACACTCTCCGCACGGGTTAATCGTACAGGGTGTTTTGCAAGGGATGGGCCAACTTACTGAAACACAACCGCGGGCGTTAAAAGCGCCTTGGTAAGACAATCAGCGCCGATAGCGCTGTCGTTCGGACTTGAACAGAATGCGCACAATGGCAAATTCGCGCTCAACCTGCTCGATCAACTCAGGTGC
>Ga0194136_1001896_pt1 | contig 10297 bp, 11 predicted proteins | sample TARM_MetaG_T3A_1_FD_134023 | JGI IMG/M metagenome (GOLD analysis project Ga0194136, IMG submission 134023) | Freshwater microbial communities from Pennsylvania, USA, analyzing microbe dynamics in response to fracking - TARM_MetaG_T3A_14 (version 2) | ecosystem: Environmental > Aquatic >...
ATGAAAATTCTTTATGGATTACTAAACGAACAAGCAGACATCTGGTGTGAGCGGGTCTTTGCTCCCTGGGTGGATATGGAAGAACAATTGCGCCACCATGATCTGGCTCTCTATGGGCTGGAATCAATGATGCCCTTACATGAATATGATTTTGTCGGATTTACGCTCCAATATGAAATGAGTTTTAGCAATATTTTAAACATGCTGGCATTGGGAAAGATTAGCCTGCGTAGCGCTAGCCGAAAAGAAGATGAGCCCTTTGTTATGGCTGGCGGCCCCTGCGCTTATAATCCTGAACCGCTGGCCGACTTTATTGATCTCTTTGTCATTGGCGAAGCCGAAGAGGTGATCCTTAAAATCATGGCCGCCCATCGAGCGTGGAAAAAAACTGGCGGCAACCGTCACGATTTTCTTAAAATGGCAGCACAGATTGAAGGGGTGTATGTCCCTGCTTTTTATACGGTCAGCTATGATCAAAGCACTGGGGTGATTACCGACTTCACTCCGATTGTTAGCGAGGCGCCAGCGACCATCCGCAAGCAATTTATCGAGGATCTCGACCAGGCATATTTCCCCGATAAAATTGTCGTGTCCTACACCGAAACGGTGCACGATCGGATCAGCTACGAAATTTTTAGAGGTTGTGGTCGGGGCTGCCGCTTTTGCCAGGCCGGGATGATCTATCGTCCGACTCGCGAAAAAACCTTAACCACCATCCAGTCAAAAATTAAAGCCCTGATTAAAGCGACCGGTTACGACGAGGTTTCGCTGTCATCCCTGAGTACCGGTGATTACAGTGAAATTGAAGCCCTGATCAAAAACCTGGTTTGTGACGATGAAACCGGAAAAGTCAGCATTTCACTGCCATCGCTGCGGATTGATTCGCTAAGCATTGAGATGTTAGAAGAAATTCAAAAAGTCCGCAAAGCCGGATTAACGCTGGCGCCGGAAGCCGGAACCCAGCGGATGCGTGATGTCATCAATAAGGGTGTGACCGAAGAAAATCTGATCGATACCGTAAAAACCGCCTTTGAAAAGGGCTGGGGACATGTCAAACTGTATTTCATGATTGGTCTGCCGGGAGAAAACTTAGAAGATATCGAGGGGATTGCCGATCTTGGTCAAAAGGTCGTTGACGCGTATTATAAAATTGATCGGGAGTCCCGCAATAAAAGTCTGAAGGTTGTTTTAAGCGCTTCTTCTTTTGTGCCAAAACCCTTCACCCCCTTCCAGTGGATGGGACAGAACAGCCCCGAAGAATTTAAGAACAAACAGCGTCATTTAAAAGCCAGCATCAAAGAGCGTAAGATTTCTTATAGCTGGCAGGATAGCGGGGTCAGCTATCTGGAAGCTGTTTTTTCCCGGGGTGACCGCCGTTTGGGCCTGGTGCTTGAAAAAGCCCATCAAATCGGCTGCCGCTTTGACGGCTGGGGCGAATATTTTGATCTGCAAAAATGGAGCGAAGCCTTTGAGAGCGTCGGGATCGATCCGGATTTCTATGCCTTGCGAAACCGTGACTTTGACGAAATCCTGCCCTGGGATTTTATTGATACTGGCGTCACCAAAGAATTTTTAAAAGCCGAGGCACAAAAAGCCGAGGCGGCTTTAACGACACCCTTCTGCCCCGAAAACTGCTCAAATTGCGGCATGATGGAATTTAAGAAAGGCTGGAAATGCAATGGTTAAAATACAATATCAGTTTAAGCGCACGACAGCCCTGCGGTTTTTATCGCATTTGGATCAGCAGCGTCTGTTTCAGCGGGCTTTTCGGCGAGCCGACATCCCGGTTGAATACTCCCAGGGCTTTAATCCCCATCCCCGGATGTCATTTGCCCTGGCTATGTCTGTCGGTTTGACTAGCGACTCGGAGTATGGCGAGGTGATTGTCTCAGAGGACATTGACGTGGCAGCCTTTATCAGTCGGATGAATCAGGTTTTGCCGGGTGGTCTGGAAATCACAAGTGCAAAAATCTGTGGCGAAAAGGCCATCTCCCTGTCAGCATCACTTTGTAAAAGTGTCTATCGGATTCGGATCACAGTTGTAGCCGGAACAGATTTAAAAGCATTAAGCCAAATCATCGACATCTATCTGGAACAGCCGCAGATTTTGATGCTGAAAAGAAATAAAAAAGGCAAGTTTGTCGAGAAAGATATTCGTCCCTATATTGAAGCCATTGCTGTCTTTGCCGACCCGGAAAAAGACAAGTGCAATGTTACGATGACCTTGCGCTATATTGAGCAACAATGTGTCAAACCGGAACAGGTTTTAGAGAGTATTAATAACCAAAATAGCCAGCTCTTTCTGATTGATCCGACGATTGAAATTCATCGCCAAGAATTGCTGCTTAAAGCCGATGCTTAAGGTTTACAAAAGAAATAAAAACGTTTACAAAAAAAGCCTTTACATTTCAAAAAAACGTGCTATAATTTAGCTAAATCAAAGATCAAGAAAATCCTTTTCGAGATTGACTGATACGGTCATAAAAAAGTGAATAAACCTTAACTAACGATAGAATTAAAGAAAGACGGTGGTCTGTAAGAGATTAAAATTTTTCATGGTGCCGAGAACAAGTATTTTATTTTATCGATTGTCAGCTCCTGATATGCCCAAACATCAAGACTTCATTGCCTAAGTGGCTTTTGATCAAGCGCATATTCGCTCTTGGTGTGATTGATTGGAGATCGGTATTTACATTATGGAAGTTAAGCATCATATTTACAAAATGATGTGGCCATACATAGAAATAATAGATCAACGATAGATAATCCACAGGACAGGAGATTACAATCACCAAAAAAGGAAAACGATCAAAGAAAAACGATCAAAGAAAAAAATTAGATAAACAATCCCAAATAATTTAGTTTCAGTTTCCAGGTTAAGTGTTTATTACTTAGAAAAGCGAGCGAAGATTTTTGAAATGTAGTTGAAAGGGGTGAGTCCAAAAGGAATGACATCTGAAATTGAAAGCTAAAGCCGGTTCTGCATTGCGATGCGGGATCGGCTTCAGTATTTTTTGGATTTAATTACTGCGGTTAGCTGATCAATTTCAAATAAATGAAAACAATTAGAAAGTATAAAATAGAGAAAGCGAGGAACGGTGATGAAATCATACGCCTTAATTATTTTAAAACCGGACGCACTGGCAGAACAATTAGTGGAGCCGATTATAAAACGGTTCATTGAGCACGACTATCAGATCGAGATGATCGGTTTTAAGTGCCCCGATGAAGGGTTGATCTTAACCCATTATGGCCACGTGGTTGAGAAATTAGGCGATCCTTTCAAGAAAATGGCGATTGCGGCTTTTGTTGGCAAGCCGATGATTCCGATTATTCTTAGTCAGACGGGGCCGGATGCGATTGCCAATTCGCGGCAATTAACCGGTGCGACTGATCCCGCCAAAGCGTTAAAAGGTACGATTCGTGGCGATCTGGGAACCGATTCAATGGAAAAAGCTGACCGCGATGGCCGCTGTTGCTTTAATCTGATTCATTGTAGTGATTCAAATGAAGCGATATTAACTGAAATGAAGCTTTGGTTTAATGCGAAAACGTATGAAGCTTTTGCGCCTTTAATCAGCCCGACTGACGAATAAGTATCTTATGGTTGCGGTTTAGCTAAGACCGAAGCGGTTAGCGTTGGTTAAAAACTTTTGAAAAAATGACAATATTTACCTCTTTATCAGCTGTTGCAAGGGTTGACAGTAAATACTTGTCATTAACACGGTTAGCTTAATTTAGCCTTGTAAAGTGAAAAGAATAATGATAAAATAACCCCACTATATTTTTAGGAGGTTAGGATGAATTTTTCGGAAATTATTTCAGCAGTCAACTCTTTTGTTTGGGGACCTGTCATGCTGGCATTACTCATGGGAACCGGTATCTTTTTAACAATTCGGTTAAAATTTTTACCATGGATCAACCTGGGTTATGCACTAAAGTCGGTTTTTGTTAAGCCGGATCCATCAAAAAAAGAATCGAGTGGTGATATTTCACCCTTCCAGTCTTTGATGACAGCTTTGGCGGCAACCATCGGAACCGGTAACATTGTTGGGGTGGCAACAGCCATGGTCTTAGGTGGACCTGGTGCTTTGGTCTGGATGTGGATCAGTGCTTTGTTTGGTCTTTCGACTAAATACGGCGAAAGTGTTCTGGCGGTTAAGTACCGTGAAACCAACAGCGAAGGCGAAATGGCCGGCGGACCCATGTACGCCATGAAAAATGGCTTTAAGAACAAAACCATCGGATCAATTCTGGCGGTACTGTTCTCAGTTTTTGCCGTTATTTCTTCTTTTGGAATTGGTAACATGACTCAGGCAAACTCTATCGCAGCTGCTGTTGAGGGAACCTTTGGTGTTTCGACCTGGATTACTGGTGCGGTAATTACCATTCTGGCAATTGTTGTTCTGCTTGGTGGAATCAAGAGCATTGGTCGGGTTTGTGGCGTAATCGTGCCATTTATGGCAGTATTTTATTTTCTTGCCGGAATATTAGTTATTATTATTAATTTTGCAAATCTACCAGCAGGAATCGCTCAAATCTTTACGATGGCCTTCTCACCAACAGCGATGGCTGGTGGTGTCGGCGGTACCATCATTGCTAGCATGCTTTCTGCGATGCGTTGGGGTGTTGCCCGTGGGGTATTCTCAAATGAAGCCGGTTTAGGTTCAGCGCCAATCGCTGCTGCCGCGGCTAAAACCGATTATCCATCACGACAGGGTTATATCAACATGACCGGGACTTTCTTTGATACCCTGGTCGTTTGTACCATCACCGGTTTGGTTATTGCTTCTTCTGGTGTACTGGGAACCATGACCGAGGCCGGCACCCTAGTTAGTGGGGCCGCTTTAACGATTGCCTCATTTGAATCAGCCTTAGGACCAATCGGTCGATACATTGTGACTATTGGGATTATGCTGTTTGCCTTCTCGACCATTTTAGGTTGGGAATATTATGGCGAAAAATCACTGGAGTATTTAATTAAGACACCGATGGTGATTAAAGCCTATCGTCTATTATTTAGTTTAGTTGCCTTTGTCGGTGCGACTACCGCTTTAGAGATCGTTTGGGATTTCTCCGATACCATGAATGGTTTGATGGCTATTCCGAATCTTATTTCACTGCTGGTGTTAAGTGGTGTTATCGCTAAAGAGTGCTTTGATTACGAAGATACGATCATCAAGCCCGAACGCGCACTAAGAAGAGCCTCAAAACAAGCGATGACTGCTGATCAATTCGATGATCACATATGATTGCTGAGCCATTAAAAGTGTCCGCCACAAAAAAATCGCACGCGATCTTTTTGTGTAGTGGACACTTTTTTATTTGATCTTACGCGCATGAACGGCAAAGCGGGCATCGTCAAAGGTGTAAATACAGGTAGAAAGCGTTAATACCTCATCGTCGGGATTAATGACGACTCCGGTGTCGTAGAGCGATCGCGCCTTCAGACGATTCATGTAGTGGGTAAACTCGCTATCATTAATAAATTCAGGCTGCCGATAATTGTAGTTGGCTTCGGTGACATAAACCGAGAAGATCTCCCAATCACCGGGATTACCAGGTTGATCAAACTGAATGATCGGATGGAGCGCAAAATAGGCCTGATCCTGATAATTCCACAAACTGCCAAATATCGATTCATCAGACATATAATGACCATAGAGGACGTGATTCCGGGTTGTTGTTGTGTTACTCAGGTAGTCCCGGAAAACGGCACCCTCAAACGATTCTTCCTTTAAAAAATTGTGGGACAGGTAGTAACTATTGTTATCCGTTTGAACGACCGGATACTCTAAGGGGGTTCCGGCGATTGAAACCCAGCCGACGGTGTCGGGATTAATCGCCAGTAAGGCATTAAAATCAATCCGATCGGCAATCTCATCGGCAACCACAAGGGGACTTTCTTTGGCAACGGCAATAATGTTATCCTTTTGGATGGATTGATTGATCTTTGGATAATAATTATAAATGATGAAGCCCACGGCCAGGGCAATTAATAAGACGACGGCTACAATTTTAATTTTAGGCATACTTTTTTGCAATTTGATTTTCCTCCTTGGTTCTTGATAAAGTTCTACAAAATTAATTATACCCAATATTCCTGAAGAACCGCCAAATAAATAAAATATTTCGTTCTTTTTATCAATTTAACCAAGCTAGACGGTATTCTGATTATTTTAATTGACTTTATCCCTTGCCCATGTTATTATTTATAAAGTTATGTAGCCGCACACACAAGGTTTTAAGTCGAAAGCACCTGATGTGGCGAGTCTGGTATGAGGAGGTGTAGAATCATGTATGCAATTATTAAAACAGGTGGTAAACAATACCGCGTTCAAGAAAATGATGTTATTCAAATTGAAAAAATCAATTTCACAGAAGAGAATGTCAAAGAAATTACTTTTACTGAAGTTTTAGCAGTCAACAAAGATGGCGAAATGATCATTGGTAGACCAGTGGTAGAAAATGCTGTTGTTAAAGCTGAAATTTTAGAAGTTGCAAAAGGACCTAAGGTTATTATTTTCAAGTATAAATCTAAAAAAGATTATCGAAAAAAACAAGGTCATCGACAACCATTCATGAAAGTTAAAATTACTGGCATCCAAGCCTAGTCGGTTATGATTTCAGTTAAGATTCAAGGTAAGAATAATAAAGCAAATGAAATAAGAGTATCTGGCCATGCCGGTTTTGCGGATCATGGGGAAGATATCGTTTGTGCGGCTGTATCGGTTTTAACGATCAGCATCTTAAACGGACTCACCGAAATTCTTGGTCGAAAAGATCTTGGCGAAGTGGTAGAAGAAGGCTATGTCCACTTTACCATTCCCGAAATCACAGATGAACCAATGAGTTTAAAAACAGATACACTGATTTCGACCTATCTCCTGGGAATCCGGGGGATCAAGGAAGCTTATGGAGACTATATCCAGTTTGAAGAAGTATATAAATAGGAGGTGAACAACATGTTAAAAATGAACCTTCAACTATTCGCCCATAAAAAAGGGGTCGGTAGTTCAAGAAATGGTCGTGACAGTGAAGCCAAACGTCTTGGAGTAAAAAGAGGAGACGGTCAATTCGTACTAGCAGGAAATATTCTTGTTCGTCAAAGAGGAACAAAAATTCACCCAGGTACCAACGTTGGAAAAGGCGGAGATGATACATTATTTGCTTTAGAAGATGGTATCGTACGTTTTGAAAGAAAAGGCAGAGACAAAAAACAAGTAAGTATTTATCCTCGGGAAGCCATCTAGTTTTCCAGTGACAAAAATAATACATCCATAAAACCTCTTATGCTCGTTTTTACAAGATAAGAGGTTTTATTTTTTGTTGTTTGGGTAGATACCAAAAAAAAGCGAGGTAGCAATGTTTGTAGATAAAGCAGAGATTATTCTGAAGGCTGGCAACGGCGGACATGGCGGGATGAGTTTCCGCCGCGAAAAATATGTTCCCAATGGTGGTCCCGATGGCGGTAACGGAGGGCATGGCGGCAATATTGTTTTTATGGCCGACAATGGCTTTCGGACCCTGATGGAATTTAAATATAAGAGAAAACACAAGGCCGAAAATGGTGAAAACGGAACCGGCTGTCGTTCGACCGGTAAAACCGGAGCAGATCTGATCATCAAAGTACCGGTCGGAACGATAATTAAAGATAAAGAAAGCGGCCGGATCATCTGCGACCTTTCAGAACACGGACAAAAATACCGGGTCGTTGAAGGCGGCCGGGGTGGTCGCGGTAACATGAATTTTGCCACCGCCACCAGACAAGCACCGCGTTTTGCCCAGGGTGGCGTCAAAGGTCAGGAACGCACCGTAATTCTTGAGCTGAAGCTGCTGGCCGATGTCGGTCTGATTGGTTTTCCCAATGTTGGCAAATCAACCTTATTATCGGTGATCACCAAAGCTAAACCGAAGATTGCCAATTACCATTTTACCACCATCGTGCCTAATCTGGGGGTAGTTGAATGGCGAAATTTTGATCCTTTTGTGATTGCCGATATTCCCGGATTGATTGAAGGTGCCCATGAAGGTACCGGACTGGGCGACCAGTTCCTCAGACACGTCGAACGTACCAAGCTGCTGATTCACCTGCTTGATGCCTCTGGCAGTGAAGGCCGGGAACCCCTCGATGATTTTAAAAAGATCAATTATGAATTGGAAAAATACAACGAAAAATTGGCTAAGCGGGTTCAGATTGTCGCCTTGAACAAGGTTGATCTGCTGTCTGAGCCAGAAGAAACCGATCCGTTAAAAGCTGAGCTGGAAAAATTGGGCTATGAAGTTTTCGTCATTTCGGCTGTCACTGGTCAGGGGCTCAATGAACTGTTAAGCCGGACGATCAGCTTACTCGATGAAATCGGTGAAGTTGAACCGATCTTTGACTTTGAACCAGAGGCAGAAACCATTTTCACCCCGGACTTTAAAGAAAAGCAATTCACGGTTGAAAAATTCGATCATCTATTTGTCGTTAAGGGTGCCTTCCTAGAGCGGCTGATTACTTCGGTAAACTTTGAAGATTTGGATTCGATTGGCTTCTTCCAACGGGTTCTAAAAGATAAGGGCGTCTTTGAAGAGCTCGAAAAAATGGGCATCCAGGATGAAGATGTGGTTCAGTTAGAAGAGATCGAATTTGAGTATTTTAAATAGATTTCCCGCTTTATTATATGTTATAATAGCGTCGTAGAAAGTAGAGAAAAAATGTTAACAAGTAAACAAAGAAGTTATTTAAAAAAGCTTGCCATGGATATTCCTGATATCATTTTTGTCGGCAAGGATGGCATCACCCCGCAAGTCATTGTTCAGACCAGGGACGCCATCATTGCCCGGGAACTGATCAAGGGAAAGGTTCAGAATAATTCACTAGAAGATGTCGATAATGTGGCGCGGGAATTAGCTGCGGCTACAAAATCTGATATTGTCTGCACCATCGGCAATAAATTTATCCTCTATAAAAAGAATTTATTGAAAACCAAAATTGAGGTGCCGACTAAAAATCAGAAACCCCTTAAGCGGGTCAAGAAAAAAGCACTGAGTCCATCACGAAAATTCACTAATTCATAATAAGTAAAGGTTTGAGATGAAGAAAAAAATCGGTCTTTTGGGAGGAAGTTTTAATCCCATCCATACGGGTCACCTGCTGCTGGCGGAGTCGGCTCGCGATCAATACGAATTGGATATGGTGTTGTTTATACCCACCGGGAATAACCCATTTAAATTGTCACAGGATGAAATTGCCAGAAAACACCGGTTAAAAATGGTTGAACTGGCGATTGCCGGCAATCACAACTTTGAAATTTTAACCCATGAAATAGATCAGAATGGCGTCACCTATACCATTGATACGATCAATAGCATTAAAGAAATCTATCCCGATTGTGATTTTTATTTCATCGCTGGGGCTGATTTAATGTTTGAAATCACCTTATGGAAGGGCGCCCCGGAACTATTAAAGTTGGTCAAGTTTATCACCACCTTCCGGCCGGGCTATAGTCATGATCGCTTGGATATGCGGATTAAAGAGCTGCAGGAAATTTATGGGGCTTCTATTTTTAAGCTGTACGCCACCGAAATGGATATCGCCTCTTCCGATATCCGGTCGCGCGTCAAAAATGGTTATTCAATTCGCTATCTGCTCCCTGATAGGGTGGAAGCTTACATTCACGAACACGGTCTCTATTTGCCAGCATACTCCAGTGGGGATAGCGATGAATTGGACTGAGATTGAGGATGATCTAAGAAGGATGCTAAGCCCGAAACGGTTTAAACACACCCAAAACGTCGTTGAAGTGGCTCATCAGCTGGCTGATCGCTTCGGATGCGATCACGAGCAGGTCAGGCTAGCGGCACTACTTCATGATTGTGCCAAGCATTTATCCGATCAGCAACAGCTTGATTACGCGAAAAAGCACCACCTTAACATTGATTCTGTCTGTCAAAATGATCCGCAATTGCTGCACGGACCAGTCGCTGCGGTGCTTGCCAGCCAACGCTATGGGATTAAAGATCCGGCGATTCTAAAGGCGATTGATTGTCATACGACCGGGTCTAAAAATATGACCACCCTCGATAAGATCATTTATCTGGCTGACTATATTGAAAAAGATCGTTGTTTTCCAGGCGTCGATGCGATTCGACAGATGGCCGAAAGCGATTTGGATCGTGCCACCATTATGGCACTAACCAACTGCATCTGTCATGTCGCCGAAACGGAGGCGCTGCTGCACCAAAATACGATTGAAGCACGAAATGATTTAATTATAAAACAAAAAAACATACTATATAAGTCAAATTAAAG
>Ga0194136_1001898_pt1 | contig 10282 bp, 9 predicted proteins | sample TARM_MetaG_T3A_1_FD_134023 | JGI IMG/M metagenome (GOLD analysis project Ga0194136, IMG submission 134023) | Freshwater microbial communities from Pennsylvania, USA, analyzing microbe dynamics in response to fracking - TARM_MetaG_T3A_14 (version 2) | ecosystem: Environmental > Aquatic >...
GCGTCAGATCAGCGGGCGTCAGGTTTAAGCTTTCTGTGCTGTGGTTCACAGAAGAGCTGGCATGAACGATTTCATTGAGCTCAGCAGAGCCTTGTTCGGCTAGAGCCGCTGTAGAGGTCAATGTTAGGGCGATAGCGGAAATAAGGGTCAATTTTTTCATGGGTCATACTCTCTATAGATAGTGGATTCGTTTAAAAGCGTTGTGATGTGTCGTGTCAGAACGTGCGCTAATAATAAGTGCGCAAAGAAAATAGTAAAATTGATTAAAATTGATGGGTTTGTTCGATTTTTTAAACTTTCGTCTAAAGTGCTAGGCTTGGGACATGTCGTGGAGAATTTGTGAAGAAGCATCAGAATCATTAGCGACATAACCAATGGTTTTTACGAACGATGTATTCTGCTTTTTTCAGCAGAGTTTTTGCCGGTGAAACGGTATGCTCATTACGAAACGAGCGGGCAGACCCTTGCGGGCAGTTTTACGGGCAGTTTTATACGGGGAATCAAGGATGTTGCGGAACACACGCAGCGGTTGGGGTGTCATTAGTATTCTTTTTCACTGGCTCAGTGCCCTGACGATCATTGGGTTGTTTATTTTGGGCTGGTGGATGACCGGATTGGGTTATTACGATCCTTGGTATAACCAAGGCCCCTGGGTTCATCGCTCGATAGGTATTTTGTTACTACTGGCGACCGTAGGCCGCTTAATATGGCGTTTTGCACAGCCCACGCCTGCGGGAGAAGGCAGCCGCTTAGAGCAAGCTGCTGCTCACCTGGGCCATATAGCGCTTTATGTACTATTACTGCTTGTGTTGATCAGTGGCTATTTGATTTCCACAGCGAATGGCCGCGGTATTAGCGTGTTTGGATGGTTTGAGATTCCTGCGGTGCTGTACGATCTGCCGAATCAGGCAAGCCTTGCGGGGGAGGTTCATTGGTATAGCGCGATTGCGCTAATGCTGTTGGCGGGTGGTCATGCCCTGGCAGCGTTAGTACATCACTACCGGTATCGTCATACAACGCTGAGTCGGATGGTAAACCCCCGCTATAGCCGAACCAGCCTCTGATTGCTGGGTGACAATTTTTGAACGCTGTCGGGTAAGGTAGAGGCAATGCCGACAGTGCCCATAAAGGAAAGAAAGGAGATGGAAACAATGATGAAGAAAAGCGTAATGGTAGTGGCCGTAGCGGCAGCGGCGATGGTTCCTTTGAGCCAAGCACAGGCAGCGGACTACCAGATTGATACGGAAGGCCAGCACGCCTTCGTTCAATTCAAAATTAATCACCTGGGCTTCTCCTACATCCTGGGCAGCTTTGAAGAGTTCGACGGCCAGTTCTCTTACGATGCTGACAATCTGGACGCTTCTTCTGTCGAAATGGAAGTTCAAATTGATAGTCTGACCAGTAATCATGCTGAGCGTGACCGTCACATCTTGAGTGGTGACTTCCTGAATGCCAGCGAATTCCCCACGGCGACGTTTACTTCTACCGGTTTTGAATCTACCGGCGACAATGAAGGCGTTGTGACCGGTGAGCTAACGCTGCATGGTCAGACTCAAGAGATCGAAATGCCGGTAACGCTGATGGGGGAAGGTGAAGATCCCTGGGGCAATTACCGTGCAGGTTTTGAAGGCAGCACGATGCTTACCCTCGGCGATTTCGGTATTAACATGAGCGATTTCCCGGAAGTTATGCACGAAGTTGAGCTGTACGTGACGTTTGAAGGTATTCGCCAGTAAGCGATACGGTTTAAAAACGCCGCCACCCTAACGGGTGGTGGCGTTTTTTTGCGTTTAGTATTCCTACATTTATGACGCTAAGGAGTCAGTTTTTGGCAGCTGTCATGCAACAACGCGAGTTGGCGATAACCCTATGGCGGCAAACGTGGCCGATGGCCATTGGCGTGCTGGCGCTATTGGGTTTTCAGCTTGTGGACAGTGCGTTTATCGCACGTTTAGGCACTGCGCCGCTGGCGGCTCAGTCGTTTACCTTTCCTCTGTCGTTTTTGATCATTGGTATACAAGTGGGAATGGGCATTGCCATCGCCGCGCTGATTTCCAGAGCATTGGGAGCAGGAGAGCAGGCGAGGGCCAAGCGGCTCTCCAGTCTGGTGCTGATTGCTGGTGGGGCGGTGATTGCCGTACTGGCAGTGGCGTTATGGCTGCTTCAGGTGCCGCTCTTTCAGCTGCTGGGGGCGGACGAAACGGCGCTGACGTATATTCGTGCCTACTGGGGGCCTCAGCTATTTTCTGCCTGGTTAGGGGCGCTGCTTTACTTTATGTATAGCGTTTTTCGTGCTCACGGTGATACACGAATGCCCGGCAAGATGATGGTGTTCAGTAGCCTGATCAACCTAGCGCTCGATCCGCTGCTTATTTTTGGTGTAGGTGGCTGGGAAGGTTGGGGGCTTCCGGGGGCAGCGTGGGCGACTGTCGTGGCGTTTTTCGTTGGGCTGTTGCTAACAGGGGCTAAATTGCGGCGCTGTCAGTGGGCGACAATGGATGATATTGGGCAAGAAGCTGTGCGCTCATGGCGGCCTTTTACAGGCATTGCCGCTCCCGCGATGGTCAGCCAGTTAATGCCGCCGCTGGCGGCAATGCTTGCCATTGCCGCAGTGGCGGGCTTAGGCGACACCCAAGTAGCGGCGTGGGGGTTAGCGAGTCGCCTTGAGACGCTATCGCTGATGGTGATTCTTGCCATGACCATGTCACTACCCCCTTGGCTGGGGCGCTGTTATGGCGCGGGGGATTGGGGGCAAATTCAGCAGCTTATGCGCCTAGCATTAAAAGTGGCCGTGATCTGGCAGCTAAGCCTTGGCGTGCTGCTGGCGTTAGCGTCGCCGTGGGTGGCCATGGCCTTGGCGGGCAATCCAGAGGTGCAGAGTGAACTTGCTCTGCTGATTCGCTTTATGCTGCCAAGCTATGCGGCACTTGGTGTCTGTATGCTGGTCGTATCGGCCGGTAATGCGCTGGGATGGCCGCTTAGGGCAATGCTACTTTCTAGTGCGCGGCTGTTTATCTGTTACTTGCCCTGTTTATGGCTAGGGGCAGCGCTATTTGGCTGGACGGGCCTCGCTGCTGGTGCAGCTATCGGCAACCTACTGGCCGGGCTAACGGCGTGGGTCTTGCTGAAGCGCATCCTCTCCCGCCCGCATCGGCAGGCGGGAGCGTCAGGCTAGCTTAGCGTTTATGGGGGGCTTCTTGGAACGAGAAGTACGTAAACAGCAGGGCCATGGCTAAGTAGCCCATCACAAATTCCGGCGCGGCGTTAAAAGCGAGTTTGGGCGCATGCATTAAGCCGACAAACGAGAAGCCTGCAGCTATCACAGCAAACGCGGCCGCCCGTCGGAATTGATGATCAATCACAGACACCGTCATGGCACCCAAGAAAATGGCCATAAACATAGCGCCTTGCCCCATCACCACAATTGCGCTGGAGATATCGCCCACAACTTCGCCTGCACCCCGGTTAAAGCGTGTCATGACGTAGTTGGCGAAGTAGGGCAACATGGCCAGCGCAATGGCGGGGTAGTAGCGGGTATCGTTAGCTTGGAACGCCGTGGCAATCATCGACATGCCCACAAATACCAGAATGGGGGCAACGACGGAGACCGGAATAATGGCGGCCAGGGCGGCAATCAGACCAAACATGGTGGCCAGGGCATAGACGGCACCGTTGAGCAGGCTGTAACCGCGACCCGCGCCCATCCATTTCGCGCCCACCGTAGCGATATAAACCGTCGTTGGGAATACGCCACCAAATAGCGCGCCGATCATGGTGCCTACTCCGTCTACCGCTTGGCATTCACGCACGTCGTATTTGTCGCCTGCAGCTTCCATGGCTTCAACGTTATTCATGGTTTCGATGGCGTTATAAAGGGTGATGGGAAGTACCACCGTGAGCACCGCCAGCATGCCGGTAAACAGCAGGCCAAGGCCCTCAAACCAGGCAAGGTTGGGCAGCAATGGGTAGAAACCCAGGTGGGTGAAGGCATCGCTAAAGCGCTCGCTGCCTGCATCGCCAATTAAGTAGGTCATTGCCGTGCCGACCACGATGGCAAACAGCGACGTGGGCAGTTTGAAAGGCATGCTGACCCGAGCGACCAAGCCGACAATAATAATACCCAGTACCAACAAGCCGATGACGGGCATTTCCAGCGTTTTGAACAGCATTTCACCGGCAATAAACGTCAGCGCTACGCCCGCGACTGCCCCCAACATGGCGGCACGGGGGAGGTGATATTGCACCCAGCGGCCAATCACGCTAATCACGGCTTCAATAGCACCGCTGATAAAGCAGGCGGCCACGGCTACTTTCCAGGCCAGTTCCGCGTCTCCAGTCAGCTGTTTGGCAGGGAGTAATACGCCGAAGAGGAAAACAAACATCACCGGGGTAGAGATGCCGTAAGAGAGTGCGGTGACGTCGCTACGGTTCTCTTTGCGAGCAAGTCTTGCGGCACTCCAAGCGTAATAAAAATTGCCTACCATCACCGCAACTGCGGCGCCGGGGAGTACTTGGCCGTAAACAATTGAGGTGGGGAACCCCATGCCTAACATCGTAATCGCGATGATAACGAAGTTGGCAATATTGTTTTGAAAGAGCGCGAAGAAGGCGTCGGTATCTTCTTTTTTGTACCACGGGTAGTGAGTGCCGGCAGCCGCCATGTTATGCCTCTTGGTTATGGTGTGTTGTATACAAGGCTACGCTGAGTGTGCCGAAAGTTTGACTAATCGGTCAAGCGTTGCTTTGCAACGAGCGCCGCACGGGCGCCCCAGGCTCTGGCGGCGAACGCGCAATTGTACACAACATTTGCCAAGGGGTTGATAATCTTATGGCTTTTCGAAATAGCCAGTTGTTACCAACAAAAACGCCCAGGCGCTTGGCCTGGGCGTGGATAGCGTATGCTGTTGGTTAGTCGTTAACCGCAGCAATGGCTTTGGCGAGGTAGGGCAGATTTTCATGGGAGAAGCCTGCCACGTTCGCGCGGCCAGAGCGCACCATATAGATGCCGAACTCGTCGCGCAGACGATCTACCTGTTCCGGCGTGAGGCCGGTGTAAGAGAACATGCCGCGCTGCTCGGCAACGCAGGCGTACTTCTCATCGAGACCGTAAGGCTTCAGCGCATCAACGAAGTCACGACGCAGCGTGTTGATCCGGTCACGCATTTCGGTCAGCTCTTCGCGCCACATGGCAGAAAGCTCTGCATCATGCAAAATCTCGCTGACAATCGCACCGCCGTGGGCTGGCGGGTTAGAGTAGTTTTCACGGGCCACAATAGCCACCTGGGAGCGAACGTTCTCCATCTGCTCGGCGTCTTTAGCGACCAGAATCAAGCAGCCCGTGCGCTCACAGTAAATACCAAAGTTCTTGGAGCAGGAACTGGTGATGATCACTTCATCCAGGTTTTCAGCTAGCAGGCGAACGCCATAGGCGTCTTCATCAAGGCCTTCACCGAAACCTTGGTAAGCGAAGTCGACGAGTGGCAACAACTGGCGCTCTTTCAGTACCGCCAGCACTTCTTGCCATTGCTGCTGAGAAAGATCAAAACCGGTCGGGTTGTGGCAGCAGGCATGCAATACCACTACATCGCCTTCGGGGATCTTTTTCAGCGCGGCCAACATACCATCAAAATCTAAACGGTTGTCGGCATCTACATAGGGGTACTTATGCAGTTCAATGCCTGCAGCGGTGAAAATACCGTGGTGGTTCGGCCAAGTGGGGTCGCTGACCCAAATGCCTTTACCTGGCAGTTGGCTGGCAATAAAGTCGGCTGCCAGACGTAAGGCACCGGTGCCGCCAGGGGACTGGGTAGCGCTGGCGCGGTTGGCTTTTAGCACTGCAGAGTCAGCGCCTAATACCATCGGCAGAACGACATCGCCATAAGCGGGTGCACCGTGCGAGCCAATGTAGGTTTTGGTGGTTTCATTCTTGAGCAGGCGAGCTTCTGCTTCCTTGACGGCGCGCATGACCGGCGTGTTGCCAGCGGCGTCGCGGTATACACCAACACCAAGGTCCACTTTCTGCGGGTTGGTATCTTTTTTGAAAGCTTCGATCAGCCCGAGAATGGCATCTCCAGGGACTCGCTCAATTTGCTCAAACATTTATTCGGCTACCTCGTCGGTTCTGGCGGCAAGAATGAAGTCATTAAGATGCAGGCCGTTTATTTTATGGGACCACCACATCACCGTGGTTTTGCCCCATTCGGTCACCAATACTGGGTGATGGCCAGCCTGCTCTGCGACATCACCAACACGCTGGCTAAACGCTAGCGCATCAGCAAAATTACGAAACGTAAATTGTCTCGTCAGCTTCATGATGCCATCGTGCTCGATAATCTGCCACTCTGGAAGCGCCTTAAGATGCGCTTGGCATGCGTCATAAGAGAGCGGTATAGCGCTACCGCTGCAGGGTTCGCACTGCGACTGAGCAAGAGATGTCATGGTGTTAGCCTCCAAGGTTGACTCATCTATCAGGGTAGAAGGCAGACACAGTCACGACCAACATCCTTTGCACTATATAACGCTCGATCGGCCCGTTCGATCAGGCTCACCAGTGGCTCTCCGCAACGATATTCAGCCACACCAATGCTGAGTGTGACGTTACCCTGGCCAATGCCAAAATCGTAGTCTGCAATGGTGTGGCGTAAACGGTCGGCAAGCTTATGGCATTGCTGCAGCGAGGTAAGCGGCAGCACTACCATAAACTCTTCACCCCCTAGCCTTGCCACCATATCTTCACTGCGAAGCAGTGACTGCGTCACATCGGCTAGCTGTGCCAGAACGCTATCACCTTGTAGATGACCCCAGCGGTCGTTGAGCCGTTTGAAGTGGTCGATGTCGATCATCATGATCGAAAGCGGCGTACCGTGGCGTGTGCTCAGCGATGTGAGGTGGGTTAATTGCCCCATCAGTTTGCGCCGATTAGGTAGGCCGGTCAGCGGGTGGGTATCGCTTAGTTTGCGCAAGCGAAGCTCTTCCAGCACTTGGTCAGTAATATCCAGCATAATGCCGTTCCAGCGTACCCCCGACTCCATTGGCTCGGGGTTAGCGCTAACGGCGATCCAGTGCGGTTTTGCTTTAGGAAAGGGCAGCCTGAAACGCGTATTTAACGGCAGCATCCAGCGCGCGGAGCGCTCAATGGCTGACATCACCTTAGGGTGATCATCACCTGTCAACTGTTCGATTAGTTGGCTTGCATCGGTCGCTAGCTGCTGTCTGTCAACATAAGCAAGCGCCATGCCGCCGCCCTCTAGGTAAGGGAAGTGCATATGGCCGCTATGGGAGCGATAGAATTGAAAAAGCACCCCAGGGATATGTGGAACTAAGGTATCAGCACTTTGAGGAATGGCTACAGGAGGTACAGGTGCATCATTCACGGGCATGTGTGAATCTCCAATTTTATGCCTGTTGTAATTTAGCCGTGAAGATTAGCGGTAAAATCGTAAACAATATGTAAGCTTTTGCTGACAATCCATCTTTTTTTAATATTTTTTGGTAATTAAAAATTGCTTATCTATTCCATTTTTGTTGTTTTGCCGTAAAAATGACAAAAGTTGGGGCGGATTATGCTTTTTATTCTTTTTTGAAATATTAAAAAATATTTTAATTCTATTTGGTGGTCGCTTTGGTTACGCAGAAATTACATACGGGCGCCGTTACGGCAACAGCATCTGAAGCGACGCCGCGTTCCCAGGGGCGCGTTAGCTTGGTAGGGGCTGGCCCAGGAGACCCTGATTTATTAACGTTAAAGGCTTACAAACGACTTTTGAGTGCGGAAGTCGTGTTGTATGACCGCTTGGTTAGCGATGAAATTTTGGCACTGTTACCCGCAGAGACCGCGCGCTACTACGTGGGCAAAGCGCGCTCCTCCCATAGCGTCCCGCAGGAGGATATCAATCAATCGCTGGTAGAGTGGGCTAGGCAAGGAAAGCAGGTGGTACGCCTGAAAGGCGGTGACCCATTCATTTTTGGGCGCGGTGGTGAAGAGCTTGAGACGCTGGTCGCCGCTAATGTGCCCGTTGAGGTAGTGCCTGGCATTACCGCCGCTTCCGGATGTGCAGCTTATGCGGGCATTCCGTTGACGCATCGCGACCATGCGCAGTCGGTGCGGTTTGTGACCGGCCATCTTCAGCATGGCGAATTTACCCTAGATTGGCCCACCTTAGCTCAGCCTGGCCAAACGCTGGTGTTTTATATGGGGTTGAGCAATCTCACGTTGATCTGTCAGAAACTGATTGCCCATGGTTTAAACCCAGCAACACCTCTTGCACTGATTGAGCAAGGCACTACACAACAGCAACGAACCCACATAGGCACACTACAGCATTTGCCGGATGGCTTTTTAGCAGGTGACATTAAGCCACCCACGCTGTTAATAATTGGTAGCGTGGTATCGCTGCACCGGACGCTTTCATGGTTTGAGACTGATAGCGGAACAGCAGTTGGTTTTTCAGAGGGTAAGCATGCACGTTTAACAGATGGTTGAGCGTTTTGAGAGCCAAGCCGGGTGGCGTTATGTAATTGTCTGTGTATGCTAGTAAAGAACACTTTTAAAAAACGATCATTCACTTATCGTGCTACTTGCCACTAACGCTGCTAACGCCAGCAGCCAAGCAAAAAGAGGGACGCAGCATGTCAGAAGAAAACCGTTCAGATCAGTACACGCCAGGCCACAAGCCGGATATGAAAACGCTGTTTAAGGATAACCGGGTCAAAGGTATTGCCGGTATTGCAGCCATTGCGGTGATCTGGGCCATTATGGCGCAATCCAATTCAGGCACCCACCAGGAGCGTGTAGAGGCGCTCGAAGGGCAGCTCGCCAGCGTTGAGCAAGAGAATACTGAGCTCAGCCAGCGCCTGTCGGAAGTAGAGCAGGCCGAAGCTGATTTGACCGCCATGCGCGATGAAATGGCGTCTTTAGAGCAGCAGCAAGCAGAGGCAACCGCCAGCCTTGAGTCTGCTCAGGGAGATGTCAGCAGCGTACAGTCTCGTCTTGAAGAGTTAGAAAGCCAGCGTGAAACGCTGCAGCAGGAAGTCACTGCTTTGGAAGAGCAGCTTGCTAGCACCGAAAGTGAGTTGCAGTCGCTTCGTGAAGAGCGTGATCAAGTGGTAAGTGAGCGCGATGAGGCGGAGGCGTCGCTTCAGCAGGTTGAAGAAGCTCGTCAAAGTGCCGAGGACGCTCGTCAGCAGGCAGAGTCTGCTCGTCAGGAAGCTGAAGAGCAGCGTCAGCAAGCTGTTGAAGAGCTAGGCGCCGCTGAAACCAAGCTAAGCGATCTTGAAACCCAAGTGACGGATGCCAATGAGCGCTTAGCGACGCTTGAAGAGGAAATTGCTGCCCAGGAGAGCGAGCTGCAAACCCTGCAGGATGAGCGCGATAACGTGGTGGAAGAGCGTGACTCGCTGCAATCAGAAGTGGACTCTTTAACTCAGCTGCGCGAAGAAGAACAGCAAAGCCTAGAGCAGGTTCGCACTGAAATGGACGACCTGATGGTGGCACTGGATATCGGTCGCGATGAAGTGGCTAAGGTCGAGAGCGATATCGAGAGCCGTGAAGAGCAGCTGGCACGTTTAGAAACACAGTTGAGCGAGTGGCGCGATGAACTCTCTACGCTGGATGAGCGTTTAAACGTAGAAGATGCTGCCTCTGGTGAGGTGCCCAGCCTAACGGGTGAACAGCAAAACCAACAAGATCAGCAAAATCAGGAAGGCCAGGACGAAGGCCAGGACGAAGGCCAGGACCAAGAAGATAGCGCTGGTGATGACAGCAATGCAGAGAGCGAAGATGCCCAAGCGGCTGAAGAGAGCCAGCAAAGCAGCAATTAAGCACGGCGCCGTGGCTTCCGGGAGTTGATAACTCCTTTAGCGGATGTGGGGTTTCCCACATCCGCTTTTGTTTGTTGGTTTAGAAATAGACCGCTGAGGAGTATCATTCACGCCATGTTCACGATAAACAAACAACGGGAGTGCCATTGATGGATGGTGTAAAACATATTGTGGCAGTGGCATCCGGCAAAGGTGGCGTTGGTAAATCCACCGTGACCGTCAATTTAGCGCTGGCTCTGTCTGCACAGGGCTATCGTGTAGGCGTTTTGGATGCAGATATTTATGGCCCCAGCCAGGCACAAATGCTGGGTGTAGAAGAGGGTGTGCGTCCTCAGGCGGCGGCAGATAATAAGTTTCTGCCGTTGGAAGCCCACGGTATTCAGGCCATGTCGATGGCGTTTATGGTTAACACGCGGGATGCCATGGTGTGGCGTGGCCCGATGGTAGTGGGTGCGTTTCAACA
>Ga0194136_1001900_pt1 | contig 10279 bp, 10 predicted proteins | sample TARM_MetaG_T3A_1_FD_134023 | JGI IMG/M metagenome (GOLD analysis project Ga0194136, IMG submission 134023) | Freshwater microbial communities from Pennsylvania, USA, analyzing microbe dynamics in response to fracking - TARM_MetaG_T3A_14 (version 2) | ecosystem: Environmental > Aquatic >...
GCAATGTGGGCATAACCAGCCCCAGCGAAGTGGTGGAAAGCACAAGCGCCATAAAGGGGTGCAGCCCGAGAAACAGCGTTATGGCAAAGGCACCGGCCACCGTACCGCAAAAGACGACGAACTGCAGCAATACCTCTTTCGCGGACTGGCGTGTGAGCACACTGAAATCAATCTCCATACCCGACTGAAACATGAGCATGAGAAAACCGAGTTCCGCCAGAAACGGTAACCATTCACCGGAAAACTGCAGGTGCAGCAGGCTCTTGCCGAGCAATACGCCGAAGAGAATTTCCGCCACGGGGGCAGGAATCCGCAATATGCGGCTTACACCGGGAAGAATAAGTGCCGCTCCGGAAACAAGCAGAAGCGAATATGCCTGATGCACAATCATGGGCACCTCTAAGACGTGATGACCAGCACGGAGCAACTGGCGCTTCTGGTCAGCATTTCGCCAACATGAGGAAAGAACAGATCCTTCTGGTCTGTGGAGCTTCCCACAACGAGCAGGTCATATTCCGCCGATATGGCTGTAATCTCCTTCACCGGATTACCCTTGCGCACCATGACATTCAGTTTCACCTTGTGAACATGAGCAATCTCCTTGATGCGCTTGCTCATCACTTCGGATGAGGGGCTCCAGTCTTCGCCGTGCACAAAGTCCTCTTCCTCCACTATGACAACCGAAACAGCCGCCTGCACCTGCTTGGCAAAATCCAGCGCAAGCTCAAGGGTAAGCTCGGCAACGGGGTTGTTATTGAAGGGTACCAGAATTCTGGAATACGGCTCCGACCCTCTGGATATGAGCACCGGACAGCCGAGAGAATGCGCCAGCCCGACCAGCGGTGGCTTGAGCAGACGGTTCCACAGGGCTGTTTCAAACGGCGGCACGACAACACAGCCTATACTGCCCTCTTCCACCTTTTCGCGAACCCTGCGCAGCATGGCGTCCGTATCCATCTCGGGATGCGCCTCATACACATGGGAAAATTCCTTGATACGCTTTTCCACCGAGCACTGGTCCTCGGCGCACACAACATCCATGTGCGAAACCTTGGTGTACCGGGAAAGATAGAGCGCCTCATCCAGCACGGCATTCTGGGATTCGCTGCCGGGAAGAAGAGCCACCAGCACTCCCCGCCCGTAGGCCAGCGGGAAATGGGGGGTATCGCACTCCAGCAGAGAGCATACAGGCTGGAAGGAACCAGCTTCGCCCACAATAATCATGCGGTCGCCCGCTTCCACCCTTGTGTCGTATTCCGGAAGAAGGAAACGACCCTGCCGGAACAGGGCGGCCAGCCTCCAGCCCTCGCCGCGGACGGAAACAGCGGGCTTGCCTATCATCCGGAAAAAGGCCGAGGTATCAACCTCAAGCACCTCTCCTCTTCCCGTGGCAAGCGGAGTGACGGCCACTCTGGGGTCTTCGAGATAATGATAAATATGACGTGCAGGCAGCGAGCCCACGAGCACGACGCGGGCACCAAGCGACTCAAACTCGTCAACGCGTGTCGATGCGTGCACGAGTGCAAGCACTTGCGCCACACCGGCCTCACGAGCCCTGCGCACCACGGCCAGATTCACCTCGTCCCTGTCCGTAAGGGCCAGAACATAGTCCTGACCGGTGAGTCCGGCCTGATCAAGCGTAACAGGACTGGAGGCATCTTCGAACATGGTTTTGACTACCATGTCGCAACCCTGCAGACATAAGCCCGTTTTGGTTTTGTCCTTATCTATGAGCGTAACCTGCCAGTTCTTGCCGAGACGCTTAAGCAGCTCCGCTGCAACCAGACCTGCTCCGCAAATGAGCACCTTCATGGCGTTGATTTCCTCCATCAGGCAATGAAATGAAGGGCCTCATTCCGTTGGGCACGTCTTGACCGTACCCTGGGAATCAGGCACATCTCAGTATTCAGTTTATACTGGTATCCGATACGAACAGCTATCCTTTTTTTCAAGATGCAGGAGAAACGGTATGATTTACGACGTTGACCGCGAGACGCTTCCCCGTGAGGAGCTGGAAGCGCTTCAACTGCGGCGGCTGCAAAACCTTTGCGAGCGCGTGTACGCAAACGTGCCCCACTATCGCAAACGGTTCGACGAGGCGGGGGTAAACCCCTCCGACATCAAATCCCTGAAAGACCTCAAGTATCTACCGTTTACCGAGAAGCAGGACCTACGCAATAACTATCCTTTCGGTCTTTTTGCTGTCCCCAAGGATACCATCGTCCGCCTGCATGCCTCGTCCGGCACTACGGGCAAGGCAACCGTTGTGGGCTATACCCAGCGCGACCTGAACAACTGGGCCGAACTTATGGCCCGCTCCTTCATGTGTGCCGGTGCCTCTCGTCAGGATTTCGTACACAACGCATATGGTTACGGCCTGTTTACGGGCGGCCTTGGAGCGCATTACGGCGCTGAACGGCTTGGCGCGACTGTTATTCCCGTATCGGGCGGCGGAACCAAACGTCAGGTGCAGCTCATGCGCGACTTCGGCGCAACCGTGCTCTGCTCCACGCCTTCCTACGGCCTTGTTCTGCACGAGGCAGCACAGGAAGCGGGCATTGATATCCGCACCCTGCCCCTGCGCATAGGCATCTTCGGTGCCGAACCATGGACAGACGCCATGCGTGCCGACATCGAAGACAAGATGGGCATCACCGCAGTGAACATTTACGGCCTTTCGGAAATCATGGGACCCGGTGTTTCCATGGAATGCGCCGTTGCCAAGGACGGCATGCACATATGGGAAGACCACTTCCTGCCGGAAATCATTGATCCCGTTACCGGCGAGCAGCTGCCCCCCGGCGAGACCGGCGAGCTTGTCATCACCACGCTGAGCAAGGAAGGCATTCCGCTCATCCGCTACCGCACGCGTGATATCACATCGCTGAACTACACTCCCTGCGCCTGCGGCAGAACCCATGTCCGCATGCGCCGCATAACCGGCCGCAGCGACGACATGCTCATCATCCGCGGCGTAAACGTGTTCCCCTCCCAGATCGAGTCCATCATTCTGGAAACAGAAGGCGCATCGCCCCACTACCAGATCATCGTCACCCGCGACGGCAATCTGGACCACATGGAGATTCAGGTGGAAGTGGACGAAACCATGTTCTCCGACGCCATCAAGAACCTGCAGCGCATCGAAGGACGCATCCAGAAAACCATCAAGGAGTTCCTCGGTGTGTCCACCAAGGTGCGCCTTGTGGAACCCAGAACCATCGAACGTTCCGCAGGCAAGGCCAAGCGCGTTTTCGACAACCGCGACGCGTAACCGCATCCCGAAACACAACAAGGGCCGCCCGGCATTCGTCCGGCGGCCCTTGTTCATTTCTTAAAGCAGTTGTTTAAGGTCGCGGATCACAAACGGAAATTCCGCGCACCTGTACACCTCTCTGTTAATACACAAGAAATACCTTTATGACCCATACGCCGGTCACAATCTGCATGCATATGAGCAGGCAAAGCAGCAGGTTGTTTACCCCGTGCACCACGTTCAGTACGGTCCGTTTCTTCTTGTACTTATCCATGACAAAGCCGGTAGCATAGGCCGTAACACATAGCGGAGCCACGGCAAAACCGATCATGTAATGAATGTCAGTGACCAGTATGGAACCCCAGCCCATATTGGCAAAAAGCAACCCCAGTCCCAGACCGGCTGTCCAAAGCAGCAGGGCAATCGATCCCCAGCGTACATGCGGCTTCCATGGAAACATGACTTTGTGCTTGAGGTGCGTCATCTGAAACCGCCGGAAGCCCCAGTACATTGCCGCAAAACCGGCAATTGTCGCGATCACCTGAATGATCGGATGAATCCACATGATGATTCGGGTATCCATATTCACCTCTTCAACTGAACTTCAACTGAGTTTCAACTGGATTCCAACCGGGCTTTGACAAAACTGCAACTGCACACTTGAACGGACTATACGGCTGAACATTCCCGTTGCAATTCACAGTCTGCTACCACCCCACGACGGAGGCATCAGTAATATGCCGCGAACAGTCTGTCTGCAAGCAGCAGACACATGACAATGGCAAGAGACGCATTTACCCATTGAAACGCCGCACGATGTCCCTTTTTTCCGCCTTTATAGAGAACTGTGCCGGTCAGCAGAAACACCGATACCGCGGTTAAAGTCATAGCCACCCGCATTTGCGGTGTCTGCATGCGGGCAAACAGCGGCAACAGCAGAATGCCTGCCACATAGGCATGAAACCACAGCCTGAGCAACATTCTGTAGCGTTCATGGCCGAAAACGGTAACCGGAATAGGCAATCCGGCCCGGACATATTCACCCGCATCCCGCTCCACTCTCAGCCAGAAATGCGGCACCTGCCACAGATAATAGACGGCAAACACCGCCAGTGCTGCAACATCCGCCACGCTGCCTCCGGCAGCGGCCCACCCCATGACGGGGGGCATGGCACCGGGAACGGCTCCGACAAGCAGAGCAAAGCCGGTGCGCCTCTTCAGGGGGGTGTATACAGCGTTGTAGGACAGCACAATGCCGCAGGTCATCCACAGCAACGCCGGAACCTTGAGCATGAGAAAGCAGGCCACTGCCGCAGCACCGCACACCAAGGCAATGCACAGTGCCACGGAAACGGATATCTGCCCCATGGGTAAGGGGCGGCCGGCGGTACGGCTGAGCAGGGCATCCGAATCCCGTTCCTGTATCTGGTTCAGCACCGAACAGGCAGAAGCGAGCCAAAAGGTTCCCATGCAGGCAAGTCCCAATTCCGTATCGAAAACCGGACGCACCAGCAGGTATCCGAAGGCAGCCGAAACCGCCACCATGATGGAAACGGGCAGCCGTACAAGCCTTGCCAAAGGACGCATCATCCTACTGCTCTGCCCCCGAAAGGGATTTCATGTACACCAACATCTGCTGCATCTGCTCGGGAGTCAGATGGGGATACGGAGGCATGATAGGATCAAAGCCCTTCACGATCAGTTTTTCCGGAGCAAGGATGGATTCCCGCAGATAAGTTTCATCAGAAGTGACGGTCTTTTCCTTGCCGTTTTCAAGCACCTCCACCTTACGGCCCCATATATCCTTAAGCGAGGGAGCCGCCACAAGACTGCCGTCTGTGGAATGACACGATATGCACCCTTCAGCCATCATCAGTTCGCGTCCGGCGTCCAGCGACACCTCGTTACCGTGCATGAACCACTGCAAGATGGTCTTGAGATCTTCATCGGATATGGCGTCCTTGTAAGGCATCATGGCAGGAGTAAATCCTTCCGGCACCTCTGTCTGCGGGTTCAGTATGGCACGCTTCAAATACGGCTCATCCACGACAACCTGCTTCTTCGTACCGTCCGGAAGCTCAACAACCTGCTTTTTGCCATACAGATTGCTGAATGTGGGGCCGGTGTTCTTTGATCCGTCCGTGGAATGGCAGCTAAGGCAGCCGTAGTTCTCCAGCAGGGCCAGAGCCTTGCCCGCCCCCGCGGATTTACTTTTGCCGTTGTACCATTTGTTGAATTCGTCCGGAGGCATGACCTCCACCGTGGTGATCATGTTTGCGTGCTTCAGCCCGCAATATTCGGCACAGAAGATGTCGTATGAACCTTCGGCATCGGGATTGAACCATGCATAGGTTTCCATGCGCGGTACAGTATCCATCTTGATGCGATAGGCAGGAATGTACAGGCTGTGAATAACATCGGCCGAGGTCATCAGCAGCTTTATCGGTTTGTCCTTGGGCACATACAGCACGCTGCTGCGTTTGCCGTTGTCATATTCAAACACCCATGACCACATCCGGGCGGTGACCTTCACATTCATGGCATTGTCAGGAACAGTGCGCAATGCCTTGTATCCGGCCCATCCGTAATAGAAGAGTGCCATGACGATAAGGGAGGGAATGACAATCCATACCACTTCTGCCAGCAGATTGCCGGATATGTCTTCCGCCTTGGGGTTTCTGGTGTGGTGATAACGGTACACGAACCAGAGGGCCGTGGCGCTGATGCCTAACAACATCACTATGGAAACACCGAAAATGATGTAGAAAGCAAAATCGACTTCGGCAACTGGATTGAAATTTTGCGGATTCATGGCACCTCCTCAGTACCTGTAGCCAATGTCGAAGAAGGTGAACCCTATGGCTATGGCCAGCAGAAAAAACGTGATGAACACAATGATCTTGAACAGGGGTTTTTCATACTTAAGGTGCATGAAAAACAGAATGACCAGCCCTGCCTTGACCGTGGCAATGGTCAGGGCAACCACAACGTTCAGAAATCCGAAGTCGAACTGTGCCGCGATGACGGTAACTGCGGTAAGGCACAGCAGAATGCCCCATATGATGGTATTGAAGCGGTATGAGACGGTATGATGCTCTTCATGATGTTCTGTCATGGCATCCCCCTAGGCTATCAGGTAGAAAAGCGGGAAAAGGTAGATCCACACAAGGTCCACAAGGTGCCAGTACAGGCCGGCATTTTCGAGAAACACGAAATCTTGAGGCGTAACCTTGCCACGGACAATGAGAACGTAGGCAAAGGTGATCAGTCCGCCACCCAAAATAACGTGCAGCCCATGCAGGCCGGTCATGAGGTAGTAGAGCCCGAAGTACACCACTTCGCCCGCCGGTCTTGCCAGCAACTCGGGAGAATCAGGGAAAATGCCATGGTGAATCTTGGCCGACCATTCGAAGTATTTGATGACAAGAAAGGTCATGGCCATGGCCAGCGTAAGCAACATCAGCTTCTTGCAGTGATCAACCCTGCCCTGCTGCAGGGCGCTGATTGCCAGCGCCATGAACCATGAGCTGGAAATAAGCACTACCGTGTTGGTACCGCCAAGCACAACGTTCAGCTCTTTGCCCGCAAGATGAAACTCAGCAGGGAACTTGTGCAGATAGGCCGCATACAGCAGAAACAGTCCGCCAAAGAGAAGCACTTCCGTGAACAGGAAGAGCCACATACCCAGTTTCGCGCCGGTATAATCCTTAATCGCACTCATCGCGTTCCACCCCTCTGAAGTCGTAGGGTCCACGATCAACCACCGGTTCCGTCACAAAGTTATGATGCGGAGGCGGCGAGGGAATCTGCCATTCGAGGGAAGCGCCCCCCCATGGATTGCTGCCGCATTTCTTGCCCTTGAACGCTCCGCGGATCAGGTTGCCGAACATGAGCAGCAGGCCTGCTATAAGAATCCATGATCCGATGGTCGAGATAAGGTGGCCGAAAGCATATTGCGGCAGATAGTCGTAATATCTGCGCGGCATGCCCTGCATGCCCATGATGAGCATGGGAAAATACAGCACATTGAAGCCGACAAAGATGATCACGCAGGATATCTTGGCCATTCTGGAGTTGTACATCCTGCCGAAAATCTTGGGGAACCAGTAGTGCATGGCAGAGAAAAGACCGAATCCGAGCCCGCCGAAGATGACGTAATGGAAATGCCCCACAACGAAGTAGGTATCGTGCACATGGATGTCGGTACCGGCCGCACCGAGAATGAGTCCGGTAAGTCCGCCCACCGAAAACAGGAAGATGAAGGCAAGTGCGTACCAGAACGGCGGGTCCGTATAAATGGACCCCTTGTAGAGGGTGGAAACCCAGTTGAAGACCTTGATGGCCGAGGGGATGGCCACCACAAAGGTAAGGAAGGAGAAAACAAGCACGGCCGTGTCACTCATGCCGCTGGTGAACATGTGGTGCGCCCACACCAGCGAACCGGCAAAGGCGATCATGACGCTTGAAAAGGCGATCATCTTGTAGCCGAAAATATCGCGCCGGGCGAATACGGGAATGACGTCGGAGATAACGCCCATTGCCGGAAGGATCATGATGTAAACGGCAGGATGCGAATAGAGCCAGAAAAGGTGCTGATAAAGGATGGGGTCGCCGCCCTTGGCAGGATCAAAAAGGCCCACGCCAAGCACTCTTTCTGCAAAAATGAGCAGCACCGTTATGCCGAGCACCGGGGTTGCCAGAATCTGAATCCAGCCGGTTGCATACAGCGACCAGCAGAAAAGTGGCATCCTGGTCCATGTCATGCCCGGAGCACGCAGCCGGTGCAGGGTTGTGACAAAATTGAGGCCGGTGAGGATGGATGAAAAACCGAGAATGAACACGGCTATGACGGCCACATTCACGTTGGTTGTGGTCACATTGCTGCTGAAAGGCACATAGAACGTCCAGCCGGTATCCGGCGGCCCGTTGCCAGTAAACAGCGAAACCAGCGCAAGCAGTGCGCCTGTCAAATACAGCCACCATGAAAAGTTGTTGAGCCGCGGAAAGGATACATCCTCGGCTCCTATCTGAATGGGCAGAAATATGTTGCCGAACGCAGCGGGAATGCTGGGAATGACCACCAGAAAGATCATGATGACCCCGTGCAGGGTGAACATGACGTTGTAGGTCTGCTGGTCCATTATGTCCCGGCCGGGGGCGATTAGCTCAAGCCGGATAAGGAACCCCAGCAACATGCCCACGATGAAGAATCCCATGATCCCCCAAAGGTACATGATACCGATCCGTTTGTGGTCGGTTGAAAAAATCCAGGAGGTAATGCCCCCGGACGTACCGGGCTGCCTGTCGAAAAAACTGAGAGCGGATTGATGCTCCGAAGCCATGACAACCTCTCAATGCTCGAAGGTTCTGGGACAAATCATTTGCGGGGTTTGCGTCCGCCGCGGGAAAGGATGAGGAAAAGAACGCCGACGCCGAACAGAACGACAAAGCCCGCGACGCGCATTATGTCCAGCGCATAGCGCCTTCCCTGCGGATCATAGGAAAAACAGTAGGAAACGATGCGTTTAAGCGAAATGCCCACCTTGCCCTCTGCCGCTTCTGTCAGGGCCATGGTGGTATCAAAAGGCAGGAAGTTGTTCCCGTAAAGGTATCTGACTATCTTGCCCTCGGGCGAGGTGACAATGATGGCAACAGGATGCACGAAATCCTTGTCCACACGGGTAAAGCGATAGCCGAGTTCATCCATCAGCCTGTCGATACTCTCCTTGCTGCCGGTCAGGAATCGCCAGCCGGTGGGAGGAAAATCGTTATGCATGGCGGCGATGTAGTTCTTCTTTCTGTGTGCCGCCAGTTCGGGCGTGTCGGTCTCGTCAAAGCTGACCGATATCACGCGGTACTCGGCATCCGGCTTCAGCGACATCTGGGGCAAAACGCGGGCTATGGAGCTTTGCAGAATATTGCAGACGTTCGGGCAGGAGAAATAGACCGGGGCGATGATTGTCGGCTTGTCCATAAGGGTTCGCACGTCAACCATCTGCCCCGTTTCATCTTTGAACATGATACCCTGCGGGATGATGTTGCCCAGCTTTTCATCTATTGACGCAACAGGGGCGGAGGCATCGGGCTCCTTGTGCACATGCCCGCCAAGGCCGGGGGCAGAACCGTCAGGCACCATATGCTCCGCGTCATGCTGCCCTGGTGTTACAGCGCCGTGGTCGCCGTTGGCCATATCAGCCGGCATGCTGTGGGTCGCATTGGTCGTTCCGTTGCCCATCTGCATATGATCGTGCCCCGCTGTCTGCTCTGCCGTCTGCATGGATGCAGCGTGGCCGGAATGATCAACAGGGGCCGCCTGAAGCGGAGAACTCGACACAACAAGAATAAGCACCCAGAAAGCGACAATAGGCATACGCATGGCAACTCCGCAGGATACACCCTCAGGCTAGTTGAGCTTTAGAACTTGGCAATATGGTCGGCCAGTATCTGAATCTGCGCATCGTCAAAACGCTTCATCAGGTTTTCCATCACGGCTTTCTTGGCATGGCCATAGCTGCCGTCCTTGTAGCCGTGCATCTTCTTGGACAGATCGTCAGCGCTCTGCCCCTTCAAAGGAGCGCCAACACCCATGGCGAGCTTTTCGCCCTGCGCACCATGACAGCCCTGACAGGCCTTGTAGAGGGAAGCGCCGTCCTGAGAAAAGGCGATGAGCGAAGAGCCCATGATCAGAGCTGCGGAAACAGACAGAGCTACGAGCAAACGTTTCATTGTATCCTCCAGATAATGGATTGTTTATAGTTGAAATGCCAGTAATCACTCTACCATGCTCTAACAAAAAAATGCAACATGTTACAGCAACAATTGACTGTATTGAGTGGGAAAGGGCATATTTTTATCATCGGATCCCCGCCCTCGGCAGTTCCGGAAACGCAAAGAAGACTCCGTTATCCAAGTACGCCATTACATTGGACACGGCTCGATAACAGTGCCCATCCCTCCTTTTCCGCATGGCAAAAAAAAAGGCCGCCCCATGGGGCGGCCTTTACATTCGAGACTATGGCTACTTAC
>Ga0194136_1001902_pt1 | contig 10278 bp, 7 predicted proteins | sample TARM_MetaG_T3A_1_FD_134023 | JGI IMG/M metagenome (GOLD analysis project Ga0194136, IMG submission 134023) | Freshwater microbial communities from Pennsylvania, USA, analyzing microbe dynamics in response to fracking - TARM_MetaG_T3A_14 (version 2) | ecosystem: Environmental > Aquatic >...
CTTCCGCACCCATCTGGGCTGCGCGGCCGGTGGGCACCAGCAGGAAGATGTGCCATGCAACGGCACCGATCTTCTCGCATAAGGTGAAGATGTCCTTGAAGTAGGGCAGGTTCTGGCGGGTGACGGTGGTGTTGATCTGGAAATCGATGCCCGCGTCCTTCAGGTACTGGATGCCGCGCATGGAAGCATCAAAGGCACCGGGAACGCCGCGGAAGTCGTCGTGGAATTCGGCACCGGGACCGTCGATGGAGATGGAACAGCGCTGTACGCCGGATTCCTTCATCTTCTGCGCGGTTTCAGGCGTGATGAGCGTGCCGTTGGGCGACATGACGCAGCGCAGACCCTTGTCGGTAGCGTATGCGATAAGTTCGTATACATCCTTGCGCATCATGGGGTCGCCACCGGTGAAGATGATGATGGGGTTGCCCACGCTGGGGAAGGTATCGATAAGGGCCTTTGCTTCTTCGGTGGAAAGCTCGCCGGGATAGGGCTCTTCGTGTGCCTCGGCGCGGCAGTGCTTGCAGGCGAGGTTGCAGGAGCGGGTTACTTCCCATGCGATGAGCTTGCAGGCGGGGGTGCCGTCTTCAAGCGTGCTGGCCTTCATGCCGGAGAGGCCGCCTGCATGGGCTGCGCCGCCGGGGTGCCCTTTCGGATGGCCACCGGGGTGTCCGCCCGGATGGCCACCGGGATGACCTTCGGGACGCCCCTCGGGATGGCCCTGAGCCTTCTGTCCATGGCCGCAGGGGCAGCCGGAATGCTTGTGGTCTTGCATATTACTTCACCAGTCCCCGTGCGAGGAAGTCTTCGGTAAAATAGGAAATGATCAGATCAGCACCGGCGCGCTTGATGCCCAGCAGCGATTCCATGGCCACTGCATCGCCGTTGATCCAGCCGTTCTGCGCAGCTGCCATGATCATGGAGTATTCGCCGCTTACCTGATAGGCGGCCACGGGCAGGTCGAACTCGTCGCGCACCATGCGGATGATGTCGAGATACGGGCCGGCGGGCTTTACCATGAGGAAATCGGCTTCTTCCAGCACATCGGCAGTGGCCTCGCGCAGGGCCTCGCGGCTGTTGGCGGGGTCCATCTGATAGGACTTGCGGTCGCCGGACTGGGGGGCGGATTCCGCAGCTTCGCGGAAGGGACCGTAAAAGGCGGAGGCGTATTTCACCGCATAGGACATGACCGGAATGTTGTCGAAACCGGCTTCGTCCAGCGCTTCGCGGATGGCGAGCACGCGGCCGTCCATCATGTCGGACGGAGCAACAATGTCTGCTCCGGCTTTAGCGTGGGATACGGCGGTTCTGGCCAGCAGGGTGAGGGTGGCATCGTTTTCCACGGTGACTTCGCCGTTTTCCTTGCGCAACAGGCCGCAATGGCCGTGGTCGGTGTATTCACACAGGCACACATCGGTTACTACCACCAGTTCGGGCCAGCGCTGCTTGCACAGGCGCACGGCCTTCTGCACGATGCCGTCATCGGCATAACCTTCGGAACCGACGCCGTCCTTGGTCTTGGGAATGCCGAAAAGAATGACGGAGCGCAGGCCGTTTTTAACGGCGGCATCCACCTGCTTTTCAAATTCCTGCAGGGAAAGCTGATACTGCCCCGGCATGGAGCCTATGGGCTTGCGGAAGGAGGCGTCGTCGGTATCCACGACGAAGTAGGGCATGATGAGGTCCTGTGCGCGAACCTCGTTTTCTCTTACCAGTTCACGAAGAGCGGCCGTGCGGCGCAGGCGCCGTCCACGAAAGAAATCTGCCACCTGAAGCTCCTTGGAAAGTTTGCGGTCCGAAGAAGCGGCCGGTGCCGCTGGAACGGACTGGTTGCATCGGCGTTCTTGGCGCCGTCCATGCAATGGGATTGAGACAAATCCGGCGGGCAGGGAAGCGGATTCCTCTACCCGCCGGAGGCGTAGTATCTTTGGGTCGCGTGCTATTCGGGACGGATTTCGTCGTCCGTCAGGTAGCAGGCGGGGTCCTGTGCCCATTCGTCGCCGTAGTAGGCTTCGGCACGGGCGCGGAAGTTGCCGCCGCAGATGTTCAGGAAGCGGCAGGTGGCGCAACGGCCGCCCACGTACTGCTTTTTGTCCTTCATCTTGGCGAGCAGTTCGATGTTGGGATCGTCCCAGATTTCAGAGAAGGGACGCTCAAGCACGTTTCCGAATACCTTCTGGCGCCAGAACTGGTCGGGATGGACAGAACCGTCCCAGCTGATGCAGCCGATGCCGCGACCGGAGCTGTTGCCTTCGTTGAACTGCAGCAGTTCAAATACTTCTTCGGCGCGCTTGGGATCTTCCTTCTTCATGCGCATCCATACGTAGGGGCCGTCGGCGTGGTTGTCCACGGTGAGCACTTCCTTGGGCATGCCCGCATCGTGCAGTGCACGGGTGCGGTCCATGATCAGGTCGAGCATTTCGCGGGTTTCCTGATGATCCAGGTCTTCCTTGATCAGTTCGGAACCGCGGCCGGAATAGACGAGATGGTAGAAACAGATGCGGGGAACTTCCAGCTCTTTCACCAGATCGAAAATCTTGGGTACTTCAGGAGCGTTGCGCTTGTTTATGGTGAAGCGCAGGCCAACCTTCAGGCCTTCGGCCTTACAGTTTTCAATGCCTTCCAGCGCCTTCTTGAAGGAGTTGGGCACGCCGCGGAACTTGTTGTGCACTTCTTCCATGCCGTCGAGAGAGATGCCGACGTAGGAAAGGCCCACTTCTTTCAGTTCTTTGGCCTTCTGCTTGGTGATGAGGGTGCCGTTGGTAGAGATAACCGCACGCATGCCCTGATCTGTGGCGTACTTGGCCAGTTCCACGAGGTCCTGACGCACCAGCGGTTCACCGCCGGAGAACAGCATGACCGGAGCGCCGTACTGGGCCAGATCGCGGATGATTTCCTTGCCCTTTTCGGTGCTGATGGCATCCTTGCCGTCGGGTTCGACAGCGTGGGCGTAACAGTGAACGCACTTGAGGTTGCAGCGCTGGGTCATGTTCCAGACCACCACAGGCTTCTTGTCTGCGGAGAACTGGAGCAGGTGGGAAGGAAGCTTTCCGGAATGGCGACCGTAACGCAGGGCGTCGGACGGTTCTACCTGACCACAGTAGAGTTTGGAAATACCAATCATCGTAACTCCTTATACATGCTGGATGGGGCCTCTGGCTCTTCTGCGGGCGAAATACATCCACATTTCGTCCTGTCAGCCGGTCCCCTTCCATAATCACGGGGTGCGAAAAATCTCCGTCACGGAATATAACGCCTGTCACGGCCTTGGCAAGTCCGTATCAGTATACGTTCCCGACGGGCATTCCCCTGTACCAGACTCCGGACGGCAGGGCAAAGCCTTTTCCATTCTCCATGCAGGTTGGTCGGGTGACCAGTGCTCTTTTGTGCACTCTGCTCCGCATTGTCCGCATGGTCTGTGACACATGTCAAAATACCATTGAAGAATGTGGTTGATTCACTTTTCTTTCTCCGATGTTGGCGATACAATTTACCACATGACCGTCAATAAAATCAGAGTACTGCACGTGGTGCAGGGGCTGGGTGCCGGAGGCACGGAAAAGGTGATGCAGCTTTTGGCCTGCCACACCGATCCTGTCCGGTTTTCAGTGGCTGTTCATTCACCGCAGGATGGCCCGCGGGCGGCTCTGCTGCGGCAGGCTGGCATTCCCACCCATGTTGGCGGCGATGCCGGGGCGGCGCTGGACCGCTTCAGGCCCCACATCATCCATGTGCATCGGGGCGGGTGGCCGGAGCCGGGCATGATGCGCCCTCTGCGCCTGTACCGGCAGACCATGCGCAGACAGGGGCAGGCCGCCGTGCTGGTGGAGACCAACGTCTTCGGCCGCAGGGATGATTCAGCAGGCGGCGCCGCGCTCGATGCCACGCTGTTTGTCTCGCATTTCTGTGCGCACCGGTATGAAGAGGCGGAGGGAATTGTCACTGCTCCGCCACGCTATCAGGTGCTCTACAATCCCGTGGATACGGATTTCTTTCAGCTCAATGCCCTTACGCCCGAGCAGCGGGATTATGCGCGTCCGGCCATTGGACGCATCTCGCGCCCCGACCCCGGCAAATGGTCGTCTCTGGCTCTGGAGTTTCTGCCTCCTGCCGTGTTGGCCATGCCGGATATCCGCTACCGCATCATCGGCGGTATTGACGATGCGAGGCGATTTGTTGCTGAGAAGGGGCTTGAGGCCAATGTGGAATTCTGCGGGCCGGTGCTGACCGATGGAGAGCTTGCCTCGTTTTTCGATTCCATCTCCCTGCTGGCGCATGCTAACGACACGGGTGAGAGTTTCGGGCTGGTGATTGCCGAGGCCATGGCCTGCGGGCTGCCCGTGGTGACGCATCCTGCCGCAGGACTGAAGGACAATGCCCAGCTTGAACTGGTGGAACACGGCAGAACGGGTCTGGTTGCCCGCACCGCAGATGAATACGCCGCAGCCGTGCTGCATCTCTTGCGCAATCCGGCTGTGGCCCGCAACATGGGCATTGCCGGTCGTGAAAAGGCGCAGCGGCTGTATCGCGTGCAGGCCGTGGCAAAACAGCTGGAACATATTTATGACGATCTGCTGCAGCGTTGCGGAGGACATCTATGATGCCCGTTCCCCCAGCTCAGCCTGTCCCACATGATGTAGCGCGTCTTGTCCGTGATCAGTTGCACCGGTACTCCGCAGCCGTGCTGCCGTTCCGGCTGGATGGGGACCATGTGCCGCCGCTGGTGCATGCCGGTACAGACGAGGCCGCCCGCCAGGCCTGTCAACTCAGTCAGGCGCTGAAGGCTGCCCAACGTGCAGGCAGAGAACACTTTCTGCTGCTCGGTGCGGGCGATGGTCGATTGTCCGATGCTCTTGTAACGGCCTTGCCGGAACAGGTGACACTTACCGTGCTGGAACCACATCCTGCGAGGGTGCGCTCGGCCATGGAAGCAGGCCGGATGCAGTGGTGGCGGGAATCCGGCAGACATCGTCTGGTAACGGATACCTCTTCGTGGGCATTATTATTGTTGCTTGTGCAGGCAGGCATGACGCCCGCAAACACGACCATGATGCTGCATCCGCAGCTGACAGGGAAAGAACGTGCATGGTGCCGCGACTGGCAGCGACTGTTTGCCGGGGTGAAGGAGACTGCAGGCTGGCAAGACAGTGAGCACGACAGTCAGCAAGGCAGTCAGCACGCTGGCCAGCGCAAAGAAGCCGGGCTGCGACCTGATGCCCCGCTTACGCTGGGGCTCATAGCGCATCCTGATGAACCGAATCTGGCGGGATTTTTTGCGCAGGTTCCGAACTGGCTGCACGAGGTTGTGGTGGTGTGGGATGCCGCGGAAATGCATGCCGTTCCGCAGGCTGCCCGTGTTGCCCTGTCAGCGTGCGCGGTGCCTGTGCGTGAGTTTGCGCGGCCCCTCGGGGGTAACTTTGCGGCACAGCGTAATGCCGTGCTGGATGCCTGCTTCACTGAGTGGATTTTATTTCTGGACGGAGATGAACGTCTTTCCGCCAAGGGGTGGAGTGCTCTGCCTGCGCTTATGCAGAGCGGGGTCGGGGGATTCGCCTTTCCCCGTTGGACACGGATGGGCAGCGAGGCGGAGTGCCGTGCCGGATTCGGGCTATGGCCTGATGTGCAGCTGCGGCTGTTCAGAAAGGGGAAGGAGACCCGTTTCGAGCGCAACGTGCACGAAGTGGTGCGCAATGTCTGCGGCTCGCTCGGGCTTGCCCTGACCATTCATATTGATCATTACAGCCATCTGTGGAAGGACATGGATATGCTGGCGCAGAAACTGCGTGCCTTTGATGAAGCCGCAGGGCGTAATGCCATGCACAGGCTGAGCGAGGAGTATCCCGCGGTGCCGTGCGAGCTGTTCGGAGTTCTGGAAGGATTGTGCAAGGAGGACAGGTTCCTGCTGCTGCCCGTTGCAACGTGAGATATATGGGGTGCCCCGCGTCGCCCGAAAAAGGAGTTTTCGTGAAGCTTGTTTGCCCGCAGTGTCAATATATGAAGGAACTGGATGATGCCGTCGTTCCGGCGGAAATGGTCTATGCCACCTGTCCCAACTGTCGCCACCGGTTCCGTTTTCGTGGCGAGGAGCCGCAGTTCGGGCTGGAAGCGGAAGATGACAGCACTTTTGCCCCCTCTGTTGACGAGGGTGCCATATCGCATGACGGTCAAAATCTGATGCGTGGTGCGGAAGATGGCACGCATCGGGAAGGCGGGGAAATGGCCCATGGCACTTCCGGCGCAACGGGAGCCTCCGGCATGGCTTCTGAGCGGGTCCCTGTACAGGGAGCAGGGCAGGAGACAGGGCAGGCTGCGGATTTCTCAGCCGGACACGGTGAAGCTGTTGACCCTGCCGTTGCCAATATCCCCTGGGCATACAGAGGGCAGGTGGGCTGGCTGGCGGCTTTTCTCGCCACCACGCGGGCAGTTCTGATGACCCCCGCCGTGTTTTTCGCCCATGCCGGTACTGAATGGCGCAAGGCCGGTGTTTTTCCTTTCTATATCATCTGCACCGTTTTCGGGCTGCTGATGGGACAGATCTGGGCATGGGCAATAACGACCTTTCTGTCTGACATCCTTTCTGCCGAGACAATGGCCGTGGCAGGCGGTGGCTTCATGGGCTGGGGAATGGCGCTCGGCATGGCGGCGGTGACCGCAGTGCTGTCTCCGCTGTTCCTGCTGATCACAGCCGGAGTGCTGCATGCCTGCCTGCGGATTACTGGTGCCGGGCGTAACGGCTTTGGCGCAACCGCCATGGTGTGCGGTTTCGGCGTCTGTACCTACGTGCTGTATCTTGTGCCGTTTATCGGCCAGTTTCTTGCCGGTTTGTGGGGATTGTTTGTTCTGCTTGTGGGGCTGCGCCATGCGCACGGGGCGCCCATGTGGAAGGTGGTGCTGGCGGTCTTTCTGCCTGTGCTGATTCTGCTGGTGCTTGCGCTGGTCGTGGGCGGAATGTCTCACTAGTTTTTTGCAAATCTTCCATATTTGATGCGAGTGCAACCGGACGAGGGACATGTCTGATACTGATACGACGGAAACCGGCAAGGAACGATTTGCCGGTTTCGATTTCGATGAAGGGCAAGGGCCGCGCAGTGCCGCGCAGTCACCGGATGGCGCACAGTCACCCGATGGCGCGCAGTTACCCGATGATGAGGTACTGAACGGCAAAGGCGGGGAACCGCAGGCAGCAGGGCCCGGCAGCAGTCCGGCGGACGACCGGCTTTCGGTGCGGTCCGTGGCAGCAAGCATCTGGAACGTGCTGTTCCGGCAGCAGAATATTTTCGGCCATCCGTTCGAGGGCAGGTGGGACAGGCGCGCTCTGGCGTTTTCGATGATTGTCACAGCCCTTATCCCGCTTCTGCAGCAGGCTATGCTGTATGTTCTGTTGCCCGTGTTGGACGTGGTGCTCCCTGATTCCATCCCCATGATCGCCGTGGCTGATTACCTGCCCCAGCGCCTTTCACTGATGGGGCTTGTGCGCGATGCGTTTGTCTTTCCGCTGCTCATTCCCGTACCTCTCGCCATATATGCGGCCATGTTGCATGGCCTGCTCAGGCTGGCCCAGTCCGGAGAACGCGGCTATGCTGTCACGTTCCAGACGGTCTGGTACGCGCAGGCATGCTGGCTGCTTTCCATAATGCCCGGCAGCGGTGGCTATGTGGCCATTCTCTGGTGGCTGGGCGTTTTGGCGGCGGGGCTGCATTACGGGCACGGTTCTCCCTGGCACAGGGTGCTGCCGGTGCTGGCTTTGCATGTGTCTGCAGCAGCATGGCTTGTTTCCATGGCCAACGGCTGGGTGCTTTCTCCGTTCTGATCCTCCCCGTTCTTTCATTCTGCGGTATTCCTCATCTGGACATTTGCCGAGCAGCCGTTTTTTCCGTACAAGTCGGGAGCTGTCGCTTTCCGATAGTTTGTCGCTGTTTGCCAAAGCTTGAAAAATGGCGAATGCGGCCGTTTATCACGCATGCAGGCGAAGTTTCGCCGGGGTGCAGTGTATGCTGACAAAATAAGGATTCTGCATGGAAATTCGTTGTCCCCAGTGTGGATATGGTAAAGAGGTGGATGAGGCTGCTCTCACCCCCTCGGTAACATTTGCAACCTGCCCCGAGTGCGGGCACAGGTTCCGTTTCCGCGATGCAGTGCCTGAAAACGAGCCGGATTTCGCACTTGATTCCGGACAGGAAGAACCTGCCCGCGATTCTGCAGTGGTTGAAGAGGATCATCCGCATCCCACCTCACACACCGCACCGGAAGAAGGCCCCATGCCTTCCTGGGGGCAACCCCAAAAGGCCGAAGCCGAGATTTGGGCCTATGCCCGCGAGGTGGGCGTGGTGGCCGCACTTATTGCGAATACCCGCCACATTCTTCAGCGGCCGCAGGGCTTTTTTGCCACCATGAGCCGCGAGGTCTCTTTTCTTGTCCCCCTGAGCTATTATCTCATAATATCGCTGGTGGGCATCGGTCTGGAAACTTTCTGGCAGACGGCCGTGGGCAATCCCATTCTTCCCGAAGCATTTTCCGGTGCCGTAAGTTCCCCCGGCGAGATGATTCAGCTTGTCATGTTCAGCCCTGTGGTGCTGATGCTGTATCTGTATGCGCTTTCCGGCATACTGCATCTCGGCCTTGTGTTGACGGGCGCTGCCAAGGGCGGAGTGCGAACGACCATGCGTGTTGTCTGTTATTCGAGTGCAGCGGATATGCTGAGCATTATCCCCGTGGTGGGATCGCTGCTGGGCGGGCTGCTGCGTCTGTGGATAATCGTAGTCGGGCTCAGAACCGTACACGGCACCACAACGGCGCGGGTGTTGCCCTCTGTCGGGCTGCTGTTTCTCTCCCTGCTGGTCATCGTGGCGCTGACAATGCGCGACCTTGGTATGCTGTAGGCTGCTTGAGGATTTCTATTGCATTGATTTTAAATATTTTTATAATGAATGCAGTTTCCGGCTATCACTCTTGATTTGCCAATTTGCCGGTCGTACAATGGGTTATATTTTCTAAAGGGATAGTTCATGCTCATACGTTGCCCTGAATGTCTGTTCGAACGTCAGGTGGATCTTTCAAAGATTCCGCCCACCGCCCAGCTTGCGACCTGCCCCAAGTGCCGCTTCAAATTTCGGTTTCGCGAATATGTCGTGGATATTCCTGACGTTGTATCTCCTGTGGAGAGCATGGAAGTTCAGGATTCTCCCTATGTGCATCCGGCCTTGAGAGATGGAGACGAACAGGCGGCCCACGGGCATCATGCCTCGCCGGAACCTGAAGCCGGAAGCGCAGACGCCGCGGGCAGGGACGCTGCCTATGCGGAAGACGTTGCTTCTGCGTATGGCGAGCGTGAAACTGCTCCGGAAGTTGCCCCTGATGCGCAGCCTGAAACGGATTATGCTCATGAAGGGCCAGATGCGCATGCTGCCGCTGCAGAAGTGGAATATGTGGTGCGTCGTTCCGCCGTATCGCCCGTATCTCCGACTGCAGAATCCTATATTGACGCAGATGCCTCTGGTATGGATTCTGATGCTGACCCTGATGCTGACCCTGCTGCTGATTCTGACGCGCGCGATGGCTCTGTGCTGCATGATGCGCCTGCAGGTGATGACGCAGAAGATGACGTTGCCGGTACGGATATGGCGCAGGCTGCCTATGCCGCCCGTACCGTTCAGAACGATGATTACGACGCTGCCGCCGCGTACGACGAGGAAACCGTCTATACGGTCATCAGGCCGCACGGCGATGCTGAAATGCGGCAGTATGACGAGCCCGGGGCAGATGATGCTCCCGAGACACCGGAGGATGCGCATGAGCCGGTTGCCGCCGCGCCCGCGTCGTCCAAACCCCACAGACATCTCGGAACCATCAGTGATTTCGAAGATCATGGAGGCAAAGGTGACATTTGGGACGCCATTGCCGCCATGGGCGACGGTGATCATTCCGGTGTAAGTGCCTTCATCCGCCATTCCTCCGTGGAAATGCAGATACCCTGGGAAAACAGAGGTAAGCTCGGCCTGTTTGCCGCGTGGCGTAAGACACTCGGTCTGGCATTGTTTTCTCCTTCCAGCTTTTTCGGCTGCATTCAGGGCGCGGGCGGTTTTGCTGCTCCTTTCCTGTTCTTCCTGTTTATAGCGCTTCTCTCTGTGGGGCTGGAAACCGGTTCCCTGTCCCTTCTCCACAGCCTGTGGGGTGACTCCCTTGCTGCGGCCGGTATTGCCCTGCCTGCCGTATCCGCAGAAGGTCTGTCTCTGGGGAGTATGGCTCTCGGTCTGCTCGGATATGCCTTCGGCAGGCTCATGA
>Ga0194136_1001903_pt1 | contig 10277 bp, 14 predicted proteins | sample TARM_MetaG_T3A_1_FD_134023 | JGI IMG/M metagenome (GOLD analysis project Ga0194136, IMG submission 134023) | Freshwater microbial communities from Pennsylvania, USA, analyzing microbe dynamics in response to fracking - TARM_MetaG_T3A_14 (version 2) | ecosystem: Environmental > Aquatic >...
CAGTCTTTAAGCCTGGTAACCGCGACAAAATGGCAACCGACGGCGATGGGATTTAATGACACAAAAAAATGTGTCTTGGATGTCGCAATTGTTTTTGATAATCAGGCACCAGATGATTACGATTGTGGCTGGGAACCAGATTATTCACAGCTGATTAAAAAGCCTTATACCGAAACGAATTTCTATAAATATGGTTATGCGCATTATGACGCCAAAGGAAGAAAACATGGTTTATCGCGTTCTTATTATGATCCGGCCATGACCAAACCGGAATACGCTGTGCCGTACTACGAAGGATTATACCATGGGATTTTAACCTATTGGTACGAAAATGGTACGATGAAATCACGGACGGAGTATCAGCATGACTTGCCTAGCGGTAATTCAAAAGTTTGGTGGGATAACGGACAACTGCAAATGGAAGTTAATAATATCGATGGTGTCCCCAATGGCATATATAAAGCATGGCATAAAAATGGCGTACAAAGAACTGAAGGATACTATGACATGGGTGTACCATCAGGAAACTGGACTTACTGGGATGAAAATGGAAAACTTTATGAATGACACAAAAAGCTGAAATCCCAAACCGCTGATTAAATGGTCAGTTCAACTGAAATCAAAAAAGTGAAAAGATCAGGGAAAGCTTCCCTGATCTTTTATTCTTAAATAGTGATCGAACTACTGATTTAAGTGCTGAGCAGAACCAAAGTTAGGATGATCTTATCCCCAACACAATATCATATTCCCGATTTTGCTTCATTAAATCCCTGCTAAATTATTTCTTATGGGTTCCGATGACATCACGCTTGATGCGATCTTCAACCCGACGGTTAAGCCACATGATCGCCGTTTCAATATGAACTAAGGCCATGGCGTTTTCGGTACATTCAAACTCACCTTCCTGGTATAGCTTTAAGCGATCTCTGACAATTTCCAGCAAATCAGAATCAATTACGCCAACTTCCGATCCCGGTTCGTTTCTGCCTCCCTTTTGAAACTTAATTCTCGCCAGTTCAAGTGGATCGTCTTCTTTGGTGCGAATGATGTATTCGCGATAGGCGTTACCAACGGCCTTTTCAGCGACCCGATAGACCTCATTTAAATTGCCTTTGTACTGAACGGTTGTTATTTTTTCACCCATTATACTACCCTCTTTTCCACCTTATATAAAGGTTTAAATTATTTTCTTCACTTGATAATATTTTGCAGACCTTTGCGTTTGATTATCTTTACAAACTCATTATAAACTTTTTATATCCAAATTCCTATCCTTTATTCAAAGTTACCCGTAATAAATTGAAAACGCTTGACAAAAGCTTTTCAAAATAATATTATTGATTAGAAAGAAAAATATAGTGAGATAACTTATGTAGCAATGGAGCTTCAGATATACTTCTAATTACTGTGTATATTCTATTGAAGTTCTTTTTTTGGATTATCGATATTAGATTTGGAGGAAAAGTGATTGATTAAACTTCAAGAGGTGAATAAATATTTCGGAGCAAACCATGTCCTCAAAGATATTAATTTAACCGTTGCCGAAGGTGAAAAATTGGTTATTATCGGACCCTCGGGTTCTGGCAAAAGCACCACGGTTCGTTGTATGAATTTTTTAGAAGCGCCGACATCGGGGCATGTTTTCATTGATGGTGAAGAACTCACCCAGAAAAATAAAATTCAGCTGGTTCGTCGGACATCAGCGATGGTATTTCAAAGTTTTAACTTATACCCGCATAAATCAGTGCTGGAAAATTTGACCCTGGCACCGATAAAACTACAAAAAATACCAAAAGATCAAGCCATTGAAAAAGCCCGAAAATACCTAGCTACGGTTGGTCTGAGTGAAAAGGAAAATGCCTATCCATCAACCCTATCCGGTGGTCAACAACAACGTGTTGCGATTGCCAGAGCACTGGCCACAGAGCAAAAAATTATTCTTTTTGATGAACCGACATCGGCGCTTGACCCCGAAACTGTTCAAGAGGTGTTGGATGTCATGATTAAATTATCAAAAGAAAATATTACCATGGTTGTGGTTACCCACGAAATGGGTTTTGCCCGAGTTGTTGCCGATCGCGTCATTTTTATGGATGAAGGTCGAATCGTTGAAGAAGGAAAACCTGAGCATTTCTTTGAAAATCCTTCCGAGGAACGAACAAAGCTTTTTCTCAGTAAGATTTTGCGTTAATTTCTAATATCAAAGCGATATTAGCTATTATAATATTTATATTTAGGAGGAAAATGATTATGAAAAAGGTACTTTCTGTTCTGCTTGTTTTAGGTCTGGTTTTTACACTGGCAGCTTGTGCGCCGGCGGCAACGACTACGAGTGATAGCGGTGCTGACGGCAGTCTTGATGCAGTCGTTAAAGCTGGTGTTTTAAGAGTCGGTGTTAAAGAAGATGTTCCTAATTTTGGACTTAAAAACACGACAACTGGAGAAATCGAAGGTTTTGAAATTGATATTGTCAAGCTTCTGGCCAAAGAAATTCTCGGCGATGAAAATGCTTATGAACTCACACCAGTAACCGCTAAAACACGTGGTCCACTACTTGATAATGGTGAAGTTGATCTGATTATCGCAACATTTACCATTACTGACGAACGAAAATTAACCTATAACTTCTCGACCCCTTACTATGAAGATGCCGTCGGTCTGTTAGTTAAAAAAGCTGCCGGTTTCAAAGGTCTTGCTGACATGGATGGCAAAGTAATCGGTGTGGCTCAAAGCGCGACATCCAAAGAAGCCGTTAATAAAGTAGCCACTGAAAAAGGGATTACTGTAACATTCTCAGAATATGCAACCTACCCTGAAATTAAAGCCGCATTAGACTCTGGACGCGTTGATGCTTTCTGTGTTGATGGCTCAATCCTCGGCGGATATGTTGATGATTCAACGATGATTTTACCAGATCGTTTCTCACCACAACAATATGGTGTTACCTCAAAACTTGATAACATCGCCCTGACTGAAGCGGTTGACGGCTATATCAGCGGATGGCTAGCTGATGGAACCATTGAAGAGCTAATTACGAAATGGGGACTTAACTATTAATGAAAAGTTCTAATCCTTTTGCCTTATGGCGTTGGGAGAAGATGTTTGGAGAATGGCAAATGTTTGGCGAAGGGTTTCTGCGAACGATTGAGGTCGCAGCCCTCGCCTTAATCCTTGCGGTTGTTCTGGGTGTTATCTTTGGTGTCATTTCGACATCAAACAACAAGGTAATGCGCGGAATCGCAAGGGTCTATGTTGAGTTTTTTCAAAATACTCCCCTGGTTATACAGGTTTTCTTTATGTATAATGGTCTTGCAATTGCCGGACTACGGCTTAGCGTGTTTGCAATTGGTGTACTAGGCGTGGGTATTTATCATGGTGCTTATGTTTCGGAGGTTGTCAAAACTGGTATTACCTCAATCTCAGTGGGACAAGTTGAAGCAGCAAAATCCCAGGGTTTTACTTATATTCAATATATGCGCTATGTCATCCTACCGCAGACGATCAAAATAATTCTCCCACCGCTGACAAATCAAGCGGTTAACCTGATTAAGAACACCTCAGTCCTGGCAATGATTTCCGGATTCGATCTGATGTATATGGCCGATTCATGGGCATCATCCAGTCTCGATTATGGGCCTTCCTATGTCTTTGCTGGTCTTTTATATTTCATGCTCTGTTTCCCACTGGCAACTTGGGCAAGAAAATACGAAGAACGCCTCAAACGAAACGATATTGCTCGGGTTCCCTTTGATCCAAGTGAGGAGGCGGTAACATGCTAGACGTTTTTAATAATGTATTTACGCCCTCAAATGTTCAATTTATGGCTAAAGGGATGGCATTAACGTTGACCCTGTCGGTATCCGTTGTCATCATCTCAATCATTTTCGGAACAATCCTGGCACTACTGCGTACCTATGAAAAACGCTTTTTAGGTCGATTGGCCGGGGTTTATATTGAAGTTTTTAGAAATACACCACTGCTACTGTGGGTGCTCGTCTGTTGCTTTATGATACCGTATGGTTCGATTGTCATGCGCGGTGGCTTAGCCTTGGCATTATACACATCGGCAGTACTGGCTGAAATCGTCCGCGGGGGTTTAAATTCGATTGCAGAGGGACAATTTGAAGCAGCAAAATCGCAAGGTTTTACGCTGATTCAAACACTAACCTTCATCGTTCTGCCGCAATGTTTTAAACGGATTATTCCCTCCCTCTTATCGCAGGTGATTACGACCATTAAAGACACGTCTTTTCTACAGGTCGTTGCGATTCCGGAGTACACCCGAAGCGGATTTGTTGTGATGGGACGATACACCACAACACCGGAAGTGTTTATGATTTTTTCGGTACTGGCACTCGGTTACTTTGTCGTATGCTTTAGTCTTTCCTGCGTTGTCCGCAGTTATCAAAAAAGAACTGAGACAGCAAGCTAATGAGAGCAAACGAGATCAGGCTTATATTTCTGCAGACATAGACAAAGTCATGGATTTAATTAGAATCCATGACTTTGTTTTTTTATTTACTGCAACCCCAACTCTTTTTTAAGTTTAGCCAATTCCTCATCGACCGAAGTAATTCCGGTTTCGGCATACTTTTCTTCTAAAGCTTCGGCTGGGTCAACCGGCGTGATGTTGAGTTCGGCCATGGCGTTGGCTTCATCGAGCATCCGGTCGGCCTTTTCTTCCATTCGGGTAAAGGCGTCCATGGCATCCTCGGTTTGATTGGTTGAGCTGCTGGCTTGATTGATGATTTCCTGAGTTTTGGCAATCGAAACCTTGGACTTGATCATGGTTCGACGTGCCTGCAGGGTTTGGATATCCGCCGCCAGTTTATCATGCATCTGTCGCATTTTCATGGCGTTTTTATGGGCAGCGGTATAAACAGCCATCAATTCGGAATCCAGATTTTCCAGCTCCTGTTTTTTTTCAAGAAAGATTCGGGCATCCCCTTCATTCCCAGCTACCAGGGCTTTTTTGGCCAGGCCGGCATATTTTTCCACCTCGATCTTGTTGTTGTCTAGTGAACGTTTGGTTCGGGTTTCTTCGCCCATGATTTCTGCGGTGCTGCGCTTCACTTCGGCCAGATCCTCCAATAAATCAATTAAATACTGGTCGATCATGATCGCCGGATCTTCCATCTTATCCAACAGATCGTTGATGTTAGCTCGGATAATATCGCTGAATCGTTCTAAAATTGCCATCTCTTTCCTCCTTGTTTTACGAATTACTTTTTGTTCTCATCTTGCTGACCTGACGGATTATCCTGATATTTTTTCGCCAGGGTTTCGATTTCGACATCGTCAAATTTTTCCAACGAGGTATTTAGCATTTCGGCGGTTCGCTTGGCCTCCAGATTTTTCTGATTTTTGGCATGTCGCCACCAGACAAATAATAGCATTGCTAATATAACCACCCCAAAAACAATAGCAATGGTAGTCATGGCCGAGATCCAGGGTGACTTGGTAACGGTCATGATCCGGTCAGCCGCATCCCGGAAGGAATTGCTGAAGAACTCCTCATCGGTGAGGCTACCATCGTAATAATTACGGTCAATATAGTCCAGTAAAATGAGGTTGCACAACGATCTTTAATTAAAGGAGAAAACACCAACTATGGCTAAACAAAAAGAAGTAAAAACCAATGCCATGGGCATTTTGGATAAATTTAAAATTGACTATAGCCACCAAAGCTATCAATGCAATGCATTTGTGGACGGGTCACAGACAGCTGACTTACTGAACTTACCCTATGAACTGGTTTATAAAACCCTGGTAACCGAAGGAAAAAGCAAGAATTATTTTGTCTTTGTGATTCCTATCGACTTATCGACCAGCTACAAAATAAAACATAGACAATTTCTGCCTGTCTCTGGTAATCAGTTAAGTTGAGGTCTTTTAGCTTTTTTCTAGGCAGCTAACTCAGGTTGTTTTCTTAAATAAGTTGATAAAATGGTGTCTGGCGAGTAAAATCCAGATCCACATTAAGTGAGTAGGTGATGTAATGAACGATATTATTAAATACGGTAGGAATTTTATGGCAATTTCAAATATTATAGAAGCGAATTGCCATAAACACTGGTTGTTGCAATTGTTCCTCAGCAGTAAAAAGGAATTAAATATTGAAATTAACGGAAAACACATTGCATGTAGTGCCATTCTTGTAAACATGGATACACAACATACTTTTAATACCGAGGGAGAACCCCATTTCACGATGTTAGTTGATCCGACAACCGACCTTGGCTGTGTGATGAGAGGGTTGCTAAAGGGTCAGCCTTTTTATATTTTCCCAGGAGAAAAAATAAATGTTATGCAGCCTGCTTTCAAAAATGTACTTGAACAAAAGAGCCATGATGCTATTCTTTCCTTTGCTCAGAGCATTACCTTTCAGTTTGATTACAGTAATATGAAAATTTTTAGTGACCGGGTTATAAAAGTACTGAATCACTTGGATGACTGTGTACATGAAGTTGAGTTTCATCAAATAAAATATTTTTCTAAAAAAATAGGCCTCTCTGAAAGTCGCCTGGCACATTTATTCAAAGAAGAAACAGGTATACCCTTAAAAAGTTATATTGTTTTACATAAACTCCAGAGAGTGTACGAATCAATTTTTAATGGCGAAAACATAACAACAGCAGCTCTTAATGTCGGTTTTAATAGTTCATCCCATTTTGCATACACCAATAAAATGATGACCGGAATGTCTGCAACAAATATCATAAGAGATAGCGAGTTTTTGAAAGTTTTCTGACAAGTATATTGATAAAATGTAATCAAACAAAATAGGAGGATTATACAATGAATAAGTACTTGCAAGAAACACAAATGTTGAATTTTAACCACAGTTCAATACAGCGATTAGTAAAAAAACAGCGGTGGACAAATGGCGATGATTTTCATAAAATTCTAGAAATCTATAATTTTGTACGTGACGATATCGCATTTGGGTATAACACAGATGACACGATTTCTGCTTCTGAAGTTTTAAATGATGGCTATGGACAATGCAATACAAAGGGAACGTTATTTATGGCACTGCTGAGAGCAGTTGGAATTCCTTGCCGGATTCATGGTTTTACGATTGATAAGAAATTGCAAAAAGGAGCGATGACAGGGATAATTTATAGATTTGCTCCCCAAAGCATTATTCACAGTTGGGTTGAAATTCAATATAAAGATCATTGGTATAACATAGAGGGTTTTATTCTGGATAGCCAATATTTGAACAAACTTCAAGAAAAGTTTTCTGATTGCACAACCAGTTTTTGTGGATATGGTGTTGGTACCGCTAACTTTCAAAATCCGCAAATAGAGTGGGATGCCAATGATACTTACATCCAAAAAGAAGGTATCAACCACGATTTCGGCGTATTCATTTCCCCTGATGAATTCTTTGAAAAATATCAGCAACCGTTGACGCCATTAAAAAAATGGATTTATCAGAATATTGGACGAAAACTTATGAATCGCAATGTAGAAAGAATTCGCTTTTAACTTAAGGTTAAAAGAATAATATACGAGCAAGGTGACATATTACGGTTTGTAAAGAATTAGTCTATCCTTGTTGCTGCTAACCGAATAAGGCGGGCATTATGACATATGGACGTTTCAAGTTCTGTCAAAAAAAGCCTGTTTTTATGCTGAGTTCATAAAATACGCACAAGGGGACATAAAACCTCCGTCTCCTTGTGTACGTTGATATTATCCATTTTCAAACGAAAAGAAGCAGACCTCAATCTGTACCCTGGCTAAAGCCGGTCAGCAAAAACGGCCGACCCTGATTGTAATCTTTCAGGTACTGATCAAAGGCCTTTGAAACATCCGCGTAGGCCAGATCAAAATATTGATCCGATTGGGATCCATCCATGGTGTAGGCGTTCAGCGCCGCCTGCCGGTAATATGGAGCAAAAAAATTGGCGTCATCGGCGTAGAGACCTTTTTCCATATTGGTCGCCCCCAGAAACTGAGCCTTTGTTTGTTGATCACCGAGATCCATCAAATGGGACTCAGCGGTCCCCAGATAAACTGTCGGCACAAAAAACACATATTTGATAAAATAAACATACTATTTCAGTAAATTTAAAATGATTGTAAAAGCAGCTTACTTGTGAAAAAAATGGGGAGAAAATTTGGGATGAGATTGCGCCCATGCCGGGCACACCAAATGAGGCACCCTACGGAACGTAGGGTGCCTCGCCTTTTTATTATACTAACTGTCCTGGCAGCTTCTTTTTTTCTTTCGGTGAGAAGTTCATATCAAACGCTTCAACATCGGCATCATCAACCAGATAACCTACCGGGTCTTGATAAGTGCCGGTTACTCCTGTAAGATAGCCTTTTTGTAATTCTTTCACCATAAAAAATGGAAATTCCTCATCTCGTGAAACAGCAGCGTAATAAATATGCATCGAATGTCCGCTGACAAATCCAAAGCTATTGTAGTAATCTGGATTTCCAGTAATTGCAATCGCTCCACAGCCTAGTTCCCGTGCTTTTTCCATTAGTATTTAGAAATCCATTTGTAGTTCTTTCAAAATCGCAATTGATCGATCCGGTTCTTCAAAAATGGGGCTGTGGGCGGAATCTTCAAAAATGTAGCAGTGTTTTTCGGGAGCCTGGATTTTTTCAAAATAGGCTTCGGAGAGATGCCGGTTAACGGTGTAGTCGTAAGCGCCGACAAAAAAGTAGATCGGAACATCAACCCGGGTTAGCGATTTGCTCAAATCGCATTGCCATAGTTCCTGATAAAGCATTGTTTTTTTTGTAAAGGCTTTGCCCCGCCAGATATTTACTTTTTCAGTAACCGTATATTCACGATTTTTCATGACTTCTAGAAATACCCCAGTAAACACCGAATCCATCGTACGGGTGGTGCCAATACCGGCTTGATGCATCATCTGGTCGCGGATCCGATCATAGCCGGGGGTTCCGTAGGGGGCAGCTTTGAGCGCGTTGACATTTTTGTGATGATCAGATTGTTCATAAAAGTCCAGCATAAAATCATAGGCGATTTTTTCAGAAAGATCGGGATTCGAAATCTGAGCTACACCGATATAAGCCCGATACAGCTCAGGTGCCGTTGCCGCCGCCTGAATTCCGATATAGCTGCCACCAGAATGAGCCATCAGAAAAATTTTATCCTGGTCAAAGCGCTTTCGCAAGTAGTTGCTAACGGCAATGGTGTCATCAATCATTTGCTGGGTGGTCACCGTATCACTGGGAATGGCAGCCTTGTAAGAGCGTCCGGCACCGCGCTGATCCCACCAGACCACCGTAAAATGATCTTCAAGTCCCGAGGGGTAGGCTTGATTGAGCCAATATTCCGGCAGCCCTGGACCGCCATGGAGGAATAATAACACCGGTTTGCTTACATCCTTGGCCTTGATGATCATGCCCATTTCAACGCCGTTGATCTCAATCGATGTTTTTTCAGCCAGACTTCCGGCTAAGTAATTTCCATTGGCATCGGTGAAGGGCTTTATTTCGCCGGGACTGTAAATAAAAAGTGTCACTAAAGAAACTGTCGCTAAAGCGATGATTAAACTAAGCAGTAAGAGCACCATCTTCTTAATCATTTTGAACATGACGCGATTTTTCAAATTTTCGTTCATCGTTCAAATCTCCCTGTGTATTTCGGAGCAGATCCTCAATTTTATTTTCCCATGATTTATCATAATGGACATTTTTCATGGTCGCAATCGAGGCCAGACCGTGAACGGTCGACCACATCGTGATAATGGAATCCTTGATTGTCTGATCGTCCATGCCCAGGCTTTTTAAAATACGAAAGGAATGTTGTCGTAGGATTTCAAAGGGCGGAAAATTATCGGTGCCGTCATCATCCATTGCTAAATTTACCGACATACTGGAGTGGGAAAACAAAAAATTAAAATAATGGGGTTGATTGATAAAAAAGAGGACATAGGCTTTACCCATCTGGATCAGGATTTCGGGGTCTTGGCTGTCCGAATAGGTCTCGATTGAGGATTCTAGCGCGGTCATAAACAAGTTGGTGACATGATGCTGCATCCCTTGCAGGAGTTCATCCTTATTTTTAAAATGGCTGTAGGGGGCGGAGTGGCTTACTCCACAGCGGGCGGCAACCTTTCGCAGCGACAAGCCATCCTCCCCCTTTTTATTAATGAGTTCAATACCTGCTTCAATCAGGCTGTTTCTTAAGTTGCCGTGGTGATAGGGTTTTTCTGACATGATAGTCCTCCTGTAATCTTGATATTGTAAAGATTATACCCCGCAATCTAGACAGTGTCAAGATAAAA
>Ga0194136_1001904_pt1 | contig 10277 bp, 8 predicted proteins | sample TARM_MetaG_T3A_1_FD_134023 | JGI IMG/M metagenome (GOLD analysis project Ga0194136, IMG submission 134023) | Freshwater microbial communities from Pennsylvania, USA, analyzing microbe dynamics in response to fracking - TARM_MetaG_T3A_14 (version 2) | ecosystem: Environmental > Aquatic >...
CAGCGGGAGGCTTCGAACGGATTTTTCAGGATTTCATGAATGACTTCCGCCGCCATCGCCCGCGCCCCAAGCCCGTCGCCCCGGAGCGAGTGCGGGAGCTTTTCGGCATGACCATGTCCGAGATCAGAGGCATGACGCGGCGCGAATTTGCGCGGGTCTTCCGCAAGAAGGCCATGTCCATGCACCCGGACAAGGGCGGGGACCACGACGCCTTTGTCGAACTGCTTGAGACTTACAAGCGCATCGTATCCTCAAAGCCCGAATAGCCTCTGCCGCGCCCTTCATCGGACCCTTTGCGGCCCAAACGAATTATTTCGCGTAATTTATAAAAATATGTGCTGTTGAGGCCCTCATTCTGATGACAAGAAATTGGGAAAGGCATATGAGCCGTCGCATCAGCGGACACCTTTTTTTTGCTGTCGATCTGTTCGCTGTCCGGAGCGGTTCTTTTTTTGATTTTGTGTTTAAATATTGGCGTATTGCATGAATCGGCGTGTTTTTCTTTTTTTGAAATTTCCAACGTGCTCAAGAGGAAACCATGGACCTCGTTGAAACTGCCACGGCAGAGCCTTCCGAAATCGGCCAGGAGCCGGCCGAACCCCCCTCTTTACCCTTTCTTTCCGACGATCTGGAGCTCGGTATCTGGGCTCATCGCAAAGCATTCATGAACACCCATTTTCCCGGTGCCCTGCAAAAGGACTGGGATAGTTGGCGCTGGCAGCTCAAACACCGCGTCACCTCCGTCGAGGCCATGGCGCGAATTCTGGGCGTCGAGCCTCCCCTGTTCGAGAAGGGCAGACGGCGTCTGCCGGTAGCGGCTACGCCCTACTATCTCTGGGTCGCTTCCCGCAGCGAGGCCCTGCGCCGTTGCATAATGCCCGATGTCCGCGAGATGCGGATCCTGCCTTTCGAGGCTCCGGATCCGCTGGGCGAGGAGGGACACAGTCCCGTGCCCGGCATCGTACACCGTTACCCGGACCGGGTGCTTTTCCTGGTCACGGAGTTCTGTTCGACCTACTGCCGCTACTGTACGCGCTCCCGTCTGGTGGGCAAGGCCGGGCACCGCTTTGACATGCGCAGCTGGCAGGTCGCCCTGGACTACATCCGCGAGCACGACGAGGTGCGCGACGTGCTGATCTCCGGCGGCGATCCCCTGACCCTCCCGGCCATGAAGATCGAGTGGCTCTTGTCACAGTTGCGATCCATCCCCCATGTGGAGATCATCCGCATCGGATCCAAAGTGCCGGCCGTGCTGCCCCAGCGTATCACTCCCAAGCTGGTGCGCATGCTGCGCCGCTATCATCCCCTGTTCATCAGTCTGCATTTCGCGCATCCCGACGAGATCACCCCGGAAACGGCCTTGGCCTGCAACCGGCTGGCCGACGGCGGCATTCCGCTGGGCAGCCAGACCGTGCTTCTTTCCGGGGTCAACGACGATGTGTCGACCATGAAGCGGCTCATGCACGCCCTGGTCCGTAACCGGGTCCGCCCCTATTACCTGTACCAGTGCGACCCCATTCCCGGATCGAGCCATTTCCGCACTCCGGTGGACACCGGACTTTCCATCATTCAGGGACTGCGCGGACATACCTCGGGCTACTGCATTCCGACCTATGTCATCGATGCTCCCGGCGGCGGGGGCAAGGTGCCTTTGCAGCCGGACTATTTCCAGGGCCGCGACGAAGAGGGCGTGGTGCTGCGCAACTACGAGCAACGCATCTTCCATTATCCAGACCAGCTGGGTGCGAGGGAGGCTTCATGCTCGTCGGCATGACCTACGATCTGCAGCAGGAATATCTGGACGCGGGGTACGCGAGAGACGAGGTGGCGGAACTGGATAGCCCCGTCACCGTCGAGGCTGTCCGGCAGGCGCTCCAGTCCCAGGGACATGAGGTGGAACTTGTCGGCGGGGTGAAACCATTGGCGTGCGCCCTGGCCCAGGGGCGGCGCTGGGACATGGTTTTCAATTTCGCCGAGGGCATGCGCGGCATGGCCCGCGAGGCGCAGGTCCCGGCCCTGCTCGACGCCTGGGACATCCCCTACACCTTCTCCGGGCCCGAAGTGCTGGCCCTGTGCCTGCACAAGGGCTGGACCAACGCGGTGCTGCGGGCGCATGGCGTGCCCACGGCCGATTTCAGGATCGTGAACGCAGTGGAGGATGCGGATGGTGTTGAGCTGCCGTTCCCTCTCTTCGTCAAACCGGTGGCCGAAGGGTCAAGCAAGGGCGTAAGCGAGAAGTCGCTGGTCAGGGGGCGGCAGGAATTGCGTGAGACCTGCGCCCATGTTTTGGGCACGTTCCGTCAACCCGCACTGGTAGAGACGTTCCTGCCGGGCCGGGAGTTCACCGTGGGCCTTTTGGGCAGCGGACGAAATTGCCGGGTGCTGGGGGTTATGGAGGTGCTCTCCACGGCTCGAGGCGACGCCTGCGCCTACACTTACGCCAACAAGCAGGAGTGGCGCGAGAGGGCGCTCTACGAACTGGCTTGCGACGACCGCGCCGCGCAGGCCGCCGAGGTGGCCCGCGCCGCCTGGGGTGCCCTGGACTGCCTGGACGCGGGCAGGATCGACGTGCGTCTTGACGCACAGGGGCAGGCCCGCTTTATCGAGGTCAACCCCCTGGCCGGGCTCAATCCGGAGAGTTCCGACCTGCCCATTCTGTGCGGCAAGATCGGCTTTGGCTATGACGAGCTTATCGCGGCGATCATGGATTCGGCCATGCAAAGGGCCGGGGAGCGTGCCGCAGGGCAGCATTCATGAGTCCTTTGCATGTGGCGGTGGTGCGCGAGGATGTTCCAGGCGTCGCTTCTCCCGACGCGCTCGATACGGTCCGGCAGGCGGGTAGCGTCGGCGAGAGCTTGGCCCGGTGCGGCTGGCGCACCTCGGAACATGTTTTCGGCCGTGACCCTTTGATGCTTGAAGCTGAACTTGCGCGGGTCCGGCCCGATGTCGGTTTCAATCTGTTAGAAGCCTGGAACGGTCTGGCCAGCCTGGCGTGCGTGGCTCCGGCCCTTTTCCGCAAGTCCGGGCTTGTCTTCACCGGCGCGGACGAAGGCTCCCTGGCGTTGGCCGGGGACAAGGCCCTGGCCAGGCGCCTGATGCACGCGGCCGGGTTGCCGGTCCCTCCCGGGGCGACTATGGATGAGCTGCGGCGAGGGGTTTTTCCCGGTGTTGGCACTTACATAATCAAGGCGCGTTTCGAGGACGCTTCCCTCGGGCTCGGCCCGGACTGCGTTGTGGAGGCGCGGCAGCCGCAGGAGCTGCTGGCCGCCATGCAGGGCTTCGCCTTGCGCATGGGCGGGGATTGCGTGGCCGAAGGGTATGTGCGGGGGCGGGAGTTCAATGTCGCCCTGCTGGCCGAAGCGGGCGGGGGCGTGCGCGTCCTGCCGCTGGCGGAAATGGTTTTCGACCCCAACTTAAGCGGCCCGGCCATCCTGCACTATGCGGCCAAGTGGGAGCAGGAGAGCGCGGAGTACGGCGCCTCTGCGCGCAGTTTCGATCTGGCCGGGGAAGAGGCCCTTGCCTCGCAGATGAGCGGCATCGCCCTTTCCTGCTGGGAGCTTTTCGGCCTGGCCGGGTACGCCCGCATCGACTTTCGCGTCGGTGAAAACGGCAGGCCCTGCGTCATCGACGTCAACCCCAACCCGTGCATCACCCCTGACGCGGGTTTCGCGGCTGCGGCGTTGCAGTCTAACCTGGACCATGCCGACGTGGTCAGGAGTATTGTGCTGGATGCCGTGGCGCGGGCGGGCGACCTGGAGACGGCCAGCCGTGTCTGAGATCGCGTTTCGGGACTTTGTGCGGCCTGGGGACTGCCTTGCCGTACGCGAGATCGTGACCTCCAGCGCCTTTTTTTCGGGCCCGGAGGTGGACGTTGCCGAGGAGCTGGTCAGGGAGCGCCTGGCCAAGGGGGAGGAGAGCGGATATTTTTTTGTTTTCGCCGAATCCCCGGATGGAAGCATCTTGGGATATGCCTGCTACGGTCCCACGCCATGTACCGCTCGCACCTTTGACCTCTACTGGGTCGCGGTTCGCGAAAACATGCGCGGCCGGGGTCTGGGGAAGATGTTGCTGGCGGAGGTGGAGGATCGTTTGCGGGGTAAGGGGGGTGGCAAGCTCATCGCCGAGACTTCGTCCAGGAGGCAGTACGAGCCGACTCAAAAATTCTATCTGTCCTGCGGATTCGATCAGGAAGCGCGCATTCGCGATTACTACGCCCCTGGCGAGGACATTCTCTATTTCACCAAGGATATAGGCTGATATCAGGCGCCCTCCTGGGTGGGACGCTTGCGGCACTGAACGGCAAGGCCGGGGATCAGGCCAAGGACTGGTTTTGATTGTTAAGCATGGCAAGGACCATGTCCTTTTCCACGTTCATGCGGTTTTTTACGCTGGCCTGAACGCTGGCTGTGGATGAACCGAACTGCGACTTGCGGTTTTCATAGACCTTTTCAATGAGCTTTTCCGCAAATTCGTGTTCAGGTCGGTCCGTGCCGATGGACTTTATGGTCCGTCCAAATATTTTGGCCGCTCCAGCCGGTCCGTGTTGCACTGCTGTACTCCACAGTGCTTCGCGGGCCGCTGCCGGCATAGTGTCCATGTCCACGCCTGTTCTCGCCAAAATCTTGTCACGAGCGGGCGCGTAGTGGGTCGATTCGATGAAGTCCCGCTGCATGCGTCCGAATTTTTCAGGATCCTCGGCCGCGATGCCACGCCAGGCGTCGGGCATGCGTCCCTTTGCCGAACCCGTATCCGCCGGTCCGGCGGCCTTGAGTTTGGCGGCCCACTGGGGTTCCCGGTCGTGCAGGAATTCGATGAATCCCTTCATGGTGCCGGGCTTTGACGCGATTTGAAAGGTGCCGTAAGAGGTGCCACCGTTTTTGTCATAGCCGATGGCATTAACGCCCTGAGTACCCGATTCGAAGGTCGCCGACAGAGCGCCGATGTCTTCCTGTTTTCCGGCCTTTCCTCCCGTCCTGGACCGGATTGCGCCCTGCTCATGGCGCATGATGGAAGCCAGCCCATGCAAGGCGTCCTGCATGAGGGAGTTTTCCATGGCGGAGCCGCCCGGATTCGAGTTCAATGCGTTTATGTCTCTGGCGCTCAAGGCCTGGCGCATGTGATTCTGGAATCCCCCCGCCATGGCCGCGTTGCGGCTCTTGCGTTCCGGGGTGGTTCCCATGAGGGTCATCAGTTGGATGGGATCAAGAATGCTCATGTACGGTCTCCGTGTCAAAATCATGTCGCAACAAAGGCTTCTCGGCAATCTTAGCAGGTTTCGGGCCAGCCTAGGCCTGAAGCGCCACGCTGCGCTCCGAGGTCGAAATTGAAGCGAGACCCGGAAATTTTTTTCTGCTTCAGGCTTCTGACATTGTGATCAGATTCCGGCAGGGCGACTGCCGCTAAACCCAAATTTGAGTGGAATTTTATGCATCTGAGATCTTTTGAGTATTTTCGTGCCGTAGCCATTGTGTTGATTGTCGCAGGCCATTCCTACGGCATCGCAGGGTGGCGCATCGACAGCTTTGGCGAGCGGGTGTTGGCCAATCTGATTTCAGGCGGAACGTCCCTTTTCGTTTTCATTTCAGGATTTCTTTTCCATCATGTGTTCTATCCCAAATTCGTGTATCGCAAGTTCCTGGAAAAAAAATTCAAGAACGTGTATCTCCCGTATCTCATTTTATCCGTTCTCCCCATCATTCTTGCCCTGGTCATCAAGGCTCCATTTCCTGAATTTTATTTCGGTCCTGAGGATACTTTTTACGATCGAATATTGCGTCCTATCCTGCTTTATTATTGGTATGGTGGGGTTATGGTATATTGGTATATTCCGTTCATCATGGCTATGTTCATACTGTCTCCTGTTTTTATCTGGTTCATAAAGATCGATACGCGAAATAAAATTTACATTTTAGCTTTTCTATCCGTCGTTTCTCTTTTTATGCATAGGCCTGTTAATAATTGGTCTATAACACAGTCAGTAATATACTTTTTCCCTGTTTATATGTTTGGCATATTATGTTCAATGAAAAAAGAATATATTTATGAAAAATTTAAAGGTAAGGATTTTCACTTGCTCGGGTGTGTGATTTTTCTTGCTGTGCTGCAGGCAATTTTTTTCGATGCATGTGGAAATCTTCAGAAAAAACCTTTTGAATTTAACTGGATTGATATTGCTTATGTTCAAAAACAGATCCTTTGCGTTTACTTCATGGTTTTTCTGCACAAATACGAGCATGTTGACAGCTCTCTTCTGAAGACTCTGGCCGCCTCAAGCTTTGCCATTTATTTTCTGCACGGCTGGATCATCTATCTAATCTCGACGGTTCAGTCTTACTACAAACCCTTTTATGGCCCGCATCTGCTGCTTATATTGCTTCCTTTCGTCATCTGGGCTTCCTACTCCGTGGCCAAGAGGGTGAAAAAAGCCTTTCCCGAGAAAAGCCGCATGATCATCGGCTGGTAGCGTTTCGGCCGCTTTGTCCCTCCGATCCTTGGACTGCATGCGCCGCAGGGTTTTTTGGAGGGCGCGGCCTTCTTTTCCTTTTCTTCCCTTTTCCTTTCCAGCGCGCTATTGAGAATCCAGAATTTTTCGGTGGTCTGACCGGTATTTGGGAGGTATTCATGCGTCTGGCCTTTCTGCAGTCCTTTCGGAGTATGCTTTTCTGCCTGGTACTCCTGTCGGTGCTGCCGGCGCTCGGAATCATTCTCTACAGTGGTCTGGTCAGCCGCGATCATGCCGTCCTGCACGCACGGGAAGAGCTGATACGCATTGTCACCGCCCTGGCCGGGGTACAGCAACGGACTGCCGAGGTGACCCGGCAGACTCTCGCGACGCTGGCGATCATGAATGAGGTGCGGAACCAAGACGTTACCGCTTGCGCCGAAATATTTACACGGTTTCTGCTTCACAACCCGCTGTACACCAACATGGTCTTGACTGACCATGTCGGTCGAGTCCTGGTTTCGGCCATGCCCATGTCCTTTCCCAGCCTGGCCGATCGCAAGCACTTCAAAGACGCGGTGCAGACCAGGGATTTCGCTCCCGGAGAGTATATCGTCTCTCGTGCCACAGCGGTGTCCTCCTTTCCTTTCGCCTATCCGATCCTTGACGATCAGGGCGAGGTGATCGGTGTACTGACTGTGGCCCTCGATCTGACCAAGTTTCATGCTTTTTTTGCGGGGCAGCACCTGCCGGAAGGCTCTTTTCTGGGCATCGCCGATCACGAGGGCAGGCGGCTTTTCCGCTCCTTTGTCGATGACTCGTTTCCGTTGGGTGCGTTCGTCAGCCCCGGAGCCTGGAAGACCGCTGTGCAAGGTGGCGAAAGTGGGACCTTTTTCAGTTCCGGCTCCGACGGGATCAGACGCATCAATGCGTTTCACAAGATCAGGCTCAGCCGGGACGCGCCATCGTACATGACCATCTTCATCGGCATGCCCGAGGCGGCCATCGGAGCCGACGCCAGTCGTGCTACGAGAACCGGGCTGATTTTGTTCGCGGGTGCGGCCATTCTGGCCCTGGCCCTGGCTTGGGCTGCGGAGCGCGTTTTTTTCATGCCCCGAATCAAAGCCCTGGTCATGGCGGCGGAACGCTTTCGCACGGGAGACTACGGTACGCCCACGGGAGTTGATCATGATGCCGGTGAGTTGGGCTTGCTGGCCGAAGCCCTTGACCGCATGGCGCTGGAACGGCAGATCGCGCTCGACGACCTGCGCAAGGCCAAGGAGGACGCCGAAGACGCTTCACGCAGCAAGTCCGAATTTTTAGCCAATATGAGTCATGAGATCCGTACTCCCCTGAACGGAGTGCTGGCCATGTTGCAGCTTCTTGAGGCCACCAAGCCGAGCGCCGAGCAGCGGGAGTATGTCGAGACCGCCATCCGCTCTACGGGTCGCCTTACCCGGCTGCTTTCCGACATTCTCGACCTGTCGCGCATCGAATCCAACAAACTGGTCATTCAGGAAGAAAATTTCGCCGTGGCCGATGTGCGTCAGAGCATCCTCGACATCTTTGGCGTTCCAGCCGGCGATAAGGGGTTACGACTGGAGGTACGGGTCGACCCGAGCATCCCCGCGCATCTCTTCGGTGATGAGGCACGTCTGCGGCAGATTCTGTTCAATCTGGTCGGCAACGCCATCAAGTTCACGCCCAAGGGGCAGGTGGAAGTCAGTTTTGTCCTGATTTCGAGTCCGGGAGAGTCTCCCTGCCTGGTCCGCTGCACTGTCTTTGATACAGGAGTGGGCATTCCGGGCGAGCGGCTCAAGGACATTTTCGAGCCTTTCATCCAGGTCGATGGCTCCCATGTCCGCTCCCATCAGGGCGCGGGCCTGGGGCTGGCCATCGTGCGCCGTCTGGTCGATCTCATGCATGGACAGCTGAGCATCGAGAGCACGCCGGGGGAAGGCACCACGGTGGGGGTGACCCTGCCCTTCGCCGTCGGTTCCGCCCCGGCCCGAGCACGAAGTTCCGGGGTGGATGAGGATTTTGGCGGACGCCGTTTTTTACTGGTGGAGGACGACAGCGTGAACCGCATGGCCATGGAGCGGATTCTGGCCAAATTCGGCTGCACCGTGCTCAGCGCCGGCAACGGCCGGGAAGCTTTGGAGATGCTCGGTCGTGAGAAGGTGGATCTTGTTTTCATGGATGTGCAGATGCCGGTCATGGACGGAATGGAAGCCACCCGCATCATTCGCGAGGAACTGAAGCTCACCGTGCCCATCGTGGCCATGACCGCCTACGCCATGGCGGGAGACCGGGAGCGGTTCCTGCGCTGCGGAATGGACGATTACGTCTCCAAACCCGTGGACGTGGCCCGGCTGCGCCGGGTCATCGCCTCGAACCTGTCACGGGAAAAACTGTCTTGAGTTCCGTTCCTGGCTCGCCCCTCGTCATAAATGCCATATCCTTGCTGCTCATCCTCGGCACGTCGGTGCTGGCCCTGACCAATCTGTACTTCGATCGCAAGGAAGCGTCCTGACAAAAACGCCCCGTACCTGATCTCGCTTTGCGCGGCAGGCACGGGGCGCAGGCGTTGTGTGTCTTCGGCTAATCCTTCTCGATCCACTCCACGACATCCCGGAACACCGCGCCGGAGTGCACCATGGCCACATGGCTGACCGGTCCCGTCTGTTTCTCGCACCAGCCTGGGGCCGTGCAGCGCAGGGCCGTGTTGGGCAGGACCATATTGTCCGCAGGAGAATGCAGGGCCAGACGGCGCACATGGGTGGGCAGGGGCAGACCGGTCACCTGGCGCACGGTCTGGCCTTCGTAGCCGAGATGTCTGCCCAGAGACGTCAGGGCGAAAGGAGACAACTTGCTTCCGGCAAAGGGCGTGCCCATGGTCACCAGTGTCTTGATGCGCGAGCATTCCTTGCCCTCAAGCTGCGCCAGGGCCGACCATAGCAAAAGGCCGCCCATGCTGTGCCCGACCAGATGCACGTCCCGGTCCGGATGCTTGGCGAGCAGGCTTTTAATGTCTTCGCGCACAGTATTCACCGTTTCGTCCCATTGCGAGCCCCAGCTCGCGTAGGACAGGCAGGCCGTGCCGAAGCCGCGCCTGTGCAGCCAGCGGCGGAAGAGAACCCAGGCGCTTTGATTATGAAAAAGCCCGTGTACGAGGACTACCAGCGCCTTGCCCTGTGTGGGTTCCTTCCAGAGGCGCGGCCACAGGCCCACGGGATGGAGAATCAGGATCAGGATTTCGCTTGCGATGCTGCGCAGGGTGGTTTTGGCGGCCAGGGCCAGAAAAGGGCCCAGTGGTTTGCCCGATTGGTTGCTTTCTTCGTAGCAGTAGAGGGTGTAGGTCAGCATGGCAACGAGGAGCGTTATCGCGAGGATGACGGACAGGAGGAAAGTGATCATGGGTGTACCTTTGCCCGGAATTCGGGATCGTTGTGCAGAAGGTGGACGAGTTTGCGATGGCCGGCCGGGAAGGCCAGTTTCATGATTTCAGACCAGGCGGCCCAACGGTGCTCCTGGGCAGCGTGTAGAGCAAGTTCTCCCGGTCTTGAAACCAGGGTCACGTTGAAGGCGTGCAGGGTTACCCGGTAACGCGTGTAGGAGTGCTTGAAGGATGCGATGGGCACTGGGTGGTTGACGATCAGGCCCGTTTCTTCCAGGTATTCGCGGACCACGGCCTGACCGGGCGTCTCCCCGTTTTCCACGACGCCGCCAGGGAACTCCCACAGGTTGCCCCACACATCGTCGGCCCGGCGTTTCTGGGTCAGGATGCGCCCGTCATGGACCAGGACTCCCGTGGCCATGGATATGTAGATGGGGG
>Ga0194136_1001906_pt1 | contig 10270 bp, 10 predicted proteins | sample TARM_MetaG_T3A_1_FD_134023 | JGI IMG/M metagenome (GOLD analysis project Ga0194136, IMG submission 134023) | Freshwater microbial communities from Pennsylvania, USA, analyzing microbe dynamics in response to fracking - TARM_MetaG_T3A_14 (version 2) | ecosystem: Environmental > Aquatic >...
CCATACCCGCTGCTGCTACATCTCCCATGCCAAGAAGCTTTCCAACTTGCATTAGAGGCTTATTGAACACCTTGGTGATAAAATGCACCAGTGGAAAAGCTCCAGCAAGTGTAATGGCAATTGAACCTACAATTAAAATACCATCTTGAATAGGCGCCATTCCAGGGATAAGCACTAGCTTTCCTCCTGTCAAGGTCTCAACTATAATCGCTGCAGTACCAATAGTTATAACTATTACTACGCCCTGACCAAATACTGTAAAGCCTTTTATCATTTTCTCTGGTATAAACCACAGTCCAACAGCTAGCAGTGCTGAAACTATTATGATTGGAACAAGATTTTTTAGTATCATAGTCAAATCAAAGCCTGCAACTAGTCCTCCAACAAAACATCCTATAGGTATAGTAATCATACCTGCAAGAACACCTTTTGCTAGATATTTATGATCTTCCTTTTTAATTATTCCTAGAGCTACCGGTATTGTAAATACTATTGTTGGCCCCATCATAGCTCCTAAAATCAATCCTGCAAACAGACCTGCTTCTTCTGTCTTTGCAAGCTGCATCGCTAGTGGATAGCCTCCCATGTCGTTTGCAAGAAGCGTAGTTGCAAACATCGCTGGGTCAGCTCCCAAAAATACATACACTGGCTCTACTATAGGTCTTAGTACATTTGCAAGCACTGGAGCAAGAGAAACGACCCCTACCATTGCAATAGCAAGTGAACCCATAGCCATAAAGCCTTCGTCAAATTTTTCCCCATAACCAAATTTATTTCCAAAAATCTTATCTACTGCTCCTACTACCATGAAAACAATCATGATATACAGGATGATTTCATTAATGCTTGGCATTGCAAAACCTCCCTTACTCATCCGTTTTTATATCTGGTGTTGAGTTTATTTTGCTCCAATTTTTTTAACCAGTAGCTTTAATAATGCTTCATCTTCTACGTTATAGTCATTTTTTAGTATACATTTTATTCTATCCTCTAACGATACTTCGTCTGAAGATTCAGAAATTTCTTTATAGACTATAGCGTAATTTCTTTCTCTGACCTCATCCTTTGCTCCAGGAGTCAGTATCATATCTGGCCCCATCACTAGGCTACAGGTTTTTGCATCTAGGTACTCATTTATGTTTTTCTTAGTAATGAGTATTTTTTTCATTTCATCACTCCTTTGCAGTGCCTTAGGAGACTTTATTACACTCTTTTTAGCTCAATCCTTTTTTCTTTAATAAAATCTGCAGCTAGAGGAGTCAATATGCTAGCTTTAGGAATATTGACTATCTTAGGCTCTGATTTTACTAGCTCCTTAATCATTTCCTCAGATATAAGCTTTTTTTCTATAAAGCACTCTTTAAGCTCACTGCTAGTTTCCTCTTTAGATAGAGGCTTATTTTCCAGCTTGATTCTTTCAGAATCAAACACTATTCTTCCTCTGCTATCTGGTCTATGGCCAACAGCATTTGCCTCATCAAAATCTATATGCATAGCAAGGCTGTATTTATCACTGACTCTCACCAGTACATCATCAAATATTAGAGGTCTATCTCCTTCTACTCTTACCTTTACTAAATCCTTGTCCTTCACTCCTCTTAAGACTGCATCTTTAGGAGTCATATGAATATGCCTCTTAGCAATTATAACTCCTTCAGTAAGCTCAATAGCTCTGCCATTGGCACTGATTATAACTCCTGCACTTCCCTTTGTATCTCCAGAATCACGAACAGGAGGATTAATTCCAAGAACTCTAGCATCTGTAAGAGACAGCTCTATTTGAGTATTATTTCTAGACGGCCCAAGAACTGCTATATTTTGAAGCACTCCCTTTGGTCCTATTAGAGTTACCCTAATATCAGCCTGATACTGTCCTGGCTGAGAAAGCTCCTTTTTTATTCCTATTTCCTGATCCTTGAAAAGTGCCTCAAGATGCTCCTTACTAAGGTGGATATGCCTTGCTGAGACTTCTACTTGAAACGAATCATCAAAAGCTCCAGTTTGGACCTTTTCATCAGGTGATGCTTCAAGAATAGAAGAATCTTTATTAAAATCGAGCTCTTTCATAATTTTTAATATGAGCTCCTTCATCATTTCTTCATTCATCGCTTATCACCTTGCTTTCATTTCTCATAGGTTGCTTTTAACATTAATACATACACAGCACTGCTAAGTCTATTGAGATTCATCATTATATCTTTTCTATCTACAGTATTTTCTTTTCTAAACGCTCTTAGTCCCTCTATCTCAAGCTCTCTTAGCCTAGTTCTTAGAATATTTAAAAGCAGTACATCCTTATCCTCTTCTCCTGTTAAAATAAAATGGCCATTTCCAAAATATTTCTTAGGATTATGAGATAGCTCCCTTAGCTGAGCTTGGTCCATCGAGAGCATAGAGAATTCTTCTAAATGCTCTCCTAAAACCTCTGCACGCATCATTTTTCTAAGATGCAGATATATTTCCTTTAGACCTGCCTTAATCTGCTTTTTTGAATCATCTATAAGGCTAAGTGTATAGAGCGCCTGAGCTTCAGTTGAATCCAGCTTACCTCTAAAAGCGATTCTTTGGTGATCTTTGTATACCAGTTTATTTCCTTCAATTTGAGTCATAAATTCTGGTTTTTCAGAAAACCAAGCCCCTGTATAATAACAGACATATTTTTTGGATATTTTATTTTCATCTGCACTTTTTACAGGAGGTTCATCCCCTTTAGAGGCTACTTTATCATTCACTGCTTTTTCATCATCAGAGTAGATTAATTCTATTCCTTTGGTTTTGAGATATTCTAAAGCTGAGGGAGTGAGTTTATCACCTTTATTTACGGCATAGACCGTAGCAGTTTTACTTTTTAACTGAGTCCTTAAGGCAGATTCTGTAATTACTGCCATAAATCCACACCTCCCTTTAGGCTTACCTTATTAAAAGCTATTCAGCTTGAGGTTTAGTCTGAGGAAGGATAGACTCTACTTCCATATGTGGTCTTGGTATTACGTGTACTGATAGTAGCTCTCCTACTCTATCCGCCGCTGCTGCTCCTGCATCTGTAGCTGCCTTTACAGCTCCTACATCTCCTCTTACCATAACTGTAACTAGTCCTCCACCAACAAGCTCTTTTCCTACCAAGGTAACGTTAGCTGCTTTTACCATTGCATCTGCTGCCTCTATTGCTCCAATAAGACCTTTAGTTTCTATCATTCCTAATGCGTTAGCGTTTGCCATTTTAATTTCCTCCTCATCAATTTAAATATAAAATTAGTGACTAAGCTGTTTCATCAATAAATCTACAACTGTCTTAACAAGCTTTTCAGTATCATTTATTTGGCTTATATTTGGTGTCTGGCATGAGCTATTAATAAGCTCTCTTGGCTTTAGATCCTCTGCTTCACTTTTGCCATATGCTAGGCGCCTTATATTAATTAAATTCATAGGGCTCACATTGTCTGAGGTAGCACTTCCTCCTACAGCCCCGCATCCTAGGGTAAGAGCTGGCGCAAGGTTAGTGGTTGCTCCTATTGCTCCGTGAGTAGTAGGAGAGTTTACAATTATTCTAGATGCTGGCTTTCTAAGTGCAAACTCCATGATTATATCCTTGTCGTTTGAATGGATTCCAAGAGTATGTCCCATTCCTCCATAATCAAGTAGCTCTATGCACTTATCGCAGCCTTTTTTCCAATCATCCTCTACATAAAAAGCAAGTATAGGCGATAGCTTTTCTCTAGAAAATGGATAGCCCTTTCCTACTCCAGTTTCTTCAGCAATTATTATTTTTGTATCCTCTGGTACTTCTATTTTTGCCATATCTGCGAGCTGACTTGCAGTTTTACCTACTATCTTTGCATTCAGACTTCCATATGGCGTATCTATTATTTTTTCCATTTTGAGCTTTTCTTCTTCGTTTACGAAGTAACAGCCTTGATTTATAAATTCTTTCTTAACTTCCTTGTAAATTTCTCTTTCAACTACTACAGCTTGCTCTGAAGCACATATTACTCCGTTGTCAAAGATTTTTCCAGCGATTATTCTGCTAACAGCCATTTTGATATCAGCAGTTTTTTCAATAAAGGCAGGTACGTTTCCAGGACCTACTCCAAGCGCTGGAGTCCCTGAGCTGTAAGCTGCTCTTACCATAGCTGAGCCTCCTGTAGCGAGTATAAGAGATACATCTGGATGCTTCATAAGTGCATCTGTCGCCTCCATAGTCGGAACAGATATACAGGATATCAAATCCTCAGGAAATCCATTTTTCTTAAGAGTCTCTCTTAAAATATCTACCACCTCCATGATGCAGCAAAGCGCTGCTGGATGTGGGCTAAAAATAATGGCATTTCCTGCTTTTAGCGATATCAAAGCCTTGTATATAGCTGTAGAGGTTGGATTAGTGGATGGCACGAGTCCTGCAATTACTCCAAAAGGCACACCTATTTCCACAATTCCATGCTGCTCATCTTCATGAATCACGCCTATGGTCTTCATATTTTTGATGTATTCATGTAGTATTCTGCTGGCGAAAACATTTTTTGTAGTTTTATCCTTTACGTTTCCATAGCCAGTTTCAGATACTGCCATTTCTGCTAATTTCACTGAATTTTTTTCAGCTGCTTTTGCAAGCTCATCCACTATGAAATCCACATGAATCTGATCATATTCACGAAACATCTTTTGAGCGATTTTTGCTTTTTTTACGAGGTCTCTTACAATCTGCAAAGAACGTAAATCCTTGTCCATTTCATATTCCAAATGATTGTCCTCCTCTCTTTAGCAATTACTATTCTTTTGTCATAGGTTTGGTTTTATAATATTCTATCAATCCGTCAATCAGCTGTTGCTTATTAGCAAATTTGATTTTTTTATTAGGTATTGGAAAATTATCCAGCTTTCTAACATAGTTTCTAAGCAGTACCACCTTCATTGTGTAAAAATGTTTCGGAAGCTTAAATTCTTGTTCTGAAGTTTCAAGCTTTTCAGCCTTCTCATCTTTTTCAATCTTATCGGCTTTTTCTATTTTTTCATCTTCTTTAGCATTTTCCTCCTTAAAAGCTATTATCTCTTTTGGCTTGTCAGCTTCCTTTATAGTTTCTATAGCTTCATCAGAATTTAGCTTAGGAACTATTTTGTAAAGCTCACTATCTGGGCGAGCTATTACATGAGAAGATACATAGACTCCCAGAGCCTTGCACTTTTGGACTCCTGCATCGACTGCAGCCTTTACTGCGCCTACATCTCCTAGAAGCTGAACAGTCACTAGGCCTCCTTTGACCTTTTCAACTGCGCTCAGCTCTACATAGGCAGCTTTTACTGCTGTATCCGCAGCTTCTATGGCTCCTATATATCCATAGGTTTCTATCAGTCCTAAGGCTTTATTTTTCATGGGCCTTCACCGCCTTAAGTTCTTATTAGAACTTTGTAGGATTCTCAGCTACAAACTTCACAGCCTCTGCAAAAGCATCACAAGCAGCTTTACAAGCAGATTGGCTTCCAGTTAACAGTCCTCCTCCAAAGTTAGTTTCAGATGGCGGTCCATAAAAGGCAGCCATTCTTACATCTGCAGCCTTTAGCGCTGCATCAAGAGCGTACATAGCCTCAAGTGGTGGTGCAATAAGATAAGCTATTGCTTCGCCTTCTTGTATTCCTGCCACTTCAGAAAGATAGCTTCCTGTTCTTGATATGCAGTAAGCATAGTAAGCTATGGAATCGTCGTCATTTGCACTTGTGAAGGATACTCCACTTTCTATAAAATCCACTATGGCATTAAGTCCGCTTTTTACTTCAGCTGGGTTAGGACCTGAAATTATTCCTATTACTTCACCAGCTAGCTTAGTGTTGGCATTTGCAGCCCCTCCATAGAATGATTTTGCATACACTACCTTTACATCAGCTTTTTTAGTAGCTTCATCCAAAGCAGTATAAGACACATCGTCGCAGTCAGCTGTAAACATACCTATACTTTTATGCCCCTGAGGAAGAGTAAATTCTCTTACCATTGATTCATCTACATTTGATATAACTTTCATGCTCAGTATAGTCGTCTTTAGAGCATCATTTTTCATGGTCTTAGCCTCCTTTTACAATTTTAAATCTACACCACTGGCTTTGTTTTCTAATATTTTTTTCAAAATATCAGCTATATGTGCTCCAGCCTCAGAAGATGGTGTTCCACTTTTGTGAATATTTGAAACTACTGTTCTCTTTGCCTCTGGTATACCTGGGTATGCTTTATAGGTCATATAGCAGCTCATACTTTCTCCTGTTGCAAGACCAGGTCTTTCTCCTATAAGCACGCAGGTTAATTCTGCTCCTACTGCCTCAGAGATAGCATCCATAGCTCCTACTCTGCCGTATTTTACAAAGAATGGAGTTCCTACATCTATTCCGTAATCCTTAAGCCCTGCCATAATAGCTGGAAGAGTGTTCTTCACATTGGCTTCTATAGCTGTAGAGCTTAGCCCATCTGATACATAAACCTGAACCTTAGGATTTTTCTTGCATTTTTCTTTGATGATATTTATATTTTCTTCATCAAATACTCTTCCTAAATCAGGTCTTGTAAGATATTCATCCTTATCCTTGCATTTGGTTTTTACAGAAAACAATCCAAGCTCTGCTGGAAAATCATCTGGAACATCATTAAACACTGCATCCATAGCCACAGCATGGTCAGCTCTAAATCTGAGCATGGTTTCTGTTGTGTATCTACATCCCGCTCTCCAAACTCCAACTCTAGCAGGAGTCTTTGCTTTTAATTTCATATATTCTTCTTTGTTTTCTGGGTTTGGTACATAAAATATCTCTTGGATAGGCTTTGCTGTTATATCCTTAATATCTGCATCGTCTATATTATCTTCTATCTTTGGAGAAGCAGAAGACATATCATTCAGGTTAGAATTTTCCTTTGCATATTCAGTCATAACCTTTTCAATCAAGCATTTTAAATCTTTTTCTGAAATCATAGTTCCACCTCCTATTTTTTCAAGAATATCGAAGCATCCCCAGCTCTACTGCTGAGTTTTCCATTTTCAGTGATTCCCATCTTTTCCATCCATGCTGCGAATTCCTTTGTAGGAGAAAGATCGAAAAGTTCTCTTAGACTAGGCGCTTCATGGTAACCCGTACACTGATAATTCAGCATGATATCATCGCCAGCAGGTATTCCCATGAAATAGTTACAGCCTGCAGCTGTCAAAAGCACAGAAAGATTTTCAATATCATTTTGATCTGCTTTCATGTGATTTGTATAGCAAGCGTCTACTCCCATTGATATTCCTGTAAGCTTGCCCATGAAATGGTCCTCAAGTCCAGCTCTAGTAACCTGCTTACTGTCATAAAGGTATTCAGGGCCTATAAATCCAACAACTGTATTTACTAAAAATGGCTTAAATCTTTTAGCAAGTCCGTAGCATCTAGCTTCCATAGTAACCTGGTCTGCTCCATGATGAGCTTCAGATGAAAGCTCAGAGCCTTGACCTGTTTCAAAATACATCACATTTTCACCTGATGCAGTTCCATATTTAAGCGCCAATTCTCTTGCTTCTTGAAGCATATCTGCTGTGATTCCAAAAGCTTCATTTCCCTTTTGAGATCCTGCTATACTTTGGAAGATAAGGTCAGTAGGCGCACCTTTTTTTACACTTTCCATAACAGTAGTAACATGGGCCAAAACACATATTTGAGTTGGAATTTCCCATTTATTTTTTATATCATTAAAGAGATTGAGTATTCTCGATACATTATCCACAGTGTCGTCAACTGGATTTAGGCCTATAACTGCATCTCCAGCTCCATAGCTCAAGCCCTCATAAGTAGAGATTGCTATCCCATCTAGGTTGTCCGTAGTGTGGTTAGGCTGAAGCCTAATTGATAATGTGCCTGGAAGTCCTATAGTGGTGTTACAGTGTGCACTTACTCTTATTTTTTTAGCTCCTAAAACGAGGTCCATATTTGACATAAGCTTTGCTACAGCTGCTACAACTTCGCTTGTTAAGCCCTTGCTGATTCGCTTTATCTGCTCTCCTGTAGTGTTGTTATCGAGGATCCACTCTCTAAGCTCGCTAATCGTCCAGTTTTGAATTTCCTTGTAAATGCTTTCATTTACATCATCTTGGATGATTCTCGTAACCTCGTCCTCTTCATAAGGTACCACAGGATTATTTCTGATGTCAGACACCAGAAGATTGGAAAGTACTTCTTTTGCTGCTACTCTCTCAAGATGGTCTGCTGCAGCTACTCCTGCCAGAACATCGCCTGACTTTTCTTCATTAGCTTTAGCCAGAACCTCTTTGATAGAGGCAAACTGATATACGCTTCCAAACAGCTTGGTTTTTAATCTCATGCTTTTCACCTCTCATTAATAGTTAAAAACTAAGGTTTTTATAACAACGGGCAGTACAGAACCATTTCCAATGGGCTTACCTATATCTATGTAATCTCCACTAGAAACTTTGATTCCATCTATACATACTACCTCACGCTGTTTGTTACTAAGCTTTCTAGATATGGATTGACCAAGCACCTTTGCCATGTCATTTTCGATGACCACTATCACTTCTTCGCCATGAGGATAAAATTCCTCCCATACCTTGGCAATTACTTTTGAAAGTGAAGTCACCTTTTCGAAACTCACATTCCTCTCGCCTTTGAGAAAAAGTGCCACTTTTTGTTTTTGTGTCTCAAGACAGTACCATTGCAGTTTTGCCATGATAGTCTTTTCCAGTTCTTCCTCGTTTACTCTCTCCTCCTTTTCAGTGATTTCTATGATAGGTATATTTTTTAGCGGCAATGCTGCTGATTGTGAATAGCTTATTGTACTGCCGCTTATGTCCATAGTCTGTGTGCCTGCTCCAACTACTGTAGCCATTATAGTTTCCTCAGGCATTATTACCTTTGAAGCAAACTCATTTAAAATAGCTTTTATCTCATAGCCAAGCAGGATTCCAATATCTCCAAATTTATATAAATCTGTTTCAGCTTGGTTGTTGTAAATGTAATCCGCAACTCCACCTGTAAAGCTCACTCTATCTATCTTGTAATCCAGTCTGAGAGCCGTGCTCTTTGGACTTAAGGTGAGCTCAAGTAGTCTCGAACTAGGCCTAACTCCTGAAACTTCGAGTAAAATTTCAGCCATGTATCTGCATATCTTTCTAATTACTTCATCTGGATACTTTTTACCTTTTTCTATGTTTATATTTACTTCTTTGCAAATATCAGCAAGCTTTGGACTTATGTACTCTACAAGTCCAGATTTATCAAATCTAAGCAGTCTTCCTCCTATATCCAGGCAGGTAGTATCAATAGGCTCCCCTTGGCTAAACACAGCTATATTTGTAGTGCCTCCTCCTATATCGAAGTTTGCAACTATATCGTTGTTTTCATAGGATAGCTTTGCTGCACCTGAGCCTTTTCCAGCTATTATTCCTTCTAAATCCGGACCTGCTGTTGCAACTACAAACTCTCCTGCATATCCAGAAAGCACCTTGCTTATATTTTGAGCATTTTCTTTTCTAGCGGTTTCTCCAGTTATTATTACTGCTCCACTATCTATATCATCTGGATTTATTCCAGCGTTTTTATATTCTCTTTCTATTATCTCCTTTAAAGCCGTTTCATCTATTTCTGTATTTGAGCGAAGAGGAGTGAAATGAATCTTACCTTTGTAGAAAATTTCTTTTCCTACAATCTTAAATTCAGGCACTCTAGCTCCTGATGACATATTTTCTATGGTTATATTAGAAAAAATCACCTGAGTAGTCGTAGTCCCTACATCTATTCCCACACTGATTAAGGTCTCCTTCATAGCTCCCCTCCTGCTTTTTTATCTACATTTATTGATTATTTCTATTTCAACCTGAGTTCCAAAAGGCGAAGATGAAATTTCAAAGCTTCCATCTAGCTTTTCAACCACTAACCCCTCTACTATATTTAGCCCTAGCGACCCTACAGGTCTTTCAGTTTTGTCAAATCCTACGCCATCATCAGCTACTATAATTTTCGAATACAGCTCATCCTTTTCTATATGTATTCTGATATTTCCTTCTTTTCTGTTTGGGAAAGCGTATTCCATACAGTTTTGAACGAGCTCATTTACAGCTAGAGCTATTGATGTAGCTTTATCTGAATCTATGCTAAAATTATCTCCAGTAATTTCTACTTTTATATTGGTAGAGGGCTTGGAATTATAATAAATTGTATTTTGAACGAGATTTGTAAGAATATCCTTAATATCTACGTCATCCACACCATTTTGAGCTAAAAGCTCGTGAGTAACAGCAATGCTTAG
>Ga0194136_1001908_pt1 | contig 10267 bp, 2 predicted proteins | sample TARM_MetaG_T3A_1_FD_134023 | JGI IMG/M metagenome (GOLD analysis project Ga0194136, IMG submission 134023) | Freshwater microbial communities from Pennsylvania, USA, analyzing microbe dynamics in response to fracking - TARM_MetaG_T3A_14 (version 2) | ecosystem: Environmental > Aquatic >...
CTCCACAGGCGTTGTGGTGGAAGTGTATGCCATCGATGCCGAGCGGCTAGCCCGGCTCGATGAGCTGGAAGATTACCTGCACCACTCTCCAACAGAGGGGATGTACGACCGGGCGGTGCTAGCGACCGCCCATGGCGATGCCTGGTGCTATATTTATAATCCACCTATCAGTAAAGAAAAACTTTCAATCAATGGGACGTGGGAAATAAACCAATTTATTATTAATAATTTTTTCGAAACTTATCGCAAACCATTTAAAAAATAATAATACAATTAAATGAAAGCTCACATTAAAAACAGGTCGAAGAACTAACCACAAGCATATCAAGCACTCTAAAAATGAGCCCCTAGAGAATCCCAGACACCAATAGAAAAGCGATTATTTAATCTTTCAAACCAGCAACCTAAAGCTTCAACCAAGCCTAAAGCGGTCTCCTAAAGACCGCTTTAGGCGCACTCAGACATGTGTTCAACTCATCTCATAAAGAGCAATATCCGTTGGCCACTCACCTGAGTTCAGTAGCGAGATATGTTTCCAACTCTCCAGCATTTGCTTGACCTGATCTTCTACTGGCAGAGTGAAATCAAAGCGCTTTACTCCATAAGTCATAGCATGGCACTGCCAGTATCCCATTCCCTGATCAAAGGCCAGCTTTAACTTTTTACCCGATTCAAGTGTCAGTGTCAGGACACGTCGATGGCTGACCTCCGCCAGCGAGTTGCTGATATTCACCTCTGCTTCAGTATTCAGAATAGCCGATAGCCACTGTTTGAGTACCTGGTGCATATCCTCCTGACTCGCCCAGTTATCCCATAGGCGCGAGCCAGCACCTTTATCAGGCGCTGCGACAACATCAACACTGACAGCTTCGACAGCCTCACTCGGAATAACCTGCACAAACCCCATCAGTAGCATGACAGCCCAAGGGGAGCGTAGATAGCGATCCTCATAGCAAACGGAAACTACTTTATCGCTTTGTAAACGTGCCATGAAGGCGGGTGCTTTATCCATAAGCAACGCTTTACAACGCTCCGACAGTTGTGCAATAGGCCCATTCAGCTCGCGTGTTACTTCAAGCACAGTGGCACTTTCATAGACTCCTAACCAGCCGTCCGTATGAACAGGCGATAATTCCCAGGCTGGTAATTGCTCGGAGGTTACCCAGATGCTGGCATCGCGTGCTGTTAGCCAGCCCATGCCCGGGATACCGGCATGTGGGCTATCGGTCAGCAGTGTCGCCGCCCTACCCTCGGCAGTGATCAGTTGAACTAGCGGCACAATGCCCTCAGGCATAACCGTCTGAAGATCAACAATCCGAAGACCGAAGCGTGACAGTAGCGCCAACTCTTCCTTGATAACGGTTGGAAGGTTCTGGGTTTCAAGCACAATATTGACTTGGCAACCGTCCGTCACTTTCCAAGCCATTAACTGGCGGCGAACATCAGGCGCCCCCAGATTCCACTCTTCTGGCTTACCAACCAGGCGAACAGATATCTCTCGGGCAGAACGATTCAGCCAGTGGCGCACAAAGCGGTCTGGCCCAAAGGGCCAATAGCTCGCTCCATCCAGGGCGCTGAAACGCTCAGGCAGCGCCAGATGCTGACGAAACTGCCCTTCCTCCAGCCATTTGGTCGCTAATTGCCTATTCAGATGTTCAAATTCCACTCGGCTATCTTTGCTGGCAAGGCATGATGAGCACACAGTTTCACAGTCGGCTGAACAGTTAAGCTTTTCAAAAGCAGCTTGTAGCAAGTCAGTCATCTGGTTCAGAGCGGTCAGCACGAAGCCCGCGCCACCCGCAACATTATCGTACACCTGAACGACATAGCGCTTTTCTCCCGTTTCCAGGCTACGGTCAGGCCGAGCGCCGAACCCCATTTCACTACTGGCGATACCCAACTGATCAGCCACCGCATCGCGAAGCGCAACCGCCAGCGTCATGGCAATCACGCGACCTTGTTCATTTTCCGGGATCCATCCACCCGTCAGCGGGTTTTTCAACACCCATTCTGCAACATGCGTTCTTGCCTGATAGCCCAGGTGAAGGTCACGCAACACCGCTTCACCGGAACATTCCTGTCTAACTTTGCTCCCTACAGCACCACCCACAGGACGGTGGAACTGATCAGGCTGCATCCCTAAAGGCAGCTCCCCCTTCGACGTCATTGAATCTGCTCGCCCGCAGCGCATACATACAGCAAATCCTGTGCCATTCTCGCCGCCGGAGCGCACCACTATCTGTCCATCTTCTCCGAACCTTACATAACCGCAGTCGGGGTCAGGCAGTGCAATGACAGTTCCGTCGACATAGACCAACGGTCGCTCCACGGGTATGTATCTCTGGGTCGAGACATCATTGGTGGTCGGTTCAAAGAAATCAGTGACAAACCCCATAGGCCGAAGCACTTTCTTGATCTGAGTGCTTGGAATAGCTGCATCGCACTGCGAGCAGTGCAGATCATTTGAGTGGGCATAGGCGTTATTCTGATAACCAGGCATGCCACAGTTGGCACACTGCCAACTCACATCGAACTTCTGGTGACTACCCGCAGGTCCTTCCTGATAGGATTGCATCTTGATACCCGCTGAGCGATAGACGCGACCATCAATGACGATCTGCGCGCCAGGCGCATACTCCCTGACCGCAATATCCAGCCCGCGGGATGGCTGCTCCTTGTAGGTAAAGATATTATCTTCCCGTTCTGCCTCATCTTGGCGAGACCGACGTCTGTTGTTGAAATCCTCAGCATTGTACGTATTCAGCGCTACTACATTGGTCGGAAATCCGTACCCTGGCAGAAAGGCTTTAGTGGCCAATTCCTTGAGCAGGTATTCGCCTTCGTGACGGGCTTTTTCACGCTCAAGTGCTCGCCAATAGCGCTCATCATCCGCTGCTGCAAGGCGCTGCTTTATCTGCCTGTATTCTGCTTTCCAGTTGTCAGATATCGGCCGAATAGCCTCTGCAGTACGGCTGAGCAGAGTCTCCAAGCGGGTCAGTTCCATTGATGTGCAACTGACAATACGCTTGATGCTGGGCTCCAACGCCTGGGCATCACTGCCCAGCCAGTCAATAAAACGCTCAGCCATGCCTTCGTCAGCATTGAAAAACCACTGGACAGTCAGCCGGGTACGATCGCCTTCTGTCGGTGAGAAGGTTTTCAGAAAGGCTGCAAGCAGGTAGGCATTAACATGGCGCTGTACCAGGGGCTGCGCATTCAGCGTAATAGCCGGTGCTGGAATAGCGGTATTGAATGCCCATTTCGGGTGGTTGAAAACACGCGTATTGTGCGGGTCTGCCTTGCACAAGGTGTAGGCAACTGCTCTGGGTTCACTGCGGCGGCCGGCACGCCCTGCCCTCTGCAGATAATTCGCTGGATGCGGCGGCACGTTATTCATCACCACCGCCGAAATTCCACCGATATCAACGCCCATCTCCATGGTCGTCGAGCAGTTCAGCACATTGATCTTGCTACTATGGAACAAAGCTTCGTACTGTTGCAGGCGCTGTGCCGACTGCTGGGCAGAATGCTCGGCGGTGCGATAATAGAAGCCACCTTCTACCGTGCGATCTGAAATATCACTCCACAGGTTCTGCTGGCGCAGCTTCTGGACCGTTTCGTTACGGGCAACTTTCTCGCGAATCGCAGCAAGCGCGCCCTCGGCTTCCCCTTGTGGTGACAGTGATGTGAAATCCGGAAGGCCAACGGCTTGGCACTCCAGCTGCGAGCGTTCTGCTTTTCTGGGTATGTAAGGGGTCAGCCCTCTGAAGGTGGTATCCATCAACCGATAACTGATCGGGCACACCCAGGCGTTTTGTGGCAAAGCAAAGGTCATGATGTTGCGGTTCAGGGTATAAACATCGCCACCCTGATTTTGCAGAATCGGCAACCGCGTCAACTCCTCCCAGGCGGCTTTCAGCCAAACATTGACTTTGTCACGGCTGATTGCTGAGTCAGGGTCAAGGCCAGCCCCATGTAGCAAAAGCTTGATCAGGCGGGATGGCTGCCGGTTACCCGGTTGGAACTGCGGCCAGGATTTAACCCGGGTAGTGTCCTGATAATCTGGATTGGGCCGCACCAACTGTTTGGAAGCAAACTTTGCCCCTAACCACTGGCGCTCACTGTCGTTAATCACAAAGTAGGTGTTTTCCCGCACGTGGAAATCCAGCGCCACCTTGAGAAAATCTTTCCAGTCCTGCAGAGACAGCGCCTCTTTTTTATGAGGGTTTCCCACCTTTGGCACCTGGGTTTCCGCCCATTCACGCGGTAACGTCTGGACTTTATCCAGCCCCTGATACCCCACCTGCACCAAAGCTAAGGTTTCTGTGCTATTCTGGTTTTTTGGCCGCCGTGCAAACTCCCTAAGGAGCAGCAAACCCGCCAACGTCAGGCTGTTATTGTAGCCACCAAAGAACTCAGGGTTGGCGTAGCGGTTGTAATCCAGTATCGAGTGCTTGATATCGTTGGCAGCGGCCAGTTCACTGACCATTTCTTGCCAGTCCAAGGTAACCTTTGGCCTTCCTGCTCCCGGCTTTTGCATATCAGCAACTTGCTGACGCCTTTGCTCAGCCAGATCCAACATTCCCATACTTTCAAGCTGCTCTGCTTGTCGTAATAACTCCTCGACCGAGTGGTCAGGCAAAGCAGGTGCTTTCATATTTTCCGCGGCCTGCCGATTACGCAGTATCTCAAACACCAGCCCTCTGAGCCGTGACCTTTCTGCTTCTTGCTGCATCCTAACCGCCATACGCGCAGTTCCCTGGCGGCTGTCGGTAAAGGTGATCAGCTTGCGGCCTCGACCTGGCAAAGCTTCCGGTGTCATACCTTGCGGGTCAGGGCAAAATTCCAATACAGTCGGCACCGCATTACTGACATAAAACGGTGCACCCAAATAGCATTTTCTCAGAAATCCGGCTGGCCGACGCCCTGCATCGCCGCACTGAATACACGCTGAGCCTTCTTCGGTGGAGGTATGCACCGTGATGACCGACGATCCGTTCAACGCTCCAAGTTCTGCAGAGTCAAGATCCAGCGGCCTATCTTGATACCCCACGGCAGGCGCTGGTGCCAGAACAATCGCCTGCTGGTAGCTATACTGGGTGTCCTGCTGCTCCGGTACCTCTTCATCCCTGTCATCCTGCAGCGAGAATTCATCACCAGCATAGGGGCTAGCCTGCTTCAGGGTGCCGCCGGTATCCTCAGCCACTAGGTGTGGCTTTTTACACTCATTGCAGAACGCCACTTCATACACCGGTGCCGAACATTCACAGCGGGCTCGCTGGGTCACGTATACCTTACCGAACGGCCATTGGCTGAGATGCGCAGATTTTGCCTGGCACCCTGGGGCAACACAGCTCCAGAGCCCGTGCATCATGCGCTGGTGCAAATGGCAGCGAAGCTTGAGAAAAGGCGGCTCACCCTCTGCCGGTGAAGTACCCGCCATCAGATCTAGCCATTGCAGCACTTCCTGCTGGCGGGCCGCTGTCTGGCTGCTTTCCAGGTCTGAACGAACGACACTCATCAGGTCGTTCAAATCCAGTGGCTTTTCGTTATTCACCACGGCTTCACGTAGGCGGTAGGCCAGCGGATGGTTGATCAGGGCTGCATAGCGTTTCGCCGATACCTGTTGATCCGGCTCAATCTGGCTAATCTCTTCAAACCTCAGATTGGCAGGTTTCCGAGACGTGACAACCGGCACCTGGCGCGAACCGCCAATCACCACCACCTGTTCATCCGGCACGCCCGCCAGTGATGCCAAGTATGTCTGCAGCCTGTGTGCTGCATTTTCACCCGCGATGGTCGCGGAGGTGGCCACAAAGCGAATCTCACCGGCCTGCTTGCCGAAAGCCTCCACCACCCGGCGTAACAACAACGACAACTCAGCCGCCTGCGAGCCGATATAGGTATGCGCTTCATCCAGCACTATCCAACGCAGCGACTGCTGCTCGCGTGAGATTTTCAGAATCGGCTCATCGACCTGCCGGATCAGCATATATTCCAGCATGGTAGCGTTGGTCATCAGGATCGGAGCAGGCTCCTGGCGGAGTAGCCTGCGCGACAGCACCTCGTTAGGGCGTAGCTGTTGATGCGGCTGTGGAACACTTTCCTTGGTATTACCGTTATACAGGCAAAAACGAACACCCTCCTGAAAAGGCGATGTCCAGGCATCCAAGCGCTCGCGCTGGGAATTGATCAAGGCATTCAGCGGATACAGAAATAGCGCTCTTACTCCGACCAGCGGGCGCTGCTGCTGCTCGTATTCACGCACAAGATCCTCAAGGATCGGTACCATGAAACATTCCGTTTTGCCTGACCCGGTACCCGTTGTAATGGCCGCCGACATGGGCTTATCAGCCAATAACGTCTGCCAGCTTTCCAGCTGGTGCAGGTATGGATTCATATCCGCGTCAAACCCATGCCCTGTGTCCGCAGTCAACGCATTGACCACAGAGTCAGATAGCAGAACGCCCCGCAAATCCTCCAGGGTCACTTCACCTGGCTGCCAGCCAAAAGTATGTTCAAATACCGGCGGTGCAAGAAAGCAACCCTCCTCGCCCATACGGTCATGCATCTGCTCGGCGAGATGGGTACGCAGCCCAGCCTCATTGATGCCCAGAATAGACAACGTGGCTTCACGAGAACGCTTCAGTGATTGATTGATCAAGCCCGTAAAATTACCGTTCATGTATCATTCTCCACGGCATTCAATATATTGGATAGGCAAGCCGAGTATACAGGCTCATACCATAGAGTCCGTTCAAAGTCGGATAACACCCTAAACGCAAAACGCCGTTCAGCATCCTCCGCTGGCAAGGTATTCAACTCAACGCTTCCCGCGGTCAGATGCGCCGCGAATATGGGCATGAAAATCACCGCATGGGTATCCTCGGGCAGGTCGCTCCCGGCTAGCCAGTTGAACAGCCAGTTAAAGTGTTCCTGTCGATGTATCCACTGGCTTAGCGAGCGCTTGAGGTGCTTAGGCCATGCATCTTCGTCGTCGCTGTGGTGGTGAGCACGCACTGCATTCAACCACTGAGGCAATATCATCTCTAAGGGCGCGCATGGCAACGGCTGACGGTGTGCGCACAGAATACCCGAGAAATCCTTAAACACTGGTACCTGAGTACTAAGCAGCGCCATACGTTCAACTGCTTTATCAACCAGCAATGACGCAGGAAGACCAAACTCTCTCTCCAGCGTCTCGACATAGTGCCGCACTGCCGCCTGCCACTGTGCCACTGTAACCACTTCCCAGATCATCGCCAGTTCGTAGGTCAAGCGTTGTGCAAAATCGGGTGTTATTTCAAGTCGAAACACCGCCAGCGCCATGGTCTGAGGATAGCGTGCCAGATGCTTCCAGCTCTCAAAAGAAGACAGTGGAAGGTGCGAGTAATGTGCCTTTAACTCAGCCATATAACTCCACCCTGAGTGAAAGAAGTCCTCCGCCATGGCGTCGAGAACGCTGTCAAATGCGCGCGGATAATGCTGCGGATGATAATAGCGGGCAGCGGCATGCAACGTTCGTATCTCAGTCTCGTCACCCACCTGACAAGCAGCAGGGTCAGGCACATGTATGGCTGGTCTGAATACGATCGCGGCAGTCTCGGCAGGGTACAAAAGCCAGGGGCCATCTTGATGCAAAGCCTTAGGAAGCTCATAAAATCCGGTGACGACACCGCTGGGCGCACTGGGTAAAATAGCCACTGGCGCACTCTCCGGGTGTGCCAAATTCATCGCCATTGCGGTTGTTCCTTCACAGCGACACATCAGAGGATTGTTGGAATAATCGACTAGCTCAAAAAACTCACAGTATTTATTTGTAAATTGTATTACTGCTTGGTAGGGGTATATATAAAACTGCTTGTGTAGCTGGGATGTTTCCACACGACAACGCAAAGTGGCATCCTGCTCGGCACTACCGCTCAGTAAGGCCAGCATATCATCGTAAAGTGAATAGAGGCTGACCTCGGACGTACTATTCTTTACACGATAATGGTACTGCCGCTCCAGGCGAATCGTCTGACCCATTAGCTCAATCGTGACACAAAATGTACGTGCCACATCCGGGGGTGGCGTCAAGGCCAACGTCGTACCCAGTACATCCTTTAGGGTTAGTCCGGTACTCGTTAAAGGCTCACCATTCGCCTTCAGAAGCTGAGCGCCTTCCTCGGGATAAGGTAAGCGTACCACCACCCCCTGCGGTGAACGTAAATCACGGATATCAAGCTGCACAAACGCAGGCGCTTGCCTGTTAGGCTCAATATAAACCCGGTTGTCGTGTCCCTCGTGATCCACGCTGAAACCTAATTCAGGGTTGAGTACACGTACCTCCAGCGCCGTCGTGCTGCGGATAATAAGGCGTGCTGGCGCTTTTGAGGACGCCGGTAGCGCAGATATTGCCAAGTCACGCGGCAAGATACCCAGCGTGCGTCGGGCAACCACTCGCTGGCCTTCGCCCAGTACCTCCACCTTGAAACTGCCCGCACTGGGCAGAGCTTCCAAGGTAGTAATTTGGCGTCCGTTGACCCTGAAACCTGCAGGTTCCTGTGCTTGGTCATGCGTATCCAAAAGCTGGCAGCGTGGCCAGCCCCGCCAGCTCGCCACCGGCAAGGTACTTCGCGACGACATGGAGCCCTGCCATACCACACGCGTCTTGTTGGCGTCTTTATCGGGCTCGATGACATAACGAGCACTATCTTGTTCCAGTACGCAAGTCCCACTGATGCGATACCAATGCCCACCCAGATCATCCGTTTGCAATGCTTCAGCAAACGGAGCTTGCATGCTTGGCGGCACGCGTAACAGGGCCTCAGTAGTCGGATACTGTACCGAGGCAATGCCCACAAACCGAGTGACCTCATCATGTTCCACAAAGACTGCAGGCAGATGCTGCCAATCAATCTCACTGGACTGAATAACCCGCGTATCCAAGCGCTCTCCTGCGCAGGATGCCACAAGCAAGAGCGGCTCCTCCGGCTGTTGACGAATAACGCTGGCTGTCTCGACTGGTAGCCTAACCTTCATCAGATGGCCTTCAATCTGGCCGTAATCCACACCCAGTTTTAGCGCCAGACGTTCGCCTTCATAAAGGGCCAATTCAACCCGAGTGTTAGTAACCAAATGTCCTTCAATATCTATCTGAAATGACTTATCTAGCCATACTTTGGCCTCCAAATGCGGCGATGCATGGTTACTGCTGAGCCAATGTTCGCAGGTGAACGCACGTGACGCATCGCAGGCCTGCTGGCGCTTTTTAACCTGAACACTAGCATCCACCAGCCACTCATTGACCAAGGCCACTCCATTATCTTCCTCAAGTGGCAGAGGAAAGTGCTCACGCCAACCGTGAGCATGTTGATTCAGAAAGGCGGCTGGATCACTCTGCTGATCAAGCTCATACTCATTGGCAAGCCTTTGCAAGGCTCCAACAATACTGGCAAGCAGTTGATACACACTATCGTTTTGGAAAGACTTGGGGAAATATCGGTCAAACTGACGAATCACCGCAACGGTTTCTTGACCGGCATTTCTGTGACTCAACCCCGCTTTGATGGCACGGCCAAAACCATGCTGCTCATTCTGCAGCAGCCGCCACGGTAAGCCTCCTTCTGCAAATAGAGACCCTAGGTAATCCGCGCGCTGCTCAAGATAGCGCAGTGGTCGCTGCCAAAATTTCAGCCCGAGCCTGACCCATTCAGCTCTGTCGTTAGGCTGCCCCTGAATCTCCAATTCGGCATCAAAAGCTTGCCACGACCAGTGGGCATCATACTCTCTACGGTACTTTTCAGAGACAAAGATACAGAAGCCCGCAGCCCAATAAATTCCAGATACAGGACCGTATCGCTCATCAGCATTTGCTGCTAAAGCAGCGCTCAGAAATTGAAGCTCATTATCAGTAGTAGCGTAGCTATAAAGTGGCGAACCATTCGGGCCAGACAGCCCCCTTTTATTTAAATATGAATAAACCCAACCCTTTATATGAGCCATAAGCTACCCTTATCATTTAATTATTGCTCATTTCGCGCTCCCAGGGTCGAGCAAAAGCCACCATGTGCGCTCCTGAGCAACAACACAGCCACTACTTCCCGACCAAGCGAACTCGCCTTTTTCAACAACTTTTTTTTATAATCTGCATTCTGAAAAGAGGTTCATAATAGGTGTAGCATACCGAATGATCAACAGACACTCTATGACTTATGGATATAGGTACCAATATGAAAGTCATGACTCCCGCTGCTTAATGCGACACTCACAAAAAATTTCAAAG
>Ga0194136_1001910_pt1 | contig 10262 bp, 12 predicted proteins | sample TARM_MetaG_T3A_1_FD_134023 | JGI IMG/M metagenome (GOLD analysis project Ga0194136, IMG submission 134023) | Freshwater microbial communities from Pennsylvania, USA, analyzing microbe dynamics in response to fracking - TARM_MetaG_T3A_14 (version 2) | ecosystem: Environmental > Aquatic >...
GTAAATTATGTTTATTAAAGAAATAGAGTTAGAAGTAAATTTAGAGGATAAAGGGAAAAGATTAGATGTTTTTATTAATGAAAATATGGAAAATCTAACTAGGTCTTATATACAAAACTTGATTGATAGTCAAAATATAAGTATAAAGAATTCTGGTAAAATAAAGGCAGGTCAAAAATTAAAAGGAAATGAAATTATAAATATTAGCATTCCAGAAGATGAAGTTTTGGAGGTAGAAGCAGAGAATATTCCAATAGATATTATTTATGAAGATAAGCATATGCTTGTGATAAATAAAGAAGCTAATATGGTTGTACATCCAGCACCTGGAAATTATAATGGAACTTTGGTTAATGCTATAATGTACCATATAAAAGATTTGTCTAGTATTAATGGGGTAATAAGACCAGGTATAGTTCATAGGTTAGATAAGGACACAAGTGGTTTAATTATGATAGCAAAATCAGACCAAGCACATGTAAAGTTAGCAGAAATGTTAAAAGAAAAAACTATAAATAAATATTATTTGGCAATAGTAAAAGGAAATGTAAAAGAAGAATTTGGAAGAATAGAAAATAATATAGGACGTAGTCAAAATGATAGAAAAAAAATGACAGTTACAGACAAAAATTCCAAACGAGCTATAAGTAACTATTATGTAATTGATAGATGTTCTACTCATACTTTGGTTTTAGTTGGTATAGAAACAGGAAGGACACATCAAATTAGGGTTCATATGAAACATATAGGTCATCCCATCGAAGGGGACCAAGTATATACAAATAATAGTAAACATGCAAAAAGACAAATGTTACATGCATATAGGTTGAATTTTTTACATCCAATCAATATGGAAGTAATGAATTTAAAAGGGAAATTACCTGAAGATTTTAATAAGACTTTGAAAACTTTAGGACTGAATGTAAATGAAGAGAAGATTGAAGATGTTTTGAATAATAGATTTTAATTTAATAAAAGGGGGATTTTATGAAAAAAATAGCACTAATAGCGCATGATAGGAAAAAGGATGAACTTGTTGATTTTGTAAAAAAGTATCATAATTTTTTTAAAGAATTTGAATTGGTAGCAACGGGAACAACAGGAACAAGAATTATGCAAGCAACAGATTTAGAGGTGACTAGATATCTTTCAGGTCCATTAGGTGGAGACCAACAAATTGGTTCAGAAATAGCCTTGGAAAAAATTAAGGCAGTATTTTTCTTTAGAGATCCATTAATGGCACAACCTCATGAGCCAGATATACAAGCTTTAGTAAGATTATGTGATGTTCATAAAATACCTTGTGCAACTAATTCCGCAACAGCTGAACTTATAATAGAAGGTCTACAAAAAAGTGAATGAATATAGGGTATATCTAGAGAATTTATCAGAGGAAAAATATAAAGAATTTTCTTCTAAACTTATACCTAATGTAGAAAACATTTTAGGAGTAAGGACTCCTTATATAAAAAAATATGCAAAAAGTTTGGTAAAAACTAATTGGGCAAAGGTATTAGAAAAATTAAATGATTCTATTTATTTAGAAGAAAAATTGTTACAAGCTTTTATAATAGCAGAGGCAAAGATGGAACAAAATGAAAGACTAGTATATATAAGGGTTTTTCTTCCTAAAATTGATAATTGGGCATTATGTGATGGTTTTTGTAGTAGTCTAAAATTTACTAAAATAAACAAAGAGCTAGTATGGAATTTTTTGAAAGAAGATATTTTTAATGTAGGTGAATATCCTAGAAGATTCAAAATAGTTATGTTTTTAAATTATTTTCTTGAAGAAAAATATATAAATGAAATTTTTAAAATAATTAATTCTATTGATACCAAGGAATATTATCTGCAAATGGCAATAGCTTGGCTTGTTTCCAAGGCATATATTAAATGTAAAGAAGAAACTGCAGAATTTTTAATGCTAAATAATTTAGATGATTTTACATATAATAAAAGCTTACAAAAGATTATAGAATCTAATATAGTAAGTCTGGAAGAAAAAGAATATATTAAAAGTTTAAAAAAAATTCTACAAAAAAAAGGAAAAAACAATAATACTTGTAAATAATATATATTGAATTTTTAAGGGGGATGTATGTTATCAGAGGTATTAAGTGCTAGTTTTATTGGTGTAGAAGGATATTTGTTGAAGGTAGAAGTTGATATAAGCAACGGTCTACCTTCTTTTAATATAGTAGGCTTGGGAGATACAGCAATAGTTGAGAGTAAGGAAAGAGTAAAAGCAGGAATAAAAAATAGTGGCTACAATGTTAGCCCTAAGAAAATAGTAGTTAATTTATCACCTGCCCATATTAAAAAAGAAGGGTCTTCTTATGATTTACCAATAGCCGTAGGGATATTAGCTTGTAATGGCTTAGTGCAAAGAGAAAAGTTAGAAGAGTATGTTATATTAGGGGAATTATCTCTAAGTGGAGAAATTAATCCTGTTAGAGGTATAATAAATGGGGTAATTACAGCCCGAGAAAACAATATAAAAGGAGTTATTATTCCCTATGATAATCATGTAGAAGCAAGCATGATAAAGGGTGTAGAATTAATACCAGTAAAAAAATTACAAGATGTAATAGACTTTTTAAATTTGGATAAAGTATTAGAAAATCCATTAAAGGATGTAGAGGTAAATTTAAGAGAAGAAATATATAATTTGGATTTTTCAGAAGTAAAAGGACAAGCACAGGCAAAAAGAGCTATGGAAATAGTGGCAGCAGGTGGACATAATCTGTTTATGGTGGGAAGCCCTGGAGCTGGAAAATCAATGTTAGCTAAGAGATTGTTTACCATAATGCCAGATATGTTAGAAGAAGAAATTATAGAATGCACAAAATTATATAGTATAGCAGGCTTGCTTAATGAAAAAATGCCCCTTGTTAGAAAAAGACCTTTTAGAAGTCCACATCATACTTCTAGCAATATAAGTTTGATTGGTGGAGGTAGAAGTCCAAAACCTGGAGAAATTAGTTTGGCACATAATGGAGTTCTATTTTTAGATGAAATGGCAGAATTTTCAAAGCAAATTTTAGATACCCTTAGACAACCCTTAGAGGATAAGGAAGTTAGTATTAATAGGGCAGTTTATAGAGTAAAATTTCCAAGCAATTTTATTTTGATAGGTGCAAGTAATCCTTGTGCTTGTGGTTATTATGGGCAAGAAACAATAAATCATATTTGCAAATGTAGTGAAAGAGATGTACAAAAATATATTAATAAAATTTCAGGGCCTATTCTTGATAGAATGGATTTATATATTGATATAAAAAGACTGAGTGAAGAAGAACTTCTAGATTATTCCAAGGGAGAAAGTTCAAAAGAGATTAAAAAAAGAGTTGAAAAAGCTCGTTCAATTCAAAAGGAAAGGTTTAACAGTCCTAAAACAAACTCTAATATGACTAATGAGGAAATAGAAAAATACTGTAAATTAGAAGAGGCAGAAAAGGAATTGTTAAAAAAGGCTAGTAAAAATTTAGGTTTATCAGCTAGAAGTTTTGATAAAGTCCTTAAAGTTGCTAGGACTATTGCAGATTTAGAAGGTGAAGAAAAATTAGGTAGAAGTCATTTGTTAGAAGCGATAAATTATAGGAAAAAATAAAAGCTAAGAGCATTTTATACTATCCCCTAGAGAATGACAATTAATAAAAAGTCCTTCTTTAGGGGATTTTTAGTATATAAGCATTTATCCTAAAAATTTCTTAATATCTTCTACCGAAGGGATTCTTCCAGAAACTAATACTTTTTCATCAATAACTAAAGCTGGTGTCGACATTACTCCATAAGCCATAATATCTTTAAAATTTTCTACCTTTTCCACACTTGCCTCTAAATTCAATTCTGTTAAAGCTACCTCTACATTAGCTACTACCTTTTTGCAGTTAGAACAACCTGAACCTAATACTTTAATAATCATATGAAATACCTCCTTTATTTTATTAAAACTAAATTAAAAAGCCACCTAAGATATTAAATAAATATCCTACCAATATAATTCCTATTCCTGTAATAAGTACAAAGATATTTATTAGTTTTTGTTTTACAACCTTTTTTAATAAGATAATTGATGGAACAGATAAAGCTATTGTAGACATCATAAATGCTAAGGCTGTCCCTAATCCTACACCTTTAGCAATAAGGGCTTGTGCAATGGGAATAGTACCCATTACATTGGCATATAATGGTATTCCAAAGATAACTCCTACAATTACAGCAAAGGGATTATTTGGACCAGCATACTTAGTAAGTAAATCTTCTGGTGCCCAATTATGAATAAGAGCACCTATTGCAATACCAATTATTAAGTATAACCATATTTTTTTTATTATACTAATTACATCATCCAAGGCATATTTTGCTCTTTCTCTATTTGTTGGTTGATAACTTTCTATTCCATGACTTTTAATTTCATAAACATATTCTTGTACTTGATTTTCCAATTTCATGGCTCCTATTATCATTCCACCAATAATTCCTACTAACATTCCTGTTAGAACATAAAGAAAAGCTACTTTGAATCCAAAAGCAGATAAAAGAATTACAAAGGCTGCTTCATTTACCATGGGAGAAGTTATTAAAAAAGAAAAAGTAACTCCCAAAGGAATATGTGCTTCTACAAATCCTATAAATATAGGAACTGAAGAACATGAACAAAAAGGTGTTACTATTCCTAAAATAGAACCCATAATATTTCCCTTAACACCTTGAAATTTTGTTAGTATTTTTTTTGTTTTTTCTGGTGGGAAAAAACTTCTAGCATAAGAAATAGCAAAAATCATTACTGATAGTAATATCAATATTTTAATAGTATCATAAATGAAAAAATGTACTGCTGAACCTATATGTTTTTCCATGGATAGTTTAAAAATATTTTCAACTAAGAATCTTACTAAATCATTTAACCATCCAAAATTAAATATATAGCCAAACATAAAATCACCTTCCTAAAATATATTTTAAATTTTTCCTGAATACAAATTTTTATTTTTTAATCTCAACAAATCTTTATTTAAAGATTGAAATTCTTCTTTGTTATTTATAATTTCTTGAACCATATTATTTATTATTTTATTTTGAATGTTTAAAGAATAATATATATATTGTTCGTCTCTCCTAGAATCAACTAAACCTTTATCTTTTAACTTTGCTAAATGTTTTGATACCTTTGGTTGACTCAATTCTAAAATACCACAAAGCTCACATACACATAATTCATCTTCTTTTAACAAGATTACTATTCTAAGTCTTGTTTCGTCACTTAATAATTTAAATATTTCAGATAATTGTAACATAATACCTCCTTATATACCTATATACGCAAATGAGTATATATGTATGATACTCTTTTTTTTTATTGCTGTCAATATTTATTTTACTTAATAGCTATTCTTGTAAAAATCAAATTTAAATTAAGAATTTAGTTTATAAAAAAAACAGGCTTTTACGCCTGTTAATTAAAATTTAGTTTAAAGCTCACTTATACTTTTGTTTAAATCTACTACAACCGATTTTAATTTTGTCATAGCTTCAATACTATATTTGATACCTTGTACACCTATTCCACTAGATTTAACACCTAAAAATGGAAAATGGTCAGGTCCTCTTTGAGTTTTATTATTAATATGAACAGTTCCTACTTCTAACTTTGTAGCTAAGGCAAGAGCTTTTTCTACATCTCTAGTAAATATAGCAGATTGCAGACCATATTCACTCCTATTTGCCATATCTATGGCTTCTTCAATGGTATTTACCCTAATAAAAGGTAGAAGAGGTCCAAAAGGTTCTTCCCAAGCTACTTTCATATCTTCTGTTACGTGGTCAAAAATAGTAGGATATATCAAATTTGCTTTTCTTTTATTTCCAAGAATTAACTTTGCTCCTTTTTCTATGGCATCATCAATAAGACTTTGAACAAAATCAGCACTTTTATTATCAATTAATGGAGTTACATTAACCCCTTCATCAAAAGGATTACCAACTTTTAATTTTTCACTTTCTATTTTTACTAATTCCACTAGCTTATCTGCTACCTCGTTGAATACAATAACCCTTTTAATAGCTGTACATCTCTGCCCAGAATACGCAAAAGCACCTGTAGCTATACTTTTTGCTGTTTTTTCCAAATCAGCATCAGGTAATACTATACCAGCATCTTTTCCTCCTAGCTCCATTATCATAGGCACCATTCCAGCTTTTTTAGCTATACGCTTACCAATTGGACTGCTACCTGTAAAGTTTATAAAATCAACGTCCTTATGTTCAACAAGATAATCTCCTATTTCTGACCCTTTACCTGTTACAGTATTTAACACCCCATCAGGTAGTCCAGCACTTCTAAATACTTCTACCAAATGTAAAGAACATAGAGAACCTTGTGTAGGCGGTTTGAATAGTACAACATTTCCTCCCATAAGAGCAGGAGCTATTTTACTGGCACTTAAATTAATAGGATAATTAAAAGGTGCAATACTAAGAACTACTCCAAAAGGTTCTCTTGTAACTAAGGCAAGTTTATTTTTACTGTTTGGAATAAAAGCACCACCACCATTTAAAACTTCACCAGTAATTCTTAAACCTTCTTCAGCAGTATATTTAATAAAATCAACAGTTCTAATAACTTCATTATAACTACTTTGATAATCTTTACTTACTTCAATAGCTAGTAACTTTGCTATTGTTTCTGCATTTTCTCTAAGGATTTCTGCCGATTTAAGTAAAATATCAGCTCTTTCTTTTAAACTTGTATTCCTCCAAGTGTGAAAGGCTTTTTTTGAGTTAGAAAAAATTTCGTCAACTTCTACCTGACTTACTGCCTGTATTTTACCTAAAAAACTATTATCAACTGGAGAACTTATTTCAATAGTGTTCCCTGTGCTTGAACTAAGCCATTGTCCACCAATTAAATTTTTGTATATATTATTATTTTTAATACTGTTAAAATTAGCCATTTTATTCCCTCCTTAAAATATTTGAAGCCATCTTATATGAATAGTATATATTTTCCATTGAAAATGTCAAGTATTACTTTACGATACATTTTTATTGTTTTGAAATAGACTTAATTAGAAAATATATGTCAAGTAAAAAGGCCTTGACAAAAGTTGGAATATACTGTATAATCTTTTAGAAAAACCTTTCCCACAAAAGGCCGTTTCGTTATAATTTGTTTTATTATAACCAAGGAGGAAAAAACAGTGAACAAATATACAAAAATGACAAGAAAAGAAGATGTTGTTAGACAATGGCATCACTTTGACGCTGAAGGTCAAATTTTAGGAAGATTAGCAGCAGAAATAGCTACTATATTAATGGGTAAAAAGAAAGTAACTTATACACCACATGTTGATACTGGTGATTATGTTGTTGTAACAAACATGGCTAAAGTAGCAGTTACAGGAAAGAAAATCCTAGATAAAAAATACTATAATTATAGTGGATTCCCAGGTGGACTTAGAGAAAGAAGTCTTGGTGAAGTATTGGCAAAAAAACCTGAAGAGGCTTTAATGTTAGCTGTTAAAAGAATGCTACCTAAAAACAAATTAGGAAGAGAACAATTAACAAGACTAAGAGTATTTGCTGGAGCTGAACATGCTCATATCGCACAAAAACCTGAGAAAGCAGAATTATAAGGAGGTAATTTAGGTGGCAGAATTAAATCAATTTTGGGGTACTGGAAGAAGAAAAACTTCAGTAGCAAGAGTAAGAATAATTCCTGGAGGTACAGGAGTTGAAATAAATGGAAAAACTATGGCAGATTACTTTGGTGGAAGAGAAATATTCTCAACTATCGTAGAACAACCATTAGTTTTAACTGAAACTAAAGACAAATTCAAAGTAATTGTAAATGTTGATGGTGGAGGACAAACAGGTCAAGCAGGAGCTATTAGACATGGTATATCTAGAGCTTTACTTGTAGCTGACGAAGGATATAAAGCTGCTTTAAGAGAAGCTGGATTCTTAACAAGAGATTCAAGAATGGTAGAGAGAAAGAAATACGGAAAGAAAAAAGCAAGAAGATCTCCTCAATTCTCAAAAAGATAATTATATTTTTACAAAAGACAAAGTTTATACTTTGTCTTTTTTTTTGCACAATATAATTAAATAACTGTCTATAGAAAACAAAATTTTTTATGTATATAAATTTCTAATTTTAACTTTAGAATCAATGTGAAAAAATAAATTTTTTTATTTTTAAATTATTTATTTGTTAACAATTAATTTTATAAATACCTAAAATATATTCTTTTTAATAAAAATAACAGCAATATAAATTATACAATCCATTTTTTAGTACTAATTTCATAAAAAATACTTTTTTAAAATAAATATACATAAAATATATCTTTTTATACAATATATATATTTGTTTTAAATGATAAAAAAGAATATAGTAATATCAAATAAAGTTAAAGGAGAGTGGGTATTATGAAATTTAAAGTATTAAGTGCAATTTTAATTCTCAGTACAAGATTGATGGCATCAGAAGCAGCAGATGTGGTTCAAGAAAATTTGAACTGGACTTGGACATTAATAGCAGCAGCAATGGTATTCTTTATGCAGGCAGGCTTTGCCATGGTAGAAGCAGGTTTTACAAGAGCAAAAAATACAGGAAATATTATTATGAAAAATGTTATGGATTTTAGCATGGGTATAATAGCATTTTGGGCTGTTGGTTTTGCTTTTATGTTTGGGACAGGAAACATAATTGGAACTACTAACTTCTTTGGGACAGGGCTTGAAGGTTGGGATTGGACTTTCTTTATATTCCAAGGGGTGTTCGCAGCTACAGCAGCAACAATAGTAAGTGGTGCAATGGCAGAAAGAACAAAATTTGGTTCATACTTAGTAGCTAGTTTTATACTAACTGCCTTTATATATCCTGTATTTGGTCACTGGGCTTGGGGAAGTTTATTTGGAAAAAGTGAAGGTTTTTTAGAAAAATTAGGATTTATAGATTTTGCAGGTTCAACAGTAGTGCATTCAGTAGGAGGTTGGGCAGCTTTGGCAGCAGCAATAGTAATCGGACCTAGATTTGGTAAATTTGATAAAACTGGTAAGGTTAATGCAATTCCAGGTCATTCTCTTTCATTAGCGGCACTTGGAGTATTTATATTATGGTTTGGATGGTTTGGTTTTAATGCTGGTAGTACTACAACAGGAACTATGGAAATCGGTCTTATAGCTACAAATACAGCATTAGCAGCAGCAGCAGGTTCTATAAGTGCATTAATTATTAGTTTGTATAAATTTAAAACGGCAGATGTTGGTATGACTTTAAATGGTTCTTTAGCAGGCTTAGTAGGAATTACAGCAGGATGTGCCAATGTAGAGCCTTGGGCAGCTGTTATAATTGGAACTATTGCAGGAATATTGGTAGTTTATTCAGTATTATTTATTGATAAATTAAAAATAGATGATCCAGTAGGTGCTGTATCAGTTCATGGAGTAAATGGTGCTTGGGGAACTTTGGCAGCAGGAATATTTAATAGTGGAGATTTATTTAATATTAGTACTATTGGTGTACAAGCCTTGGGAATAGTAATAGCTTTTGTAATTGCCTTCTTTGGTTCTATGTTAATGTTTAAACTAATAAAAGCAACTATTGGAATAAGAGTAAGTTTAGAAGAAGAAATAGAAGGTTTGGATATTGGAGAACATGGAGCAACTGCTTATCCTGAATTTGGTAGAAGTGTAGATATTTTTGAAGGTCTTGAAAAATCAGAAAATCTAAAAAGAGCAATGACTCTAGAGGAGGGAAAAATATGAAAAAAATAGAGGCAATAATTAAACCAACAAGATTAAATATAGTAAAAGAAGCATTAACAGAAATTGGAATAAAGGGAATGACTGTTTATGAAGTTAAGGGTTTTGGGCATCAAAAAGGGCATACAGAAATTTTTCGTGGAACTGAATATAAAGTAGATTTTTTAAATAAGGTAAAAATCGAAATGTTTGTTAAGGATAGTGAACTGGAAAAAGTTTTAGATGTAATAATAATTAATGCTAAAACAGGTGAAATAGGAGATGGTAAAATATTTGTATCCCCTGTTTCAGAAGCAATAAGAATTAGAACAGGTGAAAGAGGTATAGAAACTTTATGAGGAATAAGGGTAATATAGAGTACATTTGTACTCTATATTCATTTGGAGGTGAGAGGATGAGTAGAAGTATCTATTTTGAACTAAGTTTTATGATATTTATGCTAATTTTTATAAGAGATATAAAAAGTGTGTATATAGTAACCACTATAC
>Ga0194136_1001912_pt1 | contig 10256 bp, 8 predicted proteins | sample TARM_MetaG_T3A_1_FD_134023 | JGI IMG/M metagenome (GOLD analysis project Ga0194136, IMG submission 134023) | Freshwater microbial communities from Pennsylvania, USA, analyzing microbe dynamics in response to fracking - TARM_MetaG_T3A_14 (version 2) | ecosystem: Environmental > Aquatic >...
GAAAGCATGGAAACGCAGCCGGAACTGCTCATGAGTGCCACGCTTACCCTTGAACGGCACGTGCATCAGGCCCACTCATGGGCTGTGCAGCCCGTTGCGGGCAGGGCCGTGCTGCTCGCGCCCCCTGCCACGCCTCTGCCGGAAGAGGACATGGACAGGCTCTACTCCCTGCCCTTTGCCCGCAAGGCACACCCTTCCTACAAGGAAGCCATCCCTGCCGACAGCATGATCTGCACGAGCATAACCACCCACAGAGGGTGCGGCGGCGGCTGTTCCTTCTGTTCACTGGCATTGCATCAGGGAAGGCGCATCGCATCGCGCAGCCACAAGTCGGTCATGGAAGAAGTGCGGGCAATGGCTGCAACAAAACGCTTCAACGGTTCCATAAGCGACGTGGGCGGCCCGTCAGCCAACATGTGGCAGGCAGAATGTGCGGCAGACCCTGCCCGGTGCAACCGTGCAAGTTGCATGCATCCGAAGATCTGCCCACAGTTCCGTGTGAACCAGACCGAAACCGTGAACATGCTGCGCCGCATACGCGACGAAGAGGGCATAAAACATGTGCGTGTGGCCAGCGGGGTACGGTTCGACCTTGCCCAGCAGGACAACACGGCCCTGCGCGCCTACACCATGGAATTTACGGGCGGCCAGCTCAAGGTTGCGCCCGAACACATCTGCGACAATGTGCTCGACCTGATGCGCAAACCCGGCCTGCCAGTTTTTGAAGCATTTCTGGAAGCGTTTGAACGGTATTCCGACAAGGCAGGCAAAGAGCAATATGTCATTCCCTACCTCATGAGCGGCTTTCCCGGCTGTTCGGACGAAGACATGCGCCGCCTTGGAGACTGGCTGCAACGCCGTGGCTGGAAGCCCCAGCAGGTACAGTGCTTCATCCCCACTCCGGGTACGGTTGCCACGGCCATGTTCTACGCGGGCATTGCTCCGGACGGCAGGGCCATTGTCGTGGCACGCACCGATGCGGAACGCCTGCGGCAGCATCATATTCTCATGCCGGAAATGGGACGCAAGGGCGCTGAACAGAGCCACAGAAAGGACAGGGGACGCAGGCCGGACGCTGACCGTACTGACCGGACCGAAAGAGCAGATCGCCCAGATCTGGCAGGTCGGCCAGAGCGGTCAGATCGGCCAGAGAGGTCAGAGCGGTCAAACCGGACAGAAAAAGCAGACCGCCCCCGCTCGCGCGACGAGCGAGGCAGTTCCGGCGGTCGCCCCAAGGGTTCCGCCCCCAAGAAAGAATCCGGAAAGCACTATGGCTCTGGCAGACCGCAGGGACGGAAAGGGAGCAAGTAAGGGCGTAAGGGGAGCAGATAAAGACGTGGTGGGGGAGCCAATAGGGGCGTAAAGGGAATAGATACGGTAGCAGCCGTCAGGCCAATCGAGCTCTGCAAGCCCCCCCCCTCAGCGCTGCAAGCCCCGCCAGCCCTATACCATCAGGCCGGCTTGCAATCCGCGGGCATGGGGATACCGCTGTGCTCCATGGTGTCCACCAGACGCTTTTTCGTATCAGCGGGCATGGCACTCAACAGCACAAAGGCATCGGACGAGCAAAGCAGGTTCGATGCCAGCCTGTCCTCGCACACCTCGCCGGAAACAGGACGCGCACCGTCGTGCGCATTGCACGCAAGGGGAATGTATTCGCACAGGGCATTTTCCACCGTGTGCACAATGTCCACATCCACCGAGCGGGGCATGAGCACCCTTTCGAGAACAGGTGCCTGCGCCTCTTCCCGCAGCCGTACGAAGACTGATGCGGCAAGTTCGGGCGACTTGCGCAGCAGGTGCCTGAGTACCAGCCCGCACACACCATACGTTTCGTGCGCCAGCAACGAAGCCACAGCTTCGGCACTGCACATGGAAAGACTGTCGAATGGCAGCGCGTGCGCTCCTTCAGACAACAGTTTGCTGACCTGCACAAAGGTATCCGAGGTAAAGCTGCGCATGAGCAGCCGCCCCACTATACCCTTGTCCACAACCAACGGGCTGCCGCAGGACAGACCGGGGTTGTCTTCTGCGCATATCTCCGTGGCCTGCGAGGGGAAAAGCGAGGGCAAGGTGGCAATGGTGCCCAGAAAACGGGCAGCCTTTTCAGGGGTGCACATACGCAGAATATGCGAGGTATACGCCTCGCCCATGAGCAAAGACCGCACCGCCACCCGCTGCTCCATGGAAAGGGTCCGCAGCACTGAGGCACGGCGGCCCATGCGGCGCACCAGCTCCTCCTGCAACGCCCTGTCCATGCGCTGCAATATACGGATACGCCTGTCCTCAGACATTTGGTACAACACCACGGATGCCAGCAGAGGGTGCGACTCGCTCAGCAACGTCCCCAGCTGTTCGTCAGACAGAATGCGCAACCTGAGAAATACCTCGTCATCCGTTTCTGTAGAGGCGGGCATGAGCACCCGCGCATTGCTGGTCAGCAATATTTCCAGCGGGCGCAACATATCGGCAGGAAAAAGCAAAATCAGACGCCCGGAAAATTCTCCGTCCGATACGGAAAAAGTGACAAGAATGCACTCTTCCTGCTCACCGAATTCGATAACCGGCTCATCGGGCGCAAGCACCCTGCAGCGGGACGTTTCCACCTCAAAGAACGGGGCCAGAGCCCATTCAAGATCAAGCTGAAATACATGCAGACAGTGGGCAGCAACCGCTTGCGAAGTCCGCGAAAGCGGAGTCTCTTTGCTGGCCTGCGAATACAGTTCCGGGAAATTCCGTTCCGGCCCCCGGTCCAGAAGGCGGGAAGTGATCAGTTGAACTAGATCGTTGTCCGCCCCGAGCAGGGCCTGTCCTTCAAGGGGTAGCAAAGAAAGCGTGGCGGCAACAGGCTGCGTAAATCTGGACCATGCAGCGAAGCGTACCCGCCTTGCAGCACTGGGTACCACCACCCACCGCCGCGTGGACAGGGCATACAGCCTGCGGGCAACCGCTGTACCCAGCCTGCCCATAACTCTGTCCAGTGTGGGAAAGCGCAACGGTGGTTCATCTTCGGAACGGCTATCGTCCGCTATGACCGAGGGGCTGAAATCAGGCATGGAAAGCAGTTCAAGCAACTCGCCCAGATCAGCAGGGAGATACGTATCTGCCCCGTGGTGCCACTGCCCACGCACAGATGCATCGTCCGCCCGGGATATCGTGTCCGGCCGGTCGGTACCGGACAACACCCTGCGTGAACCGAACAGGGGAAGAACATTGCCGCCCGATTCTCCCGCAGGACTTTCAGCAGAAGTACCCTGAGCAGCATGGCCGCCCGGAAGCCCTTCCCTTTTCAGGGGAGGCACGCCCTCTTCTTCTGCGCCGGAAAAGGCGGATTCCCATGCTTCACCACAGTCATACGGCAGGCATCCGGCATCCTCTCCCGTCCCCTCCTCAATCTGCTCTCCATCCACAAGACGTTCCAGAATGTCAGAACCGAACCCGTACGGGAACGGATCATCAAGGGTTTCCCGACTCTCTGCGGAACCGGCAGACGTCGCATGAGCCATGCCCTTTGCGGAAGACGGAACTGACGGACGCACACCCCCTTCCGATCCCGCGTTGCCGGAGCCGGCAGCAGTGCTATCGTTCCTGCCAAACAGGTGCAGAACTTTTCTTTTCACTTTTTTCTGCTTCATGACCTGACAACCGCCCCGGCATGCGCGGCACCTCACGAGAGAGCTCGGAGAAGACTACGCCGCAGCCAATTTTCATCAGCAATAAAAAAGGGTTGGAACATTCATGATTTCTCATGTATGTTTTTCACTCTGGCGGTTCACCTTTTCACCGCCCGATTTGGGAAGTACCACGAAGGATACTGCCTTTCTACATCGCACAAATATGGGCCCTGTGGAAGATAATTCCGAAGTTCGGATCAATGGGGGAAGCATATGAGCAGCCGATACCGAAAGTTGTGCATTTATCACACGCTGGACGGTCTGCGCGAGGGGCTGTCGCACTTTTCCGGCCCCAGCAGGGCCGCTCTGCTGCTCTCACTGCACCCTGACGACCCCATCCATGTTCTGGACCCCCAATATCTGATGGACGGCCACCAGCCGAAACTCCGTGAACTGTTCATGGATAAGCAGGACTGGAAGACGCCGCCGCCCGCGCACAAAACCTTGCGCCCCTATGAACTCTATCCCTTTCCCGATCCCCAGCTGACTGGTCTGCTGGCCTTCGGGGGCAGCAACAGTGACGTACCCTTTCTCATGTGGTTCACGGAAGAACACCCGGACCTCTGTTCTACAGGCCCCACGCGCTGCTGGCTCGAACATGCCGCGGCCCAGCTCGTGCTGGACCTTGCTGCCAGCAACGACATGCGTGACAGCGCCTCCGGATTCGTGCTGCAGAGCTATGCAACTCACGCCGTGCGCGATTACATTGTTGACCGGCGCAACGATTCCGTAGGCATAGACACCCATCTCAGAGTGTACCCCACACTTGATGCCATTCTGGGCATTTCGCATACCCGTGAAGAAGGTGCATGGCCACGGGGGGCCCTGGCTTTTGTAGAACCCGTATTCCTTAAGCATCTGGACTTTCTTGCCAGCTTCCCACGCATGGAACAACCGTCGCTCGCCAATCTTCGCCATTGCCGCAAACTGCTGCAGGCTGTGGAAGATTCCCATCGGGTGCTTGTTTCCGACGGCAAGACCATTGTTGGCATAACACAGGACCACCTGCCCCCCGGCAGCATCCTAGCTGAATTTCAGGGCCGGCACGGCTTTCTCTTTCTTGATGACGAGATCATCTGCTCCTTTGCGGACGGAGCCTTCCAGTCCACAAACCGCCGCGCCAATCTTGTGCAGCTGGAAGAGGCCCTGCTGGAATCGCGGCTCAGCTACGACACCCAGCATTCTCTGTTCCGCATCGTCACAGACATCGTTGCCTGTGCGCAGGAACGCAAGCACGGCTGCACACTGGTTCTTGACCTGCGGCCCATTTCGCGCAACCTCGCCGGACAAACGCTGCACTCACCGCTGGACCTGACAAGCAAGGACGGCATCGAACTCGCCTGCTCCCTTGCCAAAGTGGACGGTGCGCTGCACATAGGCCATGACTCCAATCTCTACGGTTTCGCCTGCCTGCTGGACGGCAAGGCCGTTGCGGGCGAAAACCGCGCCCGCGGTGCGCGATACAATTCCGCCGTGCGCTTTACAGCCGCAAACGACGATATTATTGTTATCGTCGTATCGTCAGACAGGCCGGTTTCCATCATCCAGCGCGGTATAGAGCTTACGGCCCGCTGTTCGTGGACCCCGCTTCCGGGCCGCGCGCCGGAACCTCCCACGCTGGAAGAATGGCTCAAACTGTAGGTCCGGCGTCAGGCTTTTGTCTGGCCTGCGTTTGGCCGATGTCTGGCGCACGACAGGACATTCCGGCCCCCTGCACAAGGGAGAACGCCCATTCCAAACCCGTACGTTCCGTACGGCTGCACAGAGTCGATTATGCCGAAATACTGGCTCATGAAAACAGAACCGGGCTGCTTTTCCATAGATGATCTGAAGGCCCTGCCCGACAGCACAAGCCCGTGGGACGGAGTGCGCAACTATCAGGCCCGCAACTTCATGCGCGATGAAATGCGCAAGGGGGACAAGGTGCTCTTCTATCACAGCGTGACGGATCCTTCCGTTGCGGGCGTGGCAGAAGTCGTCAGGGAAAGTTATCCCGACCACACCTCATGGGACCCCGAAGACAGCCATTTCGATCCCAAATCCACACCGGAATCTCCCCGCTGGTTCATGGTAGATGTGCGCTTCGTAACCAAATTTGACCACCCCGTTCCCCTGCGCGTTCTGAAAGCCACCCCGGGTCTCGAAAACATGGAGCTGCTGAGAAAAGGCTCGCGCCTTTCGGTCATGCCCGTGACAGAAGAGGAATTCTCCATTGTATGCTCCCTTGCGGAAGCATAACCCGCGGCATACAACAGGCTGAAACCGCCGGAAACGGCAGAAACAGACAAAGGGAATACCCCATGAAGACATTGGAAGAACGCATAGCACAACTGGAAGAGACGATCTATTTTCAGGACCAGACCATACGTCAGCTCAATGAGGCCATAACCGCCCAGCAGTTCCAGATGGACGAGATGGAAAAACTGTTTATTGCCATGAGGGCCAAGCTGCGCACACTGGCACCGCTTCTTGATGAAGGCGGCACGGATGATGGCCCGCCCCCGCACTACGGCTCCGTATAGCCATCTGCGCAGCCGCAGGACGTTCAGCCGGTCATGCGGAAGGACAATCCCCCGGACCACAGGCTTCTTTTCTTGCTCCGCCACACACCTTCTCCGCCCGTGAATATCCCGCGGGTGCACAGCCACGGAATTTCGAAATGTCAGAGTACCTCGCTGCCGTTCTGCATGAACCTCAGACCGTTAATCCCATACTGAACCATCTCGGCATACGTGTTGAACATGCGCAAAACGGTGCCGCCACGCTGAGGCTTGATGCCGGAAAATGCACGGCGCAAGGCGCAGGCGCAGTTTCGGGCGGTGTCATCTCCACCCTTCTGGACGAAGCCATGGCCCACGCCGTGCTCTCCGGCCAGAAAGAACTGCGCCCCATAGCCACCGTGGACCTGCACGTACAGTTTCTTTCCGGCGTGCGTCCCGATTGCGTGCTTATATGCGACGCAGAAGTGGTGAAAAATGGAGGGAGGATAGCCTTTGTCCGTGCGCAGGCAAGCACACCGGACGGTCGGCTCGTGGCCACGGCGAACGCATCGTTCATCGTGAAACAAGGCCGGGAGAAGAACTCGGAGGGATAAGACAGCGCATTGCGGCGCAGACGTGGCTCACCGGAAACGCACACCGGCAATCAGATGAGATGAATCAGACGAAGGCTTCGGGTTCGCAACAGGGACCTGTCTCAACGCCCAAGCCTCTGGACATCCAGTCCTCCAGCCCACCGGCATAATTGTAGACATCGGGAAAACCGCTGATCACTGCCGCACGGGCGGCAGAATCGCTACGCATGCAACGCGGGCCGCCCGAATAGAACACCACGCCGGAACACACATCACTGCACAACAGCTTTCTGAGCCACCAACGTTTGAACAGCCTCGCCTGAATCGTCATGGGAAGCGGATAACAGATAGCCCCCGGAATATGCCCCGCTTCATAGTCCGCCGCGTCCCGTACATCCACGAGAAACACACTCCCCCCTTGCAGCCTTTCCTGCAGAAAAGCGGCATCCATGAGTTTGTATCCGCCCTCAAGGGCCTGCCTCCGCTTAGAGGGGGGAAAAGGGGAAGTATCGTGTGCCTGTTTTATCATGACCCCAGAATACCAGAACATTCATTGCAGGCAAGAGGTTCAGCCGCATGCCATGCAAATTATATGATGTCCGGCAGGCTGCCGCGAACCGCGCATCACCTTTCGCCATAGTCTGTTATTCCTTGTCTCGCCCGATTCATCCGGCTATGCTGGATTTGAAGCGACCAATCACGTTCAACCGACAGGAGGAACCATGTCCATCGCTATATCCCGGTATCTGAGGGAGCCCGTCAACGGGCTGACCCATTGCATAGGTGCGCTCCTCGCCGTGGTTGGCACAGTTATGCTCATTGTGCGGGTGGCCTCCCCTGCTATGCCGTGGCACATTGTCACCTTTGCCGTTTTCGGAACCGGCATGGTGCTGCTCTACACGGCCAGCACCCTCTATCACTGGTTGCCCCTGTCGGAAAAAGGCATCCGTCTGCTGCGGCGTATCGACCATTCCATGATTTTCGTCTACATTGCCGCAACGTACACCCCTATATGCCTCATTCCCCTGCGTGGTCCGTGGGGGTGGAGCCTTTTCGGCTGCGCCTGGGGCATTGCCACAGCGGGCATCCTTATCAAGATTTTCTGGATGGGAGCCCCACGCTGGTTCTCCACGGGGCTTTATCTCGGCATGGGCTGGATGGCCATCGCAGGCATCTATCCGCTGGTACAATCACTGGAAACCGGCGCCCTGCTCTGGCTGGGCGGAGGCGGCCTGCTCTATAGCATAGGCGCAGTCATATATGCCTGCAAACGCCCCAACCCCCATCCCCGTCATTTCGGTTTTCATGAACTCTTTCACGTCTTCGTCATGGGGGGCAGCTTCTGCCATTTCATGGTCATGTACAGTTATGTCAGCCGTTACGCCCCCGCGGCCTGATATGAAAACAATGCACGGTTTACCGTGGAGCTTGTATGGGAATCGCAGCTGATATTGTCATCATCATAGTCGCCGGACTGTTCGGCGGACTCATTGCCCAGTTTTTCAGACAGCCACTCATTCTGGGATACATTCTGGCAGGTATTCTGGTCGGCCCCTACACGGGGGGGATCACGGTATCCGGCATCCATGATATCGAGCTGCTGGCCGAAATAGGCGTCGCCCTGCTGCTTTTTGCCCTGGGGCTGGAATTCTCGCTCAAAGACCTCAAGCCTGTACGGCTGATCGCCCTCATAGGCACGCCCATCCAGATAGTGCTCTGCATGGCGCTCGGCTATGGTGCGGGCATAATCGCAGGATGGGACCCCATTCCCGCCCTGTGGTTCGGTGCCTTCATTTCCCTGTCGAGCACCATGGTCATTCTGAAAACCCTCGAAGGCCAGGGCTGGCTGGGAACGCTCTCTAGCAAGGTCATGATCGGCATGCTCATCGTGCAGGACCTTGCCGTGGTACCCATGCTGATCATCATGCCCAAGCTCGGGCTTGCCGACGCGGGATACATGGACCTTGTTTGGGCCGCAATAAAGGCGGGGCTGTTTCTTGCAGGCATGATGGTGCTGGGCACCCGCATCATGCCGCTCATATTGCGGCGTGTCGCGGGCTGGAATTCACGTGAACTTTTCATGCTTGCCTGCAGCGGCATAGGTCTCGGCATAGGCTACGGCACCTATCTGCTCGGCCTTTCCTTTGCCTTCGGCGCATTTGTGGCGGGCATGGTGCTCAGTGAATCGGACTATGGACATCAGGCCCTGAGTGACATCATTCCCCTTCGCGATCTTTTCGGCCTGCTCTTCTTCGCCTCCATGGGCATGTTGCTCGACCCGCGCTTCGTGTACGAAAACATAGGCACGATCGCTGCGCTCGCAGGTGGCGTATTCCTTCTCAAAGGCATTGTCTTCGCTCTGCTTGGACGGGGATTCGGGTACGGTAACGTTGTTCCGCTGGCAATGGGACTCAGCATGTTCCAGGCAGGCGAACTTTCCTTCCTGCTGGCACGCGTGGGCGTGGACAGCGGCAGCCTGCCGCAGGATCAGTATTCACTCTTCCTTGCCGTTGGCATTGTGGGCATGATCGCCACACCGCCGCTTTCGGCAATGACCGCCCCGCTCTATACCCTGCGCCGCAAATATATGCCGGCCCCTGTGCTGCAAAGCGTCAACATCCCGCACGACGGTTTGGAAAAACACGTCGTCATCATAGGCGGAGGACGCGTAGGGCGCTATGTAGCGGACATTCTCTCCCGCCTCTCCTTTCCCTTTGTGGTTATTGAAACAAACTCGCGCCGCTTCGACACCTGCCGTGAAAAAGGATTCCCCTGCGTGTATGGTGATGCAGCACACGAAACTGTGCTCGAAGCCGCCAACGTGCATAGCGCCTGCCTTCTGCTGATTACCATCCCGTCCATCACCGACGCCTCTATCGTGGTAAAGCTTGCCCGCAGCGCCAAGCCCGACATCAATATCGCCGCACGCGTTGCAGGTGAAGAACAGATGAACGAACTGGCCCGGCTTGGAGTGCGTCAGACTATTCAGCCGGAATTCGAGGCCGGTCTTGAACTGACCCGTCAGGCACTGCTGCACCTCGGCCTGCCCATTGGCGAAATCCAACGATTTTCAGACAATGTCCGCCATGAGCGCTACGCAACCCTCATAGAGGAACATCCCGAATACCTTACGCTCAGCCAGATAGGCAGCGCGGCTGCAGGATTGGATCTGTCGTGGATTGCCGTTCGGGGAGATTCGGAACTGACGGGACACTCTCTCGGCGAACTCATGCTGCGTTCAACCATGTGTGTCACCGTGATCGGTGTATTGCGCGACGGAGCATTGCAGGCCAATCTCGGGGCAGATTTCTGCTTCAGGGATGGCGACATAGCAGGGGTGCTCGGCAGTGCCGAAGCCACAGACCGCTTTGCACTCATGGCCCAGCCGGTCACTGAGTAAACACCGCCACCAACATTGTTCCAAAAAGAAAGCCCGGCTTTTGCCGGGCTATTCTTCTGCCTTGTTCAGCGAGATTTCCACGACCAGATTACCATCCGGCGTGGTGAAC
>Ga0194136_1001914_pt1 | contig 10254 bp, 7 predicted proteins | sample TARM_MetaG_T3A_1_FD_134023 | JGI IMG/M metagenome (GOLD analysis project Ga0194136, IMG submission 134023) | Freshwater microbial communities from Pennsylvania, USA, analyzing microbe dynamics in response to fracking - TARM_MetaG_T3A_14 (version 2) | ecosystem: Environmental > Aquatic >...
CTATGGGCTGGATTACCAGAGCCTGCAGGCGCTCAATCCGCGCCTTATCTACTGCTCGGTGACCGGCTTCGGCCAGCAGGGGCCGTATGCCAAACGCGCAGGCTATGACTTCATGATTCAGGCCATGGGTGGCCTGATGAGCATCACCGGCAAGGCAGACGGGGAGGATGGTGCCGGGCCGGTCAAGGTCGGCGTGGCGCTGACCGATATTCTCACCGGGCTCTACGCCAGCAATGCCATTCTCGCCGCACTGGCTGAGCGTGAGCGCAGCGGTCAGGGCCAGTACATCGATCTGGCGCTGCTGGATGTGCAGATCGCCTGCCTCGGTAACCAGGCGCTGAACTATCTCACCACGGGCGTGCCGCCCAGGCGGCTGGGCAACGCTCATCCGAACATCGTCCCGTATCAGGATTTCCCGACCGCCGATGGTGACTTCATCCTGACGGTGGGTAACGACGGCCAGTTCCGCAAGTTCTGCGAGGTGGCGGGGCACCCGGAGTGGGCGACTGATCCGCGCTTTGTCAGCAACGCTGCTCGGGTTGCCAACCGCGCCGAGCTGATTCCGTTGATCCGCCAGGTGACGGTATTTCGCACCACCGCCGAATGGATTGCGGCGCTGGAGCAGGCGGGTGTGCCCTGCGGGCCGATCAATGATCTGGCGCAGGTGTTTGCCGATCCGCAGGTGCAGGCGCGGGGTACGCGCATTCGCATGGCCCACCCGCTGGCCGGTGAGGTGGACCTGGTCGCCAACCCGATCAGACTGTCGCGCACGCCGGTTGACTACCGGCGCCCGCCGCCGCTGCTGGGTGAGCACAACAGCGAGGTGTTCGCTGACTGGCTCAGCGACTGATCGGCCGCTCGCGTCTCTGCGCGCGGGCCAGCCGTCTGCTTTCCTCCTCCCGCTCTTCCAGCACGTCCTGCACGTAGCTGATGTGCTCGCTGGCGATGCGTCTGGCATCGTCGGCGCGGCCCTGCATGATGGCGTCGAACAGCGCCTGATGCTGCGCGACCAGCATCCGCCGGGTTTCGCTGCGCAGCGCATACATGCCGCCGATATTGGTTACCACATTGCGTTTGAGCAGGTCGAACAGGCCGCGAATGGTGTGCAGCAGCACCAGGTTGTGGCTGGCTTCGGCAATTGCCAGGTGAAAGCGCGCGTCGGCGGCGCCTTCCTCGGCGCGTGACGCCTTGCCCTCGCGGGCGTAGCAGGCCTGCAGGGCGTCAAAGGCGCTCTGCAGGTGCTGGCGGTCCAGATCGGTAGCGCGCAGCGCGGCGTAATAGGCGCAGTCGGCTTCCAGCGTGTGGCGGAACTCCAGCAGGTCTCGGTGCGCTTCCGGATGACCTTCGAGCAGGCTGAGCAGGGGATCGCTGAAGCTTGAACCGAGTGAATCGCTGACATAGTTGCCGCCGCCCTGGCGGCTGATCAGCAAGCCCTTGGCGACCAGTTTCTGTACTGCCTCGCGCAGCGACGGGCGGGACACGCCGAACTGCTCGGCCAGCGCGCGCTCGGCCGGCAGGCGCTGCCCCGGCTGCAGCGTGCCCTCAAGAATCATGGTTTCCAGTTGCTCGACGATGTTGTCCGACAGTCTGCGCTGTCGAATCTGACCTACTTCCATTGTTGTTCCTTTGGTCTGACCAATCGCCTGTAGAGGGTAACCAGCATGACCTTTACAGGCAACCCGTCAGGATTGATCTATACCAAAGTCTAGCGTTATGGGTTTGACATGGCTCTGGTGCTTTTTTAATCTGGTCATCCATTTTTGTAAATTGGTCTTACCAATTGGTGCTCGACCGCCAATAACAACTACAGGAGCGCTCCATGTCTTCCGGTTTCCTTGCCCTCATGGCTTTTGCCCCGATCCTGCTTGCAGGTGTATTGCTGATCGGTCTGCGCTGGCCGGCGCGTCGCGCCATGCCGCTGGTGTATCTGCTCAGCGCCGGGATCGCGCTGTTTGTCTGGGATATGAGTTTCAACCGGGTGCTGGCGTCGACCCTGCAGGGCCTGGTCGTCACCGTGGGGGTGCTGTGGATCATTTTTGGCGCGATTCTGCTGCTGAACACCCTCAAGCATTCGGGCGGTATCACCGCGATTCGTGCCGGGTTTACTACCATCAGCCCTGACCGCCGCATTCAGGCGATCATCATCGCCTGGCTGTTTGGCTGCTTTATCGAAGGTGCGTCCGGCTTCGGCACCCCGGCGGCGATTGCCGCGCCGCTGCTGGTGGCGATCGGTTTCCCGGCGATGGCTGCGGTGCTGATGGGCATGCTGGTGCAAAGCACGCCGGTGTCCTTTGGTGCGGTCGGTACGCCGATCATTGTCGGGGTCAACACCGGACTGGATCACGCCGCGATCGGCGAGCAGCTGGCCGCCAACGGCTCAAGCTGGGACGCCTACCTGCAGCTGATCACCAGCCAGGTAGCCATCGTGCATGCGCTGGTCGGTACGGTCATGCCGCTGGTTATGGTCATCATGCTGGTGCGCTTCTTCGGCAAGGACAAAAGCTGGCGCGCGGTATTCGAGGTGCTGCCGTTTGCTCTGTTTGCCGGCCTGTCGATGACCATTCCCTATCTCATCAGCGGCCTGCTGCTCGGCCCCGAGTTTCCGTCGTTGATCGGTGGTCTGGTCGGTCTGGCAGTGGTGACCAGCGCCGCGCGTTTCGGTTTTCTGGTACCCAAGCGTCAGTGGGACTTTGCGCCCCGCGACAGCTGGCCGGAGGCCTGGATGGGCACGATCGAGATGAAGCTGGAAGAGCTGACTGCGCGCCCCATGAGCAGCTTCCGTGCCTGGCTGCCCTACCTGCTGGTCGGTGTGCTGCTGGTGATCAGCCGGGTGTTCCCCGAGGTCAGCACCGCGTTCAAGTCGGTGGCCATCAACTTTACCGATATTCTTGGTGAGACCGGTGTCAGCGGTGGGGTTCAGCCGCTCTATCTGCCGGGCGGCATCCTGGTCATGGTGGTTATCGCGACCTTCTTCCTGCATCGCATGAAGGTCCGTGAGCTGGGCAAGGCGCTTGGCGAGTCCGGTGGCGTGCTGCTGAGTGCCGGTTTTGTGCTGCTGTTTACCGTGCCGATGGTGCGTATCCTGATCAACTCCGGAGTGAACGCGGCTGACCTGCCAAGCATGCCGATTCTGATGGCCCGTTATGTGGCCGACAGCGTCGGTGGCATCTACCCGTTGCTGGCGCCGACCATCGGTGCGTTGGGCGCGTTCCTCGCGGGCTCCAATACCGTCTCGAACATGATGTTCAGCCAGTTTCAGTTTGGCGTGGCCAGCAACCTTGGCCTGTCGACCGCGTTGATCGTGGCGGTGCAGGCCGTGGGGGCCGCTGCCGGCAACATGGTGGCGATCCACAACGTGGTGGCTGCCTCGGCAACTGTGGGTCTGCTCGGCCGTGAGGGCACCACCCTGCGCCGGACTGTCTGGCCGACTCTGTACTATGTGCTGATGACTGGTGTGATTGCGCTGTTTGCTGCCTATTTGCTGGGTGTCAGCGATCCGCTGATGGCTGGTTGATGTGTTGACTGCTCGCGCCCCGGCCCTGGCTGCCGGGGCGTTGCCCGTTGAAGAACCGATGAGAGTTTGCTGATGATCATTTCTGCCTCGACCGATTACCGCGCCGCCGCTCAGCGCCGACTGCCTCCCTTTCTGTTTCACTATATCGACGGTGGGGCCTATGCCGAGCACACGTTGAAGAAGAACGTCGAGGATCTGGCCGGTATTGCTCTGCGGCAGCGGGTGCTGAAGAACATGTCGGAGCTGAGCCTGGAAACCCGTCTGTTCGATGAAGCCCTGAGCATGCCGGTGGCGCTGTCACCGGTCGGCCTGACCGGCATGTACGCCCGTCGCGGTGAAGTGCAGGCGGCGCGCGCAGCAGCTGACAAGGGCATTCCCTTTACCCTGTCGACCGTCTCGGTCTGTCCGATTGAAGAAGTTGCACCGGCGATCAGTCGCCCGATGTGGTTTCAGCTCTATGTGTTGAAGGATCGCGGATTCATGAAGAATGCGCTGGAGCGCGCCAAGGCCGCCGGCGTGACCACCCTGGTGTTCACCGTCGACATGCCGGTGCCCGGTGCGCGCTATCGTGACGCGCACTCGGGCATGAGCGGCCCGAACGCCGCGATGCGTCGTTACCTTCAAGCTGTGACCCATCCGCGCTGGGCCTTTGATGTGGGGCTGCTCGGCAAACCGCACGACCTGGGCAATATCTCCGCCTACCGGGGCAATCCGACAGGCCTGGAAGACTACATGGGCTGGTTGGGTGCCAACTTCGATGCGTCCATCTCCTGGAAAGATCTGCAGTGGATTCGTGACTTCTGGGACGGCCCGATGGTGATCAAGGGCATTCTCGATCCGGAAGACGCCCGCGATGCGGTGCGCTTTGGTGCCGACGGTATAGTGGTATCCAACCACGGCGGCCGTCAGCTCGATGGCGTACTGTCCAGCGCGCGAGCGCTGCCGGCGATTGCCGATGCGGTTAAAGGTGACCTGAAGATTCTGGTCGACTCGGGTATTCGCACAGGTCTGGACGTCGTCCGTATGCTGGCGCTCGGCGCCGACTGCACCATGCTCGGCCGCGCCTTTATCTACGCGCTGGCGGCTGATGGTGAGGCGGGCGTGAGCAGTCTGCTGGAGCTGATCGAAAAAGAGATGCGGGTGGCAATGGTACTGACCGGTGCCAAATCCATCAGTGAGATCAACGCCGATCTGCTGGTGCGTGAACTGCAGCATCTGAGCAAGTAATACGGAGATAGCATGAGCCTGCCTGCCGACTTTCTGACCGGCGCCCGTCGCCTGATTCCGCCCGAGCGTCTGTTCGACGATCCGCTGTCGACCCTGGCGTTTGGCACCGACGCCAGCTTTTATCGGCTGATTCCCAAGCTGGTGGTGCGGGTCGAGTCGGAGGCAGAGGTGGTGCGTCTGTTGCATCTGGCCACCCGGCATAAGGTGCCGGTCACTTTCCGTGCGGCGGGCACCAGTCTGTCCGGACAGGCGATCAGTGACTCGGTACTGATCGTGCTGGGCGATTACTGGAACGGTCGGGAGATTCGCGACGGTGGTAATCAGATTCGCCTTCAGCCTGGCGTAATCGGCGCGCAGGCCAACGCTGTACTGGCGCCGCTGGGGCGCAAGATCGGGCCGGACCCGGCCTCGATCAACGCGTGCAAGATCGGCGGCATTGTTGCCAACAACGCCAGCGGCATGTGCTGTGGCACGGCGCAGAACAGCTACCAGACGCTGGCTGGTATGCGTCTGGTGCTGGCCGATGGCACCGTGCTGGACAGTGAGGACGAACGCGGTGTGGCGGCCTTCCGCCAAAGTCACGGCGCGCTGCTTGAGCAACTGGCCGAGCTGGGCCGCGAAACCCGCGCCAATACCGCGCTGGCCGAGCGGATTCGCCATAAGTATCGGCTGAAGAACACCACCGGTTTGTCGCTTAACGCGCTGGTCGATTTTGACGATCCGCTGGATATCCTCACCCACCTGATGGTCGGCTCTGAAGGCACCCTCGGTTTTATCAGCTCGGTGACCTACAACACCGTTCCCGAATACCCGCACAAGGCCAGTGCGCTGATCGTGTTTCCGGATGTGGACACCTGCTGCCGCGCAGTACCGGTGCTCAAGCAGCAGCCGGTGGCAGCGGTGGAGCTGCTGGATCGCCGCAGTCTGCGCTCGGTGCAGGATCAGCCGGGGCTGCCGGGTTGGGTGGCTGCGCTGTCGGATGGCGCCTGTGCGCTGCTGATCGAGTCGCGCGCCGCCAGTCAGTCGCTGCTGCACGAGCAACTGGCGCAGATCCGCGCGGCGCTGGCCCCGTTCCCGGTCGAGCAGCAGGTGGATTTTACCGAAGATCCGGCGGTCTCCGGACAGCTGTGGGCGATTCGCAAGGGCACCTTCCCGGCGGTTGGTGCAGTGCGCGCGACCGGAACCACCGTGATCATCGAAGACGTCACCTTCCCGGTCGAGCAACTGGCGGCCGGTGTACACCGGCTGATCGAATTGTTCGAGAAGCACGGGTACGACGAGGCGATCATCTTTGGCCACGCGCTGGAGGGCAACCTGCACTTCGTGTTTACCCAGGGCTTCGAGGACCCGGCGCAGGTCGCCCGTTACGAAGCGTTCATGGGCGATGTGGCCGAGCTGGTCGCGGTCGAATTCGGTGGCTCGCTCAAGGCTGAGCATGGCACCGGCCGCAACATGGCGCCGTTTGTCGAGCAGGAGTGGGGCAGCGACGCCTATCAGTTGATGTGGCGCATCAAGCGGCTGCTTGACCCGCAGGGCATCCTGAACCCGGATGTGGTGCTGTCCGATGACCCGCAGATTCACCTCAAGAACCTCAAGCCGCTGCCGGCCGCGAACGACATCGTCGACAAGTGCATCGAGTGCGGCTTCTGTGAGCCAGTCTGCCCGAGCAACGGCCTGACCCTGACGCCGCGCCAGCGCATCGTCATCTGGCGCGATATTCAGGCAAAAAAGCGCGCGGGTATCGATACCCGTGAGCTGGAAGCCGCCTACCAATATCAGGGCATCGACAGCTGCGCCGCGACCGGCCTGTGCGCCGAGCGCTGCCCGGTGGGCATCAATACCGGCGATCTGGTGCGTGCGCTGCGCGCCTCGCAAGCGGCTTACCCGGATCGCGCCAACTGGCTGGCCAAGCACTTTGCCGGTGCACTCAAGGGCGTGCGGTTTACCCTGCGCGCCGCAGATCTGGCCCACCGCCTGCTCGGCGCACCGCGTCTGCAGCGCTGGAGCGAGGGCGCGCGCAAGCTGTCTGGTGCGAGCCTGCCGAGCTGGACGCCGGCAATGCCGCAGCCGGTCAAACTGATTCCGCCGCTCGATCAATGGCAAAGCGGCAAGCCGCGGGTGGTTTACCTGCCGGCCTGTATCTCGCGCAGCATGGGGCCGGCGCGCAGCGACAGCGAGCAGATGCCGCTGATCGACAAGACCCGGGCGCTGCTGGAAAAGGCGGGCTATGAAGTGGTACTGCCGGCGCAGCTCGATGGCTTGTGCTGCGGCCAGCCGTTTGCCTCCAAGGGCTATCCCGAGCAGGCCGAGGCCAAGCGCAACGAGCTGCTTGCAGCGCTGCGCGAGGCTAGCCGCAACGGTCAGGATCCGATCTACTGCGACACCAGCCCCTGTACGCTGAGTCTGATCAATGGCGAGGCCGATGGGCTGGATATCTTTGATCCGGTGCGCTTTATCCGCACCCATCTGTTCCAGCGGCTGGAGTTCACTCCCCAGGCCGGGGCGGTCGCGGTGCACGTAACCTGCAGTACCCAGCATCTGGGCGAGGGGCAGGCGCTGATCGAGATCGCCCGGCGCTGCAGTACCAACGTCGTGGTGCCGGAAGGGATTCACTGCTGCGGCTTTGCCGGCGACAAGGGCTTCAACCTGCCCGAGCTGAATGATCATGCGCTGCGCACGCTCAAGCCGGTGGTGCAGCATTGCAGCGAGGGGGTATCAACCAGCCGTACCTGCGAGATCGGGCTGTCCAGCCATAGCGGCGTGGACTATCACAGTCTGGTCTATCTGGTGGATCGGGTGACCAAGCCCGTCGCGCTCTAGCGGCTCACGGGTGGCAGGGCGGTGCGCCGCTGCCACCGTGGACGCGGCTTACTCATCCTCCCAGCGCGCATCCCGTTTGGTGATGCACTGAGCCAGCAGGCCTTCCAGCGAGGTCTGCAGGTCCTGCATGAAGGCGTTGCTGTCTTCACCCGGCAGCAGTGCTTCACCAATCACCACATCGGCATTGAACGGCACGATCATCGAGCCGCCCTTGGGCAGGGCGCGCCCAAGGCCGTGCATGGCAATCGGCACCACCTGAGTGCCGGCGTGGCTGCGGGCGAGGTGGTAGACACCCTTGCGCAACGGCTGCAGCTGCTCCGGGTCGCCGCGACTGCCCTCGGGGAACAGCAGCAGAATCTGACCATCGGCCAGCGCCTGCTGGCACTGCTCGAACACCTGATCCTTGTCGACCTGACCCTGCCGATCCAGCGGAATGATGCCGATCAGGTTCAGCGACAGCCAACTGGTGAAGCGGTTGCGCAGGAAATAATCCGCTGCCGCCACCGGGCGTACCCGGTGCAACTCGCCGAGCGGATACAGGGCCATCAATACAAGGGTGTCCAGGTGGCTGTTGTGGTTGGCGGCCAGAATCGCCGGGCCGTGGCTCGGCAGGCGTTGCTTGTTGTAGATGTTCAGGCCAAGCAGCAGGTACACCACGGGCTTGACGATCAGCAGAAAGAACAGCTGTTTGGGCAGGCGCTTGATCACGGACATGGCGGCCTCAGTAGGTGGTGTAAACGAGGAAGTGGAAGAACAGCGGCGCGGTATACATCAGGCTGTCGATACGGTCGAGGATGCCGCCGTGGCCCGGAATCAGCTGGCTGGTGTCCTTGATGCGCAGGTCACGCTTGACCGCCGATACGGTCAGGTCGCCGATGAAGCCGGCCAGACCGATCAGCAGGCCTGCGGCCAGTCCGAGACCCCAGCCGATTGGCGTCAGCCAGGGGGCGAGCACGGCGCCGAGCACGGTAGTGGTGGCGACGCCGCCGAGAAAACCGGCCCAGGTCTTGTTCGGGCTGATTGCCGGGACAATCTTGCGGTTGCCGAACTTCTTGCCCCAGATGTACTGGGCCACGTCGTTGAACTGGGTCAGGAACACCAGATACAGCACCAGACCTACACCACCGCCCGCCGGGTTTTCATCGGCGGGCAGCATCAGCAGATAGGCGACATGGCTGATGGCGAACACCGTGGTCATGGTTGCCCACTGATAGGAGCCGACCGCGCGAATGAAGCCCTTGGTTTCACCCAGCATCAAGAGGCCGAAGGGAATGAGCAGGAACAGGTAGACGGGAATGAAGACGATAAACATCCCGTACCAGCCAAGGCCAACCCAGTAGTACTGCAGCGGTACGGCCAGATACAGCGCGAGGATCAGGCGGCGGTCGGTGACGCGGACCGGCAGGATCGAGAAGAATTCACGCAGCGCGATAAAGCTCAGGATGGTGAAGAAGACCAGCGAGGCGGTGGGGCCAATCATCAGTGCGGTAAACACCACGCCGACCATTACCCACCAGGAGTTGATGCGCTGTTTCAGCTCCAGATAGCCGTCGTCGCTCAGGCGCGGGCGCAGGATCAGTTGGGTGATGCTGGCGATCACCAGCATGGCGACCACCACCAGCATGGCGTTCAGGGTATTGGGTGTGAGGTCGAGCATGAAGGGCAGGCCGATATCCATTATTCAATCCCCCGGCGTTGCAGGCGTAGATAGGCGCCGATCAGACGGCGCAGCACCGTCAGGCCACTGCCAACGGCGATGATGATCAAGCTGACCCACAGAATCAGCCCCGGGTGCTGCCACAGCGGATCGAATACCGACAGTACGCAGGCGCCGGTCAGCAGGGCCATGCGTTGCTGCTTGGCCATCGGCCCGCGAAAGTCGGTTGGCAGCCCGAGCGAGACACCGAGTACGCGTACATAGGCGGTCATCACGGCCAGCAGTGCGCCAAGCCAGGCCAGCCACTGGGCCGACTCGAAACCGGGCAGGGCAAAGCCGCAGGCAACGATCAGCAGCGGATCGGCAATGCGATCCGGGACATCGTTGAACAGCTCGCCCGCCGGCGTCTGCTTGCCGCCCTCCATCGCCACCATGCCGTCGAACAGGTTGCACAACAGGCGCAGCTGGATGCACAGGGCGGCGACGATCAGCCAGATCGAGCGCTCGCCGCCCGCCTGCTGACCGGACCAGACGAGCGCAGCCGCACCGGCCAGTGCGCAGATCACACTGAGCACGGAAATCTGATTGGGGGTAACGCTGCGCTGGCTGAGCCAGGCGGCGAAGCGGGTCATGATCCGCTGATCGCGGATCTTCAGTGGGCGGCGATTGCTGGTCATGGTGTCTCGTTGTTGAGGGTGAGTGCGCGCGCCTCGCGGTGCAGGCGCAGGCTGAGAAACAGGCAGTAGGCGAAGGCCATGCTGCTGGGTGGAATAATGGTTTGCCAGAGTGCGGGCGTCTGATGCCAGCTGTGCAGCAGAAAGAGCAGGGTGAAGCTGACGCTGACGATAAGCAGTGCCGGCAGCGCCACGCGCAGCGGATTGTCCGGCAGGCGGCGAAACAGGGCGGTGACGGTCATGGCCATCAGCAGGGTGAGGATGCCGCTGAAGGTACCTTGCAGCAGGCCGGCCATCAGCGCATGTGACGTATCGTTGTGCCAATTGGCAAACAGGGCCCAGGCGCCCCAGATCAGGAAGGC